>Ga0179593_1409752_pt1 | contig 15247 bp, 23 predicted proteins | sample CZODoug2_1_08_16_FD_185931 | JGI IMG/M metagenome (GOLD analysis project Ga0179593, IMG submission 185931) | Vadose zone soil fungal communities from Angelo Coast Range Reserve, California, USA - CZODoug2_1_08_16fungal (PacBio error correction) | ecosystem: Environmental > Terrestrial > Soil >... | reverse complement strand
TTGTTGAGAGCCTCAGAAATGCCGCCTGATGGGTCCATTTTCGAGTTTTTGACACGTTGGGGTGTTCCACGTTTTTCTCCCCTGTCTCTCTTCTACGTCTTTCTTTGTCTCAACCTTGGAGGTGAGTCTTTGAATCGCGGTATTAGAGGTCTCGCCGCATACCTTCTTCACTTACTGCTTGCTTCTTTTTCTCCGAATCTATCTCAATCCTTTCCGCAACCTCTCCCCTCTTTCACCCCACCTTTTTTTTCACCCCCAGCCCCCAGCCTGTCTCTTATGGCTGTCTCTTACTTTCGGAAAAGCGGGTGCGTTTGTTGTCCACAGTAATTGGAGGGATGAAAAAACCTGTCGTTTCAAGTTGCCTTTTCTTTCCATGCCCAATTTCCTGTTTTGCGTTTTTTTCGGTTGTTTCTGCGTCCTCAACTTCTTTGTCTCTCGTGAGTATCCCGCAACTAATGAGGGGTCTGTGACTTTCCCCGTGGGTCCAGCGCTCTTTTTACTCCTTGGCTTTTCGCTTGAGTTATTCAACCCCTCGTGTCAACTCACCACACCACCCCCTTTTTCAAACTCTCCCTCCGCAGAGGTTCGGTGATCAAATCTCTGCCGTAATTCTGGCTCTGGCCCCATGAGTGGTACTGAAATACCCTGCCCCCTTTTTTCCCTTTTTTGTTTCGACCGCCCCTCTTTTTATGACTAATCCCAACACTTGCTTCTCTCCCATAAATTGTAACCGTTCGGTCTTAGCCATTTGCAGTCTGTTGTGGCGCAGGACTTCCTTCATTTTAGGGGGATCCTTTTGATGTCTTTTTTTTCCCTTTTTCTCCTCGGCTGCTTGTACTCTTTTTTTCGCATCCAGTTTTGCACGAGTCCTGGTCAGACCGTTGTTTTTTGGTTGTTCTATTCATCCTGTGTGGCCTTCCCCATGCGGTGGGTCTTTGGCGTTTGTGCAGCAAACTTTTTCCATCCGATGTTTTTCCGTTTTTCTTTTTTTGTCTCTCTTATACTATGTCTCTTCGTTTATGTTTGTGCTGAGTTTTTGGTCATGGTTTCGTTTTCAGTTCACTTTCCCGCGCGTCACCCCTCCGTTGACAAAATAGTTTTCATGTGTGGCTGTGCTATCCTACCTTCCTTTTTTACCTGCAAGCTAGATACTGAGGAATGCGTTGCTTTTGTTTTTCCCTATTCTTGTACGCCTGGTTCTTCTACGGGATGGACATGGTCTCCTTATTGGTTTTGGATGTTCGTTTTTGCAGCGCATCCCCGTTCTTTTTAGGCGTCGGTTGTCCCTATGCAAAATTTATTGCAGAATTTTTGGCGTATCTGCCGTTCGAGACTCTTGCATTGTCCGTGCACCCCTTCCCTTCTCATTCCTCAACAAATCGAAGTAGGGCGTTTCCCGTCGTGGAGACTGGTTCCCCTCTTCTCTGTTGGTGTACACGATTTTTCGGCGAATGTAGTTCCTGATGTCTTTCCCCCCCAACTTTGTCCCTGTGATTCCCACGCCCTGGGATCATGGTGGGGAGTGTTGAAAACCTTTCTTTCAAGTGGGTTCCATTGTCTCATCTCTTCTCTTGCTTGGTCCGCCTTTTGGGATCCCGCTGTTCCTCACTTTTAGGTTTAGGATCAGTTAACTCCTTCCCCCTACCCTTTTCGCGTACACTTTTTTCCGTACCTCTCTACCCGAACACTGCTGCTAAAAAAGGTTGCCCTTCTTCCCCCCCCCCCTCCTTCTTGTGAACTTTCTCCCTCCCTTGCTTTTTTTTTTTGCGTTATATTTTACTCCGCGTGCTATATACTCTCTCCTCCCCCTATGTTGTTTTTCTATGAGGGCTCCCGTCCGTTTTACTAATATCCCTATTCCGCCACTGGCGATTCGGGTCAAAAATTTCTGTTGTTTTGCCAGTCCCTTTTTCTTCCCCCCAGTTCGGTGGTCCGGTGTCTTTCACCTTGTTCTGTTTGTCTTCTATTCTCAGCGCCAAGATCCCCCTTTTCTCCCAGGTCCGGTTACCGTGCCGTTCTCCATCTGATGCGTCTTGCACACTTTACAGTCGTTTCACCCCGCCCCGCATTTCCTTTGTTTTTGTTGGGATCCCTTCCCCCCTGTCGCTGGTTTTTGTGGCCTTACCCCTCGCTTCCTTTCGATACAACTCGGGGATCAATCCCTTCCATTCGTGTCCTATTCATGCCTTGTCCCATATTGCCCGCCCTTTTAGCTCTTCTTTGTTCAGACTTGGCTTCTTTTTGTTATGCTCTGGCGGCCCCTTCCTTTGTCTTACTGTTCTGAGATCCGCATCTCCATCGTCTGGTCTCATGTATTATGTTCACTCGAGGGAAGCTACCTTTACTGATTCGTGTCCCGGGCTTCCTTACACTCGACTGATCTAGTCCAAGTTCCACGGTTGCGCCCCTCTTCCCGAGGTTCTTCGTCCCCTCACTTTTTTTGCGCCTCATCTTGTGTCCAGACCTTGTGCTGTTTTTATTACTCCCCTGTCCTCTTTTTTGTACGTACCGGTTTCTCCTACTTTTTGCTAATCCAGTATAGAACTGTTTGCGACCTCATTCTTCCCCTCTCCCTTTCTCCCCACCCTGAAGCCCCTTCTTTACATCTATTCCCCCAAGGGGGCCAACATTAGCCCGGCATGTTGTTAGTCCCTTTCCCCGTTTCAACACCACAAACCCTGTTTTGCCCTTTTCAGCTCCTAATTTTTTTACGGTCGTCCACCATATTCTCGTGTTTGGCCATAAATTGTCCTTTTTTATACCCAACCTGTCTCGATCCGATATATGGGCCCAAACGTCTTTCTGGAAGCTCAGTTTCATTCGCACCCCCTTTTGGGTACCTACTCGGTTTTGTTTCGTTTACGTTTTTCTCCCCCCCCCTCTTTTTTTGTCGTAGCCCGTTGGACCACTTGTTTCGGGTCTTGATTTCTTTTTATCTAGTCCATCTAATTCTCTAGGCCTGTCATCTTTCTGAGAGCGTATTTTCACCTGAGTTTTTGTTAATTTTTTTGTTCTCCCTCATGGGTCCTTCTTTATTTTCTGCCCCCGGACCGTTTATTGTCCCTCCGCCCCATTGTTCCAATCAGCTTTGTTAGCATTCGTTTTACCCAGCTTTTGCCTCCTCATTTTAAGTTTCTATACAGTTTTAATGAAGGGGTGTCAGGTGCCATTTTCTCCTTTCCCACGACTTCTTTTTTTTCGTTTTGTAAGTTTATACCTCCCCGGGTGGTCCATTTTTCCTACATATAAATTTTTTTGTTGTTGTCTTGGTTTCCCGGTGTGTTTTTGATCTTTGTAGTCCTTTCTGTTTCTTGTTGGCAGGTGTTTAAGATCAGATTATGCATCGCCCAAATTCCCTTCCTATAAATTCTTTTCTCCCCGCTCTATCCCCGCCTACGTTTTGCGCACCTGCTACGGCTTTTTCTAACCTAGCATATCTTCGGTTTTGCCTACCCGTTCCCATTCCAAAATTTTTTCCCATTAAGCTACTTCTTGTCCCCCGCGCGCCCCTTCCCCCCTGTAGCTTCCTGCCGTATTCTCTGCGTTTCTCACCCAAAGTGATCGCTCTGTCCTATCCTACTTTTTGGCTCTCTCTCCGATTGGTTTATTGTTGTCTCCTCGTCCCCCTATTATGTTTGGGTCAATTGAGGGGTGCAGGGTTTCCCGTTTTTTGCGGATTTGGCACACTGTGTTTCGACGAGTCGTTGGGTTTGAGAACTTCGTGACTTGGCCGCCCTTGAGTTCTCTTGTCTCCCTATCGCTCTCCGAATCTAGTGCTTCTTTTTGTGGTTGTCTTATTCGTCTCTCACCCGCCCCTGCTGTTTCCCGACTCTCCACTTCTCCCTGACCCCGACAACACTTTTTTCACCACCCCCGCTTCCTTCTCTTCGGCCCTTTTCCCCAGCTTGTTTGTCGCCAAAAATTTGTGATTGGATTTTGTCTTCCAAAAGGTCGTGGTTTTCTTCCCGTTGCCTCCATATCCCCCCTTCGTTCTTTCTTTCCTTCAGCTTGTTCTGTGTTTCCTTTATTGCCGTTGTTTCCGCAAATTCAGTTCCTCTTTTTCGCCGTTGTCTCACCCTGTGTGTGTTTTTTGCGGCTATTCCTGCTCCTTCACCCAACTCATCCCCATACAACACTACCGCGCTCCATTCTTCGATGCGCCCCTCGTTCACCGACTAGTGCAGGAAGATTCTCCCACCTGCTTTTTTTCCGCCTCCCTGGTCCACAAGGGCTTCCCTTTTTTTTCTCCGGATACGTTTCTGCTTTTTTTCGTTTAACAAAACTCTATTCTTTCGTCACCCCATTGGTTACTCACTTTCTAGTCCCCAGTGTCCTGATTTGTGCGGTAAGGACTGGATGACATGTCACTTTTGGGTTCTTCAGCAAAACTGTCCTTGTCTTATGAAGATTTTATCTTGTTTCTCCTCCCAACTTTCTTGATCCCGGACCGACTTTTCTTGTTCGCCCCCTGCGCTTGTCTGTCTTTTTGTCTTAAGCGTGATGGGTGTTTCCATGCTGTTTGTTTTGTGCTGCACACGTTTGGGCCGTTCCTTTCATTTCTTTCTTTTTTGTTCGTGGCGACTGCGCTCGTTTTCCTCCTTTATTTTCTCTTTTCGAGATTTCGTGTCACCTCTTATGGTGCGGACGGTTCCTCAGGAACAGGTTCGTTTCCCATTGTTTTCAAGCTGTTGCTTCCTCACCTATACCGCTTGTGGTTCCCTCGACCATCCGGCTAGTCCCCGTCGCCCCCCTTCTTGTTGGTTTTTTTTCCCGCATGTTTCGTAGGGTCTCATGTTTCTCTTTTTCTGGGATCTACTGGGTCGTCCGGGTATGTTCCATGTTTTCCGCTGCGGCGTTGTTTTGGTCCCTCTTGTCCCTATGAATCCCTGCCTTTTTTGCCTCCTCTGGGTCGATGTTCTGTATCGATTTCCTTTAAACCCCATCTCCTTTCTTGCCAATACAAAACACCTATTCTCTTTTTAAAATCTTTAATACTTTTCCTACTATTAGAGAATCTTTGGACTTCTTCGGTCTTGTGGTCCCTTTTGACTTTCGCTTTTCTCTTTTTTCCCCGCCTAACAATCTTTTCTCACCAAACCTCCACCCTTTTCTTTTTTTTTTTTCATCATTCCGGGTACTTCTCTGTAGGCTCGTGCTTAGTTTTGGCCCGGCACTTACCCTGGTTCTTTACCCACCTTGTCATTTCCTTTTGTGTGTGATTAGTTAACCTACTGTCACGAGACTTTCGATCACGTCCACCCCCCCCCATCCTCCCCATCCCTCCGCCGTACGGTGGTTGTCGCACAATGTGACTGGTTGCCCCGCCAGCCGTCTTTTTTCCCATCTTCTCTGGGTTCTCCTTTTTTTCTTTATTGACAAGGTCAGGTGATCCTCCTTTCCCTCCTCTACGTTTTGTTTTGTATCCTCCTTTTTTTTTCACGACAGCCCGTCGCTCGCGCCCTGCCCTGCACATACTGTTTTCGCAAACCAACGTGGGTGTTTCATTCCCCTGGTGCGCCACCGTTTCTTCTCGTGGTATGGGCGTCCCCACTACTCTGACCGGGCTTCTCTTCCCTTGGATCACGGAAGAGGCTCCCCTCGTTTTCTGCCCGCGGTGAGTTTCCGTGCCATGCCTCACTCTGTATAGTGTCTCCCATCCCCCACGACAGGAGTTGTGCCCCCAAACACCCTTCTTTTTTTCTTGTTTTTATCCTCTCCTGCGCCGTTTTTTGTGTTTTCACCCTTCGCTGCGACACCTTCTTGGAAAAAATCGCTTACGGCCTTGGTTTCCATTACCAGCATTCTTCGCGTGACTTGTCGCGGGTTGGTTGTTGTACCACTCTCCTCTTTTGTTTTTCTTTGTGCCTAAAACCTTTTTTTTTTCCCTCCGCTTGATCATGAAGACGATTAAGACCTTTTTAAAGCGTCGTGTTCATCTGGTAGTCTAGGGCGCTGCTCCTGCCCTGTCTGCGTTTCCAGTCTGTTCACTCATCCCTTTCTTCTTCTCAAGTTCCCAGGTCAGGCGCTTTTCCTTTTTCCGCCCGCATTTTTTTTTTCTTCTCCCATTTCTCAGTGGTACTTTTTTCGCCCCCCTTTTGTAAGTGTTTGAATCCTTTACCCTGCTCTTTTGATCAATTTTCTTTTTCTCTTACGGGTGTTCAAGGACCCCCTCCTGAATCTTTTTACCCCCTTTCCGCGAGTCCCCCTTATCGCTGCCCAAACTGCGTACCCTTTCGTCCCCTGGAGACTGTTGACTTTCTTCCCACGCTTCAAATCTTTTTTCGCCCTACCTCTCTCCCCCCACCCCGCGCCTTTTTTACGTTCGTTCTTGATCGCGCGTGGTGGGCTCAACATTAATCATCGGTCTTTATTCATCCTGCTTTTTTTTCTTCCCACTTTTGGGAAATAACTCAGATGCCCGTCGTTCCCCCCAGTCTTGCTTGCAGGTCCCTTTTTCTGTAACCCACTGTCTGTTTTCGCAATCAGTTGTGTTGATTGCTCGTTTCACCCGTCCGGTTTTTTTTTCTGAACCCTTTGACCTCATTTGTTTTGCCCGGTTACTGTATTGCCTTCCCCGTTGTTGACTCTCCCCTCTCCTCTATTCTGTGTACCATGTCTTGGAGTATTCTTCTTTTGGTTTGCTTTTGTGTTTGCTCCAGGGCCGTTTTCAATCAGCAAAATGAGACCAGGTGCGCCATGCCTCCTTTCCCCTTCCTCTCTTGTGTTTAACGCCATTTTTGACCCACTCCTTTTGTTTCCTCACGTCAACGTCGCGCCGCTTCCTGACTTTTCTTTTTCTCTCTCCTTTGTCCAAATCTTTGAAGCAATCCACCCTAATTTTTGAAAAAACCACTGACCCGTACTCGAGCGCGTGGGCTTTTTTTCTTTTTTTGCTAGTTTTCGTCTTTTGCGAGTCGTTTCCCTCATTGTGTAGCGCGGGTCGTTTGAGGCATGACACCCTCCAGCAGTTATTATCACGTCGTTTCGAAGGCCTTGCTCCCCGGTGTCGAGATTTTCCTAGTATTCCGCCATTGCCTTCCATTCCCTCGATCCCTCCTTCACTCGTAGCAAACGTTTTGATCTTGCTCTCCACACCAGTTCCTTTCAAGTATGTCGCTCCCCCTTCCCTTTTTGACCCCGCATACGTTTCGTGTCTCTCTTGCCTCGCTTGATTCTTATCCTATTTAATGCCTCCGTTGTGTGTTGATCTACGGTTCCGATTGGTTCGAGATTCCTCTCCCCTCCTATTTCGGCTTTTCCCACTGTCTTTTTGATGATTGGGAAATTCCTGTTTTTCTTCAGGGTCCGCATGTTGCTCGATACGCCGCTTATTCGCGTTTCTTGATTTTCACTTTAGGTGATCTTGGAAATTGTTTTGTGAGTCGTAGCCCTAGGATCTTCTATCATTATCGTAATTCTTTGTGATTGGGTGCGTCTTTCTCCAGTTACAATGCGTGGTCCCCGGACTGCCCCCCTTATGCCTCCTCTACCTCCCACCCTTTTGCACCCAGTAGCCCCTGCGGTCTTTATGATTATTCGCCTTCCCGCGGTGGGTTGAACAATTTAGCTTGGTCTTTTCCAACCAAGTTGTGTTCCCTGAGGGCTCCCTCTCCCCCCCTTCTTTTTTCTTCCATGCGTGCGCAGCAACTTTATTCCGTCCTTTCTTTTCCCATTCAACCCGCTCTTCTCTGACAGTGGGAATCAAATTTCTCGCTTTTTGCGTAAGAGTGAATTAGTACCCTGCCTTTCCCTTCCCCCCTTTCCGGGTTAAAATACCTTCTCCCCCAGCTCGCTTGTCCTTATAACAGCCTCTTGCTCTTTCCGTGATCTTTGTCGCCCGCTCGGTCTTGCAAGTTCACTGACGAATTTTCCCTTTTTTCGTCCCACAGATCGTTACGTCACCCGTCGTCTTGCCCCTCTGAGGATGGCGCCATAAAATTTGTTTTTCTCACGTGTATCTGCCTCCCGTCCGTTTTTGCCCTACAGTGTCCTTTTAGGCCATTTGAAGTTCTCGCAATGTGACATTGACTGTTCCATTAATTTCTGTTGCTTCTTCCACCTCGATGTTTGCGAATATCTAAACTTTTTCAAACTTTTTCTGTTTTTTTGTTGATTCAGCTGGGAAAACCCTTTGATGGGTGTTTTGCTCCTTGTGTCGTGCTTGTCTCATGGGATTTTTCGGTCGGCTTCTCTGGGATTCCGTTACGGTTGAGTTGGAGGGCGTTTTTGATCTTCGTTGTCCAAGCAAGGGACCGGTACATTGGCCCTCTGTCTGCCCCATTGGTGTGTAAATTTCTCTCTTCCCTCCCCCCCCACTTACCATTTTTTTGCTTCCCCCCCAACTTCGCTATATTGCGACTCACCTGAACTTTTCGACGAATAGTGTCCTTGCTCCCTGGGCTTTCTTCGATTCAGTGTCGTCTTTGTATTTCCTGGATAGGGGTTTAAGGTCCTCCCTACCCGTGCTGGCTCCCCCTCCCTGCCTTTGATGAACTTTTCTTCCTACTCTTGAGGATACTGGTCATGATGGTTTTTATAACCGGCACCACTGCAATGTTACTTTCTTTCTCGCCGCCGTAGACGGATGCCGGTTTCCCCCTTCCCCATAAGTTTCACTTTTTCCTTCTTTGCTGATTTTCCTCTGGTTCCGCTTCTTGACTGTTCGCTCGCCGTCTCTTCTTGAACCCCCAAAAATTGGTCGTCGTCCTAGCCTACCCCAGGACCCTTTGTTTTTCCCATTTCCTGTACTTTCGATTAAATGGGCCTGTTAGTCGGACCTTTCCTTTTCTCCCCCTTTTCCTTTTGATAATTTACAGAAGTAAAATCCCAGGTCTTTCGACCCCTTTATCTGTGCACATCTCGACCGTTCATTTGGTTTACTCCCCCCAAACTGTTTGTGCACCAGCTTCCGTCTTTAACCTAGGGTATTCGCGGATATGTGGAATTCTTCTCTATCCGCTGAGAAGTTCGATTTTTTTCTTCTCTCCGTTTTTTTTCTCGCTTTCGATCCCGTGTCGTTGTGAATCCTTCGCTGGCCTACCCCTTTTCACAACTGGCTTTTTTCTGCCTTTTTTTTGGCAACATTTCGGGTTAGTCATTATGCTTGTTTGGGGAAAATTTGCTTCCTTGTGTTGGACTTGTCTTTACCTTCTTCTGCTCTCCACTTTTCCATTTTTTTTGCCCGTTTTTGCGTTTGTTGTCCTCGCTCGCCGTAATTATTTGCCCCCCCTTTCCTTCAGACGCTCGCGCCGCTTCCGGTTGCACTCCGAGCGGGCCACAGAACCCAGGCCCAGCGACAGTTTGTGAAATCCAGCTCTCTTTTATCTCCTCCAGCTTTCCCCTCGGTCAGAAGGCTTTCCCCACTAAGCATTCTTTGCCTATACTTAACCCTTTTATTTTATACTCTTCGCTTGTTGGTGTCTTTTTGACTAAGTGGTTCGTCTCCAATTTGAAGTCATTCAGCCCTCTTCATCCATTTGTTTCCCTTTCGGTTTCATTGTCCGCTGGGTAGCCATACCTGCCGTTTTTATCCACTATGTGCTGACATACCTCTGACCTGATGTTAGATAACCTTTCCTTGTGCAACCCGGGAGTTCACTATGTTCGCACTGGGTTTTCTTTTCCTCGATTTTTTTTCGTTTTCCCATTTAAAGTTGTTTCCTTTTTACTGATTTGGTTCCCCCTTCTTGTGTAGCCTTTTTAAAGTTCCGGGTGCCATCACGCTCTAAAAGACAACCAAAGCTTGTTCACCCTATGGGTGCAGCTCCGTTTTTCCCCCGCTTGCCCATCGTTTAACGCTCTGGACCAAGGTTCCCGACGACCTCCCGGTTTTTTCACTCGCCCTTCACAAAGCCTGTTGGGTCCCACTTCCGGTTTCCTCTTGTTGTCAGGCAACAGTACTTCATCTGTGCCTCTTATCGCCTTGTTTCCATGTTCTCCGTCACCCTTCATGGACCAGCAATTAACGATTTCCTTTCCCCCCCTTCGGTGTGGTCCCTTTCAGTAACCATTGTCTTTACACTTCCTTCTTTTTTGAAAGGTTTTCTGATTTCTCTCATGTTTCTTGGAGGTAACCTGTTCCCATATGGTCTGTGAATTCCTCGGTTTACCGAGTCCCAAGATTCCGTGCTATATATGTACTTTATACGTTCCCGCGTAGCCTTCTTTCGGACATGAGTCTTTTTCTTTCTTTTTCAACTTGCCTCCTTCCCCTGCCTCCACCAGGATAGGTGTTTCTTTCCCAATGTCGCTCAATCATTATGTGCGGACCTTTTTTGGGTGCCAACTTTTTTTTCTTGCATAAACTTGCTTTTTTTTTTTTTTGGGGGAGTGGTTTGCCGATTTTCTCAGTGGTGCTATGGCTGCTGGGTACTTTCACCCGACGTGTTTTTTTTCCTCCCTCCAATAATTTGCACCCCCCGCGCTGGATTCCTTCTAGCTGAAGCGTGGGCTGTTTTTCCCCGAACTGTTTGTTCGGTTATAGTCCGCTTTTCTTTGTCGTATTTTCGGTGCCATGCGGGTGTAGATCCCTTCGGTTATCCCGGCCTATTCAGCCGTACTTCCCCCCTTGCTCGATCGTCCGAAGAAAATGGCGAATTTCCAGATTAATTAAGTGTCAGCACCCTTTTCGTTTTGCCCTTATCCCTATCTTCTTCCCAGTCAACTTTTCCCCCCCGCTTTAATGACTTCTCCTACCTCGTGCCGTCATTATCGCGGCCTCTCACCACCCTTCCTTCTTCCTCTCTTCCTTTTTTTTTTGAGAAGAGTGTGTGCGTGATACCTCCCTCTCCGCTGAGGAGTTTCAATTCAGTTTTTGTTCTTTTTAATCTTGCGTTTAGGTGAGGGGTTCTGATGATGCGTCGTCACTCCAGTATCAGTGGCTGGTGATGAAACCTTTGGTTTAAGTTCCCTAGAATTGTAATGAAGACTGCTCTCTCTGCCTATTGATTTTCTTCCGTTATGAATGGTTCTTTTCCGCCGCCCTTGCAACCATGCGGAAACATAATCGCATAGATAAGCCTTTTTCTTAAGGTCGTTTTACCAGGCAAAAAGCGGGTCTTAGTATTTGAGTTTCTTCTTGCAAGTTACCCCCCAAAGCTTGTTCCCCACGTTAGATTGGATTTGTGGCCACAATTCTGGTTTCCCGGCTTCCCGGTCCGTCCATCTCAAAACTTTTGGCGTTTGTATTTTGTTCTTCATTTGAAGACCCTCCTTCTTTCCGATGTTTTCTCGATTAGAGGGACAGTGGTGTCGTATTGCTTTCATCCGTTTGAGTTGCTGTAATTTTCTCCTGCCTGTAAAATGCAATTCCCCACTCGCGCGCAGACTGGTTTCACCCCGCTCTCTTGCATCTCTTTTTATAAATTTTTTCCGCCCGGCCAAACCTTCTGTTTCCCCCCCTTTGCCCAAACACGTATGAAGAATTTCCCCACTTCGGATTTTCTCCCATTGGTATCATACGGGATGCCATCCCCGCAGTTTGGCACGACTTTTTCTGTGGGACATTGTAATGCTTTTTGAAGTCCACTCTTTTCGTTCCCTCGGCCGATTATTCTTCGCGTGTGGGTCCGCCTATAGACTTTTGAGCGAGAAGTCTGTGGCACACGCTGTCGGATTGTGTTTTGTGAATCCGTACGGTAGGAACCCTGCAGTTGTTGTTGGCGTTGCGCCCTGTCCATTGATCCCCATTGGGTATCTGGTTGTCTTGTTCGTTCTTTGAAGGCTTTAGGGTTTCTTTGAGAGTTTTACTATTTTGGCTTGCTTCCCATCCCTTTACCCCTTATTCTACTTCCCAGGTCTACCCAAATATGGTGAATGCGTCTGCCACATGTCCATTTCGTTAAAATTTTCCCTATTATTGGCCCCCCCCCTCCAAAAACATTGGTGTAGATCTTTTTCCCGCGTACGCATTCCCTTTTTCGGTCTCCTTGTTTCTTCGGATTTGTTCAGGGTTGCCCCTCTGACTACGGTTGTGCTTCCGAGCTTTTTTAAGATGCAACGATCTTTTCTCGTGTTGGTGCGTCTTTTCTCTTTCATCTCTTTGCTTCCACCGGTAAGCACTGAGTTCTTCCTCTTCACAAAATAACTTGCCGTATGTGTCCTTTGCCCCTAGCATTTTACTATAGGAAGCTTCTTTTTTTATTTAGACTTTTTCCTTTTTGCCGCTTCTTTGAAGCTCTCGCTCTTTCACCCTGGTTTGTGCACGTGTTTTCCAAACCCGGCTTTTGTTGTTGTTTTCCCATCTTTTCCTGCATGTTGTGTGCCTGTGAAATTTCGGATGGCCCCGGTTTTCCTGGTTCTCCCCTCTGGTCTTTTTTCGATGTCTGACTAGTCGCTCTCTAACCAGAGGTATTCGGACCCCCGCCGTGTACGCCCCGAATCCCTTCCCTTTTCCTCTCCCCCCAACTTTTTGCCTTGGTCACTGATTGAACCCTTTATGGTTTGCCCGCTTTTGCGGACCTTCCTGTCTTCGCGTAAAGAACTTGTATCCTCTTCCGTTTTTGTTGAGAGATACTTCTGTTTCGTGTACGCTTGCCTTCCTTTTCCCCCTGATCGAATACCTGGTTCCCCAAAAGCTGCCGGGACCATGCTTTTTCCTTGTTCGTCTCGTCTGGCAACATTGCCTTTATTTGCCTTTGTTACGATTCGTTGTCCTGCGCGTTCTCCGGTTTTCCCCTTTCCTCCTCTGTTTGTCTCCTTTCTTTTGAAGTCTTATTTGAAACAAACCGTTTTTCCCTCCTTGGTGTTTTTTTTCTTTATTCTCCTGGTGGTTCTTTTGTGCTTCTTTGACCTAAAAAATTGTTTTGTTAATTCAAACGTTTCGTTCTCACATCCCCTTACTGTCCCCCCTTCCCTTTTTCCCACCCAGCAGGCTCTCTATTGACCTGAGTTGGGAACTTCTTCCCCTAATTTTTTGGAGGCTTTTCGGGTCACTAAAACTTAATCCTTTCTTCCATTCCGCGTTGCTCGAAGCTCACCTCTCTTTTCCCTCCCTTTCAATTTCTTTCTTCACTCTTACTCACTTCTGCTTGAACAAAGCTGACCAGCCGCGATTATTTCTCCAGTCCCATTTGCAGGAGGTTCCCTTTCCTTCTTTACACCTTGCATTTTCTCTTTTTGTCTTCCCCCCCCTAGCGATTTTGCGGTAAACTTTTTTTTTATTCAGTTAAACCTATGTTTGTTTCCAGCCTTGGTCCCTTTTTATCCCCCTTTCCCTGTATTTTAATGAAACGTCTTTCCGTCAAGTAACCCCCTAGCATTTTTTTTTTCCTGCGCAGGTCCCCCCAAATTGCATCCCGAATGCGTCCCGCCTTGCCAAATGGGGTCTCACACATCTCTGGTGCTACTCCAGTCTTCCGCCTGCAGCAATTCTTTTTTTTCCTTTCTTGTCCGTTCGTCCCCTCCTTCTCTTGTGTAGTAACATTGACATGTGTGTTCGCTACAATTTCATGTCCACGAAATACTCTTTTTTTCCCACACGTAGTTTTTAAGGATACGTTGGAAAGTCGACACCATGGGTTTCAGCCTTTTGTTTCTTAGCGATTTGCCTATCTGTTTCGAACCGCGGTGCACATGCCCTTTGTTATAGGGTACCGGTGCAATTTCTTTTATCGAGCAATCTCCATTCCTTATGTCCCGTTCTAGTAAAGTTCTATCGAGTTCAGTGTTTTCGTATTGGATAAATTCCTTGCCCTTACTCTCCCCTTTCGGTGATCCCAATGTCCCTCACTCCAGCTCTTTAAGCCCTGTGTTGTTTCCCCAGGGTTTTCTTCAGTTCAAAGCGTCTGAAGAAAGCACGGACTGAAGTTCTTTAGCATCGGTTCTGGCAAACCCTCTGTCTGCGTTCACCCCCCTTAACCGTCCTCTGTTTGTCCTTCTATTCCCTTCGATCCGCTTTTGTTTTTTTTGAAAAGGTTTTTCTTTCGTGCGTGATCAGTTGGAGGTTCTTTTTTTTTTGTGTACTTTTTACTATCCATCAGTACATGCCGCCCTCCCCTTATCGATCAATGTCGGCTCGTAGTGCGTTCTAGCCTTATTTCGTTTGAATTTTTCCCAGGATAAGTTTCATCCGCCTCCTCACGATACTTTGATTTCTTCCCATCCGGGTGATCTCTTAAACTAATATCCTCTACCATTTTTTCTCCATCATCGGCGATTCTCCCTTACCCCCCAAACTATTTGATTTCTATCTTCTTTCAATCCCCTGTGAGAGCGAAAAGATTTTGGTGTTTTCCCCTTGAAATCGCGATTTCTGGACTTGTAGTGTTAATTCCGGATTTTTGAGGTTTCCAAGTTTCCTGTTCTTTCTCTGGGCAACTTGTGGTGACGATCCGCCCTCTTGTTCGGTCTGGTCTCAATTATGTAATCTTTTTTCGCCTCGCTTGTCTGAGATTCCTCGATTATGGCTCACATTTCGTTTGTCCTCCGCGCTGCTCGGCTTGCGTACGCCCTGCTGGGTCCGCTCGCAGATATTCGTCTCCCTTCCCACTTTGCAACCTAACCTTAGAGGGATATATTTGCCTTCCAAGGGTGTGTTTCCCTCATATTGGCGGGCTCCCACGCCCCAATTCTGGTGCCATGACCGGGCCTTCTCTCCCAGGATTGTGGCAGTCTGGGTTCATTCACGTGAGCGTGTCGGACTCGGGATGTGCTGTTCTTTTTGTTCCCCCCCCTTGATTGATTTCTTTTGCATCACCTATTTGTTTGCAGCGGCGGAAGTTATCCCCGCCATACACCGTTTGTGTCCTCCTCGCCGTTAGCCTCCTGGTACGATACAATAGATTCCAACACGGCCTTTTCGCTTTCCCTTGTGCCCCTGCGTGTTCCAGTGTTCGAAAATCCCCGTTCCTGTATGAAACTCCTGTACCCAACCCAGAGGGATTGCCGCCCCTAGCAAGCTGTGTTTTGGGCTCTGTGGCCGATTAAGTGCAGTCGTTCTTTCTTCCCCGGTTGCCCGCCCACTGTCAATTCTGATCGTTTTCTCTGTGTCTCCGTCAAAATTTTTCGAAACTGCTGTCCCCCCTGATGCTGGGTGTTGTGACCTAATAGGCAGGGTAACCCAAATTTCTTGTTGTGTATTCCCCTTTTTTATGTCCGATTGTTATTCCGGGTTTCTTGCTTCGATGTCACCTCGTAGGGGTTTCGGAGCGGGTATCTCTGTTCTTCTCACCTCACGTTCCCGGGCAGTGAAATCTTTTTGCAATTCGTGTACTTCTGCTTCTGCCCCGACGTCCGGTTGGACCGCCCA
>Ga0179593_1289558_pt1 | contig 15247 bp, 20 predicted proteins | sample CZODoug2_1_08_16_FD_185931 | JGI IMG/M metagenome (GOLD analysis project Ga0179593, IMG submission 185931) | Vadose zone soil fungal communities from Angelo Coast Range Reserve, California, USA - CZODoug2_1_08_16fungal (PacBio error correction) | ecosystem: Environmental > Terrestrial > Soil >... | reverse complement strand
TTCACCCTTTTCTTTTTCCAATTCCCCTGGTGACGGCATTTATTCCCCCCACCCAAAATGACTGTCCCCCCTTTTGTTGCACCGTTTTGCTCCGGATACAAAGTTCGTGATCTTCCCTCCCCTTCCTTCATTCGCGTTCCTGGTCTTGTACTCCACCTCATTTTATTTCATGTAAAAACGTTACCCCCCGTTACCGGTCCCCCCCAGCCCACGAGCCCCGGACGCTTTTTTTTCTGTCCCTCCTAACAACCGTTGGAAACTGCGCTTTGAGCAGCTCCCGCGCGATAGGGGTGGACGTTATTTATCCTTTTTCCCGTCTTTTTTACTCCCTCCCATTAATGGAAATTTCTGTTCTGTGCAACTCCTCAATTTTTTTTCCATCTGGACCATTTGGCTCAATTTTTAGATTCTTTCTTTTCGCGGTGCTAAATTTTTTTGATGACCAAGGTATGATGCTTGATGAATCTGCCTTGGATCCCGTCTCTCCCCTCCCTCCTCCCTAACCTTCTCCGCTTATTCCTCCACATATATCGCTTCTTGTCTAACCACCTTCGATAAAATGCTCCCTGCCAGCTCTTTCCTCGCCTTTCTATCCCTTTCTTTTCCCCTTTCGTAAAATACAGGCCCCCCCCCCCCCCCGCTATGCTGTCAGAACAGACGGCCACTTAGCCCCCTTCCCCCCCTGGAGCCCTTAGCCCAGGGTACCGATTTTTGCCTTTCCCTCCCTTCCGTTCTGGATCTTCCCCCACGATTTCCTCTTCTTATTTTTCCCCCCCCCTGGTCCCCCTTTCCCTTTCTATTCACGCCCTGCTGCGGCCCCCCCTTAGTCCTGATGGGATTGTCAGGACAAATTTTTTTACACCGTTTTTACGCCTGAAATTTACTTCCCTGTCTGCCGGGTCATTAACCATGCCCCCCCAGTTCTTAGATTTTTACTACCGCAGTTCCCACTGTGAGGTGTCGATTCTGTTTTTTTAGCTCCTCTTTGATGCAGCGGAATCTGGCGTCTCCCACACACCCCCTCTTATCAGTTTCTCAGCAATATTTCCGGCCCAATGTTTTTCCCCCAACCCTTCCACCACTACGAACTTTGAAAATTGCTCTGAGTTCTGAGGTTCTTTGTTCGGTTTTTCAGATAACTTGTTGATGTGTTTCCTTCCTTTCCCCCACCGAACACCCCCCCTAAACTGCGCGTCAGTTCACGTGCATTTCATTAACACTTCTCCGTTCCCCGTTTTGTGTTGGCCAGACTGACTCTACCCCCCTTTATTTGCGCCGAGTCGGGCTTTTCACCCTGCATGCTTAAGGGTCTTACACTCAAATCAAACGTTCTCATTTCTCTTACTACTGATTTCCGCGTTCTGAACCTAATGACCGTCTGGCCTTTTACCTCCAGTTGAAGCTTTGTGTTAAACTCCAATGGACACCCTGTGTCGCGAAGCGACAAGGCGGCTTCTTTTTTTTTTCCGCCATTTCTTTGAGAGCAAACGTCTTCCCCCTTGCGCCCCGTCCACCCCCTTGGGTGGTCCGGTATTTCCACTAACTGCGCATTGCTTTTTTTTCCCTTTTTTTCCGCTTGGTAAGGCACTCGCCCCCCTGCGCCCACCCCTCTTTTTTCCTCTTTGGCCGCTTTGGTTTTCCTTTTTTCTCCCCCTTTTTGTGTATTGTTCCTTCCGCTCTCTCTGTCCCCCCTGTTTTTTCTTTTTTTTTAAGGAGTGCGATCTTTTTCCCCCGACACCCCCAACACCAAAACGACTTCGGTCCCAACATTCTTGCTTTCCCTTGAGTTTTGTCGTAATGTGGGAATCGTCTTTTTTCTTTTTACGCTCTACCCCCGTGTATGGGTCTATTTTTTTGAAAACTTCCCGTTTTCTTGTCTTGCTGACATGCTCATCCTCCGGAAGTGGACTTCCCTGTCTTTTGTCGCTTCTGTAGAACCTGAGTTTCCTTATTGAGTTCTCCCCCACCTGTGACGTGCTTTTAGCACCACCTCCGTCAGGTTTCTTTTTCCCTCCTCCGATATCTCTCCCCTATCCTTGGCTTTCCAACTGGTCTGGTAAGTCTTGCCCTTGTTTTTATTTGTGGTCTTCTGGTACTTTTTTCCCCCACGTCTACTCGTCTCCATAGTAGGCTTTTTCCCATTTTTGCTTGGCTCTTTTCAACTCTGGCTTTTTTTTTTTTTTGCGGTTTTTTTGTACCAATTCATTGGTCGCGGCGTCTTGGGTTGTTGCAGGTTGAATTTTGCTTTTTTTCCCCTCTTCCCACGCTACACCCCAAACAATGGGTCTCTCTCCCTTCCCTCGCCTCTTCTTGTTTTTGGTTTTCCCCCCAACCCCCATGCCTTCGATTCTCTCTTCCTCCGTGTTCTTCTTTTTTTTACTATTGGTCCTACTTCCTGATTGCCTTCCGTCTCCCCGAGATTCGTCCCGCCCACCCTTCTTTTTTATTGAAGCTCTTGCTTCTATTCCGTTTGTACTTACCTCCCCGGTTTGCCGTTCTCCGTGCAATTTACGGTACATCGGTCCTTTGTACTTGCAAACAGCACATCCTCTTGCGTGGTTTTCCCCATTTCGTTCTGGCCCGCGTCCACGCGTGCTGGCGCCCTTTTCCTCCGGTCGTTCCTTTCCCTTGGCATCGTTTTTTCTTTCTTGACCCCCCCAGTCCCCAAACGGGATTGCTCCTCTTTGGTCTTCAGCTTTTCTCCCTTTCGCTTTCGAGGCATGGCCATGATGTTTACCCCTGACTTTCCCCAACCCGAGTTGTGTTCCAAAGCTTTTTTCCCCCCGAGTGTTTCATGGAGCCCACTTTCTCCCTTTTATGCCCCAAATGCCACTTTCCTTTCTCTGTGTCTGGTCTGACTGCATTCGGCCTTTTTCCCCTTCTTTTCTTTTGACAGTTTCTTCGTCTCTTTTTTAGCGCAAGGCTTTCTCCTTCCCCAGCCATTCTCGCCGCCCAATTACAAAATCGTGCTCTCATTTTGCCTCACACTTCGGGTTTCCGTTCTTGGCACATGGGACACCACGTAGTTAACGTCCCCTTTCTTCCCTTTTAGCTTCGTGGACCAAGGTGATTTTCCACACCCATGAGTTTTTTTCCTTCTCACCGCTCTGTCTTTCATCCTTCTTTTGAGGAGTTCGTTTGAGAACCACCCAATTCTTGTCCCCCTGCGTCTTTTCCTTTATTTTTTCTTATCTTTTTTCCCTTCCCCCCTCTTCCATTTCGGGAGGGAAGACGACCAGCGCCTGTCAATCTCTGGCTTTCGTGACTTTTTTGGCCGTGCTTCCTCCGCGCGGGTGACCTTTATTGCCTGTTTCCCTTTTTGTTTGGCCCTCTTACCGAACGTGGGCCTTTTGGTAAGTTAATTTTCATATCCATCTCTCTTTTTTTTTTTTCTTTTTTTCAACTGGTTTTCCTAGATTCCAGGCGATTTCTTTTCCACACGTATCGTGTCCAACCAACGCTTTTCCCCCTTGTGGTTTGTCAACCGCCAACTTATTTTGTTCCTTTCCTCCCCCCCCCTCTCGGGTCTGGGACCCCTCTCCAGTCCCCACTTTCAGTTTACGGATCTTACTTTTGGACTTTCCTTTTTAGGGCCATCCTCTTTAACGACGTCTTTTTTTTCTTTTTTTTCTTTTCTAAAAGCCGCAAAGCGATTGTTTCCCCGGCGCAACCTTCTCCTCCCCTATTGAGATCTGAAAGTTCGCGGTTAATTTACCCCCCACTGGTTTAATTTGGGAGCACCTTCCCCGGACCGGCATCTTTTTTTAAAATTGCCTCGCACCTCTCCACAAATCGAGGATTCCGTGTGGGACACTTCTTTAACCCCTTTCCTGACGCTTTATCTGTGGCCCATTACGAAGCTTTACCCCCAGTATTCCCCCTTTTTCTTTTAACTTTTGTTTTGGTACCCTCTTTGGCCTGGAAAGACTTTTGTTCCCCCCCACACCCCCCCTACGTTTTTCCGCCTCATTCCTTTCCCACCAGTGTTATTCTTGGCAACCCAAACGCTTCCACGAGAATGAATATTTTTTGTCCGCCCCCCTTTTTTTCTTCCTTTTTTAACAATCGTCTACCGCCCTTCTCCGGCTTACCCCTCTCGATCAGTTTTTTAGGTTTTTTTTTACCCATTTTTTTTCAAAAGTGTAACGTTAGTATGGCCCAAACTCCGCCTCAGACGCATACCCCCCCCCCCCCATTTCCCTTTTTTCTCTTACCTTTCCCCTCAGATCATTTTCCGTTTGGGCTCTTCGTTTTTTTTTTTTCTGAGTTTTTTTTTTTTTCTTTTTTTTTCAAATCGTTTCATAAGTTGTTCCCACACAATTTTTTTCTTAACCAAATCTTTTGTCTTTCTCCTCCCAAGCCTCGTCCCGTTACTTAAACTGAACAATGCGTTTCTTTTTTCGTTCCCCACCCCCCTCTCCAAATCTTTTAACGGCAGTTTCGTTTTTTTCCCTCAGTTTTGTTGCCATCGACCCTTTGTTTTTCTTGATAGATTTTCCGTTAAAAACCCCCCGTTACCTTTTCCTTCTTACGGGTTGTCCAGTGGGCGTACCTCTTTTTGGTCTCACACCCCCCCCCATCTTCTCCGATTTTTTTACGGGACCCCCCCCACCCTCTCAAGTAATGGATTGTTTTTGACTCCTATCCCCTTCCCGTAGGGCCACTCCCCCTTCTATTTCCCCCCAACTTCAACCCACTTGCGCGACCTTTTTCTTTTACCCTTCTCTGGCCCTGATTCATGTTGAAGGCACTTAAATTTGTCGTGGACATGTTTGTGACAAAACGTGTTTGTCCCCCCTCCCGTCTTCGGCCGGTTTGTATTTTTCCGCCAGTGGTGTTTCCGTTTTCTCTCCCTCCCTCTTGATGCTTCAACGACCATTACGGCTCTGGGACAGCCTTGCCTTGCCTCGTTCGGTCCTCAAGTATTCCTCCTTAACTCCCCATTTGTTGCCCGAGCAGGGTTTTCTTTATCTTTTCTCCCTGCCCCCCTTTGGTTGTCTGTCAAAAACCCAGTAGTCCAGGGAGTTGGCTGCATTCCCCCCCCTTCCACCTTTCTTTGCCAGTGTCCCCCACGCCACAAAAAAAGGTTCTTCCATTCTCTTTTTCCCCTTTCCTTTCCCCTTTTTTTCAGATCGATTGGCCGAGTCTTTTGGCGTGTTTTCCTTTTAATGTGGGGTATTTTTGGTTCAGTATGACTTCTCCCCAACCTGGAGACGGGGTTTTTTTTGCCCATGTTGTCGTGCTGCCAAGAGTCTTGGCCCTTGGCTCTTCACCCCCCCTTGGCTCGCGTTAGTTCTTGGATTTCCCCTTGTCCGGACCTTTTTCAATTCAAGAGGTTCCCCGGTCCAGCCCCTCTTGTGGTGTTGAATGGACGCGTTAATCGGCGTCCGGCGTTGATGGTTTTAACTTTTTTCTTTGTGGTTTTTCATTCTTCTTTTTCTTTATACCCTGTCAAGAGGTCCGGTAAACCTGTCTTCCACAAACCCCTCCCTTTCTCTACGCCGTTTTTAGTTGTTCCCCATTTTTCGAAAGTCCCTTTACCTTTTCCCGGTTTCTTCGGGTCCTGCGATATTACGAGGGGAAGTTTACCTTGGCTCGCGCCCTTTGGTTAAGTGATACTCCGTTGGCAGCCTGGTCCGTTTTTTTTTCTTTGTGTCTCTTTCCCCAAAATCCCTTACGGAGCGTTTCCAGTTCCCTGCTTTTCCTTTTTTTGTGTATCCCTCCCGCTTCTTTCCCCCTTTTTACCGTTTCCACTGTACTCACATAAAAGTTTTGACAGTGTTCCTTACCTTCTCTTTCCCAGTCCCACCACCACGTTTTACGTATTTGAGACTGTCCTTCGTTCTTTCTTACACTCCAACTCTTTTGGATAGTTTTTTTGTTCATCTTGGTCCCCATCGCGGTCTTTGTCTTTGCCCCCCGAGGGTTTTGGTTTTTTGTAGTTGCCCGCTTACGATTTTGTTCAACTTGTGTTGCAGCCTAGTAATTTCCATTTTTTGTATTTCGCGCTCTGTCATCGGTTCCTTTCGTTCCCTTCTTTCCCCGAGTGTGTCAGTTCGCTGAGGGAGATCCGGGGTGACATTTTTTGCGTGGACATGGCGCCACGGTCGATGGGTGTAGTTTGGTCGACGAAGGAAACTTTTCCTGTTCCTTTTCCCCCATCTGGATCTGAAATGGTGGTTCGCCCCGTCTTTTATGGAAGACTAGCCTTATTCTTCGGATTTTTTTTTACTTTATTTTATTCCTTGACCCTTTATTTTTTGTCCAGTAAAGAGCTTCTCGGCAACCTCCCTGTTTTGTGTCCACTTTGCCCTTACCTTGTTTTTATCTTGCGTTGATTCCTCCTCCATTCGTTTTTTTTTTTTTTTGACCGGGTGGAGGGCGGCCACCAGCGTCCCCACCAACTTCTTTTTCCTGCTTCCTTCCATTTCTTGGGCCTTGTTTTTTCCCCCTCCCACTTCCCCAACGATCAGCCCTTCAAGGGACTTTTTGGGTTACTTTTCATCGTTTGGTTCCACCCCTGTCATTCCCTGGGGCGGTTCTATTCTCCAGTTTTTAGCGTACCGTTGCTTGTCTTGATTCCCCCCCTCCCTAATAGTTTTTTCCGGGCTTGGGGCTTTATTTTCTATTTGTTAATAGGCAAACGTTTGATCCCATCCTTGGGATGAATTTTCTTCGGGTGTCCCCACCCCCACTTATGCGTAAGGGCTTTTCCTTCCTGAGGATACTTCTCACCAACTCTCCCCGTTCTTTCCTTTTTTTTTTTTTTAACGTTTGGGGTTATGTTTTTTTTGTCTCCGTCGCACCTCCCCCTTGTTTTGGGTGTTAAGGTTTCATGCCGCCACGTAGTGGACGCTGTTCCCAACCCCCACTTTTTAATCGACAGTTTTTTCTTCGCTACATAGAGCGTGACATCGTTCGCGGCCTCCTCCTGCTCCCAACTTCCTGACGATTATCTCCGATTTGTGCATCGAGACTTCCCATTCGTCACAACTGCGCCGGGTGCCGTCACTCTGTCCCCCCCCCAAAAAAACATTCCTGTCACGTTTTTCCCCTTTCTCCGCTCCGTTAACCGTTTCTTTTCTTGGGAAAGCCCTCTCTCTTAAGTTCCGAGGAGGTCGGTCTTCCCTCCACCTCTTCTTCTCTTCAACGACCTAGGGACTTGTCATGTTCGTTTCCCCCCTTTTCCACCCCGTGACCCTTTTGTGTACGTTCCGCCCCCCTCCCAAAAAGCGATGTTGTCTCTTCCTGCGTTTTTTTTTTTCTTACGGTATGCCTTTTTTTCCCTATGCTCTTAACAACAATCTCCCGTTTTTTTTTTTTTTTTTTTGTAACTCTTGTCATGGGAGCAAAATCGTTCCGTTTGTTCCTTCTTTTCTTTCCTTTCCTTTTTTTTTCGCCAGAGGATGTTGACTCGCCTGCCCGATTTCCTTTTTGGAAGAAGTAACTCTCCTTTCGTGAGTTCTTTCCGGCCGTCCCCTCCATGCCACCCCTTCCTTTTTTTTTTTCTTGTAGAAAATTTCTGCTTCTTCACCCTTCTCTGGGACCAGTTGGCGTTTCCCGTAATCTCGTTTTCTTGTGGTAACCCAGTTTTTTTCGACTTTATTTTTTTCCCCACCTCGGATTCGCTGTCCCTTGTGAAAGAGCCCCATTTTTGCCTTTTTTTTTTGGGCCGTCCGTTCCTTTTTCTTATCGTTTAACGATGCCGCCGCACCCCAGTTCTTTGACCTTACAGGGTTCCACTGCGGCTGTCTTTTGTAACGAATGTCGGCCCCACTTGCCCCCGGTCAGACGTCTTCCACTCGACTGGCTCTAATTTTCTTTGGACCCACTACTCCAGCATCACAATCTTGGGCCTGCGAACAGTTCCTTGTGCTATCCTGTTTTCCCGAACCATCGATATATTCCTTCACTAAACCTCTGGCTGTCTATTTTCTTTATCACTTCCAAAGTCTGGTCAGCGACGCCTCGCTGAAGTCTGACTTTCGCTCAGGAGTTATGCTTTATAACTTGGCTTCTTCAAGATCGTTCTACTTAGTTATCTGCTTCGCGCAGCGGATCTCCTACGTCATTGTTCCTTAATCTTGTCTTTCCTTTTCCGCCTCTTTACGCCCTCAACCGTCCGCTTCCAAGTCTCACTTCAACCAACCCTTTTTCGCGCCCCTCCAACCGCTGTCCCTCCTGCGGCAGTCTTCGTGGTGCCTTGTTTTTTCCACCCCCCACAGCACCGAAGGGAACCGTTGGGATGTCCCCCGTTGTTTTCCCGTTCGTTCGGGTAGAGTAACCTGTCCGCTGGTTTTGTTCTTTCCTCCCCACTAACCAAACCATGCGCGCGCACGTATTCACGGAAATTTTTTTTCAAACCGCCCTTTTCGCTTTCACTCCCTTTTCCCCGCCCCCTGAACTCTATTTTCCCGGGAGTTTGGGGACCTACGTCGCCCCCACTAATCACCCTTGCACGCTTAAGTCTCCAGTCCCTTTTCCCCCGGTGATCGTCCCCTATCTATTGAGAACGCAGCGTTTTTGGTCTTTTTTTACTGGCTGTGTGCTCAAACGCAAAATGTCTTTTTTTTCCTTCTCCAAAGATGTTCGTTCCCGCTGGAGGGATGAGGCAGTCGGTCCCGCCCCAACTTTTTGTTTTTTCTTTCCCCCCTCTTTTGGGCCTTTGCCGGGTGTTAGCCGCGGCAACGTTCCCCCCTCGATTCCTTCTTTTTCCACCAGGCCTCCGCCTCTACTGCTTGGGTGTGTTGCCCTCACGTTGGGTGATTTTCCTGGTACTTTTTTTCCTTTTTCCCTCCTTTTTTTTGTTGTTGTGCTGTCAGAGCTTTCCTACAAGCACCCCCCTTCTGGAACCCCCCTTTTCTCATTCGTCTGCCTTTGCCGCATGTTTGCATGAGTTCCCGTGCGTGATAAACCATGCACGGACCGCGTTTCCCACCCTCCCCCCCCCAAGGGTTTGTTTTTCTCCCCTCTGCTCATCCTCGCGGACTCCTTGGTTTTCCCTTTTTCCCGTCCCTCCCCCCGCCTGTTCCTTGTTTTTAGTCCACAGGGTGTTCCCCCCGCAGAGCTTGTACGGTCTCCTCGCTCTGGCGGTATCTTCCGTTTTTGTGGCGCTTTTTTTCCTCTGCCCCCTGGTATTGCTTGTGTGGCGGCGGTCTTTTCCCTATCGGCTCTGACTAGGACGGTCCCCGCGAAGGTAAAAGGCAGTCGTTTTTTTACCCTCCGACCGCGAGCCGGTGGATTTTGTTCGTGGGTTGTCCCTGGTTCCCCCCCTTTCAAAGTCTCTTGAAACTAACTCTTTTTTGCGGCAACAAACACCCCAATTTCCGGGCTATGCTCCCTTGTTTTTAAGTTTTTTCCAGCACTTTCCCCCTGATCCCTATGCCTCACTGAGCATTCGTTACCCTCATACTCTCTGCCCCTTTTTTACCTCTTTTCTGGGTTCGGTTCACCCGGCGCGTATACGTCATTTCTTGACGTCATTGGGCCGAACCACCCCATCGCGAAACAGTTTGCCCGACTTTTCTTTTTTTTTGCCTTTTCCCCGCCTTTGGAAAAAGTCCCGTCATAAGGTTCTCTACGGGGCCTTGGTCGATTTGTCGTGGCAACGAGGTTTCCCCACCGGCTTGCTTTATTTACAGTGGGTAGTGTCTCCGCTTGTTTTCTTCTCGCTGTTTTTTTTTCCCCCCTCTCCCAAACTAGCTGCGTTCTTTTTCCTTCCGTCTTTGGTTCAGCACAGGGTCCTTTGTCGTTTGACCCTTTTCGGGGGACACATAATGCAATTTTTTTGCAGTGCTGGTTATTTGTGAAGGATCTTCTTCTCACTTGACCCCTCACTTTACTTCATCCCTCTCACCCCATTGATTCGTGACACCTAGGATTTCTAATTTTAGCCACACGGGAACAGATTGGCGGCCCATGGACACTTCACTTTTCCCCCATTTTCCCCTTGTCATTAACGGTCGCCGCTAGCTCTACTGCTCTTCTTGGTCCGTGAGAGACCCTTTTTTCCGGTTAGTATTTGTTTCCCGGTCTGGTTCGTTTTCATACTCTGCGGGTAGGGAAAGGACCGGTCCCTTCTTAGGCTACTCCTCCCTTTTTTTTTTTTTTTTTTTTTTTTTTTCCGGAGCGCGCGGTTTTTCCCGTGACTTTTTAAGGGTTGTGTTTAAGGTGAGTTACGGACCGCCAGTTTGCCGACTCTTGTGCTTTCCCTTTTCGGTTTCTCCTTTCCTCCATGGTGTCTCGATTTTCTGCCGACGTCTTTCACTTCCTACTCGCGTTACCCCTATCAACTTGGTTTGGACCGGCCAAAATACGGTTTTGTCGCAGTCACCATCAAACGCTTCGGGTTTTTTTCTCCCAACCCCCTCCCCCAGTGTTCCCAAGGATTCCGGAAAATTTGGTTGGTCTTTTTTTTTCCCCCTCAGCTTCCGTTAAACTCTTTGCACCCCGATAACAACCGGGGTGGCACGCGGCGCCCACCTCAAGTTTCTTTTCATCGAGGTTTTTTTTCCCCCTTTTCCCCCCCTTTACAGTGCGAAACTTAGACGCGCCCTGTTGTGGAGAGCATACCTCTTTTTTTGACAGTTGATCCATACTTCTTTCACACGAGGGATCAGGGTGTGGCCACCGGTCCTTTTTGCTTTCTTTTAATTTTTTTTCGATTCCCAAAGCAGCCAATCTCACGAACTTTTTTTCTTTTTGTCCGCTGTTTTTTTTCCCTGCCTTTTTATGGTCATCACACGTGCCGCTTTCGCCGAGCATCATTCTCCCCACCATTTTTTTATTTTTCTTTCCCCCCAACGTGCTGCCGACGACCTTTATCTCCTTTTTTTTCACCGCAAAACCTATCCGTTCTTACACAATCTCCTTATCCCTCTGACGGTCTTCCCACATATTCAGATCAGTTGTTGCTGAATTCCCCCCTTTTTTCTTTCCCCTCCCCTTTCGCGACCCAACTCGCTTCGCCCCCCGCCGATGCCCCCCCCCACTCCCATGCTCACCACCTTCCTTTTCTCTTTACTTGGTTGCGTAGTGTTGGTCGTTAAAACGAGTGTTACTACTTTCCCAACCCCTTCCTTCCACCCCATGGTATGCGTGTGTCCTCACGTCCCTCCCCCCTCTCGGCATCAAGCACCGCCTCATTCCTCTCAACAAACCCCGCTCCAAACTATTTCCCCCCCTTCTTTTTTCACGACCTACAGTCCTCTGTCCGGGGTTGCTGCTTACGATTTTTCCCCCCCTGTTTTTTCCCCTTTGGGCGTGTTGTAAAAAAACCGGTCAGGGTGGGGGGGGGGTGGGGGGGCCCCAAAGAAACTTCTTGGAGTTACCTTTCACACCTTTTTCCTTTCCCCTTCCAAAACTATTTCCCTGGAATGTCTTTTGCTATCCCATTCCCCTCGAAGGCACACGTTTTTTTCCGGGCCCTTACTAACTTTCACCAAGGGGTCGCTCAGTTTTTCCTACGCCCTTTCTTCATTTGGACCTGTTTGTGTGCAGGGAACTTTTTTTTCCTTTTGTTTGTCCCCCCCTTTTTTTGAATAAGTGGGATGGTCTTGCTTCGTTTTCTTTGGTCAGACCCTGTGTGCCGAATCTTCCTTCCTTTTTTTCGCCTTCTCTCTTCCCCCAAGTGAATCGGATCCTTGCCCTCCCTCCTTCCTCCTTTTTTGTACTTTTTTTTCCACTCCCTCTATGCCTTTTGTTGTGAAGCAGTGTGCCCCCCTCCCCCTTTTTTCGTCCCCCCCCTTTTTTTTTTTTTGGAAAACCCGTCGTCCCATCTTTTTCTGGTGCCCTGGAACCCAACCGAAATTCTGTTCACCTCCGCCCCCCCAAGAGCGGCAATCTCTCTCTTTTCCCTCGTTTTTTTTTTTTTGAAGCGGAGTTTCGTGTTTAGGCTTGGTTGCGTGGGGTTTCCCAGAATTGTCTGTCTTTTTTTTTTTTGTCGCTATCCTGTGCTCCACCGGGTTTCAGCCCACCTTCCCCGCGCAGAACTGTTGTTCCCCCACGCTGGTTCCATTGCCCCTGGTCTTACCCCCTGGGTCGTATTGTCTTTTTTTTTTAAGTAATCCCGTTCCCCTAATGGTTTTCTGCACCAATCTTTTTTACCTGTAACGCCGTTTTTCTTTGCCCTGTGGACCTCCCCTTTTCCCCGTATCCTTTGCGGCGGGATTAACTTGGTTATACCTCTTTAATATTCTGATTGGTAAAAGTTTTTCTCTTTCCCTTTTTTTTTACCTCGTTGAATTGTTTTCTTTTTATTTTTTTTTTTTTAACCGGCACCGACTTTCCTTCAACACCTCTTTGCCACTCAAACCGAAGCAAGGCCGTCGTATTCACGTTTGTTCCAAAACTGTCGCGCCCGGCATTTTCCTGCCCCGTCCTATTTTTTTGTCTTGCGAGATGATTTAAAGATACCTTTTTTCTTTTTTCTTGGTTTTGCCTTTGGAAGTTTGAGGAAAATCGTCCTGGTTGCGTTTTGTCCCAATTGGCTGTCTTTCAGTTACCAACATTCGGCTCGTTTTTTCTCAGGTCTTTTTCCTACTTGTTAACTCCGAGTTTTTCTCCTTGTTGTTTTTTTCCCCCCTTGACCTTGTTGGCCCCTTTTGTGTGCCTTGAATTCGAGCAGTCACCAACCGGTCCGATTTTTTTTTCTGTTTGTCGCTTTTTTTGACCACCAAGAATTTGGATTCGGGGTTGTGTTGTCTCGTAAAAATTCTTTTGTATGTTCTTGATCTTGGGAGCTGGATTGGGGTGAGGCACTATGACCTCCTTTTTTTACCGAATTTTTTTCGTGGCCCTTCTTCCACTTCGTTTCACCACACCCTCAACGTCTTCCCACGTAAGGGATCCGTGAGGGGGAAAATTTGCCTGGGTGAATTTTTTTCCAGCCCCTTCGCGGGCGAGTTGTGAACCGCTCAGATTTTGCCCATTTGCCACGTTCCCCAATTTGATCTTTGAATATATTGGGGTAGCTCGTATCTTTCGTTTTCTTTTCCTGGCCCGGCGAACCTTTGTGTTTGTCCCTAACTTTTTTTTCTTTTCCGGTCGGGATTTTGTGGCACAAGAAATAACCTTGTTGCGGCACCGTGCTCGCCTCTTTTCCCTTTTTGTTTGTTGAACGGTGTATTTTGGTCTTCACCCTTGTTCCACCAGCGTCCAACAGTTCGGGATGCTGCTGGGAATTGCTTTAGTCCATTTTTTCCCCCCCCCGTTCTTTTCAATGGGAATGTTGGACCTTTGCCCCTTCCTTTTGGCGGTGGTGATCCGCCGCTGCCTTCACCACCCCCCTCGTTACTTGCTGGGTCGTTCGCCACTTTTTTTTTTTTTATGGTCACGTCGACTACTTCAGAGGTTGATTTTGCTGGCCCGGGGCCCCCAAGGTCGCGGTGCAGGCTTTTACTCCCCTTTTTCTGCTTTCGTCCACAAAGCAGTCCCCCTTTCCGGATCTTTGTTCGGTAGAGTGTTTTCGTTATAGTTTTCCCAAGAACTGCCTGGTGGATGGCTTGCTGCCGGGCGCCCCCCGTCCTGTTTTGTTGTACAAACCCACGGTTTTTGTTTTTCACTTCCTTTTTCGCGTTTTTGATTTTACGAGTGGGTTCACTTCTTTCCCGTTTTGTTTCATCTCTAACACCATTCGGGACGGAACCTTCTCCCTTTGCGTATTTAGATTTCACATTCGTTTCACCTGCGTTTTGTCCCGTCTTCTTGCCCAACCAACATGGCCTTCCACTTTTCATGTCCCTCCCCTTCCCCCTTTACAGTTTTCGATCGACGCCCAGAGCTTTCCACCCTTCCCCCCCTTTCCCTCTTCCTTTACCCGTTTCCAATGATTTCAGGTCATGAAACGACCCCCCAAGTCCACTGGTCCCCCTCCCCCTGTGTACGCAGCTTTTTCTTTCGCCCGACCGCTCCAACCCTTTGTGTTTTGTTTTTTTTTATTTCGCTATAGTCAGCAGTCCGGCTTTTTTAATCAGTTCTTTGGTCTTTTATTTTCTTTCCTGGCTGACAAGGCCAATTTCGCCCATTTTCCACGGGCGGTAAACTTATTTTTCCATGGCTCCAATCTGTCCTTTTTTGTTTTTTGCCTCCCCTTTTCCTGCTTCTCCCCTTTTTTTTTGATTTTCGGGAGAGATGGAAGAGTTTCCCCTCACGCCGGTTTTTGTACTGAGAATTCTCATAGATATTTTCGCGCACGCATGCCCCTCCCCCCAGGATCTTTTATCGCTCCCCCCAATCGCGTATCCCACCTGCTCTTCCCCTCATTTTTGTTCCGTGATTCGCATTTTTGCCGCTTTTCCTTGTGTAAAACCCCTCCCATTGCGATTCGCCTTCCCAGCTCTTTTTTCGCTTTGCACACTTTCAAGCGCAAGCCAGTTTGTTATGCACCGAAGCTCCCGTTGTCCCGAACCGCTGCGTCTTGACCGTCTTTATTTTCCCCCAAGCGGCGTGGCGCTTCCCCCCTCTTTTCTTTTGACCCCTGACTTTGCTTGGCAGTTCACCCTCCGCTTTTTTCAAAAATTTGTGATACTTCGCCGTGTCACTTTACTGCACCTTTTCTCTGAAATTCCCACCCCCGTGCGTTCCTTGTTTTTCTGGTTTTTTTTCCCTCCCTCTTTGAGGCCGGGCTCGCCTTTTTTTCTCTTTTCCAAACATTTTCCCTGGCTCCCATTTTTCGCCCTTTGTCTCTTTCCCTTGTTTTTTTTCCCAACCCCAAAAGCACAGTGTAATTTGTGGTTTTTGATTAGTCTTGACGCGACCTTTGTCCCGCTGTGTGAAGCTGCCCACTCCCCCCATTTCTTCCATCCTTCCTTTCCTTTTCACCACTCGCGGGTAACTCGGCCTTTTTGTCCCCTGCTGAATCTTCCCCGGTTAGTTTTCGTTTTTTACATTACACCGCGCACCATACAAATCCCATTGTGTCAGGCTCCGGAATCCAGACCTTTTGGTATTCTCCTCTTATCGGATGATGCCCGTTCAAGGTTTATTTCTTTTTCTCCCCCCGCTGTGGCTCCCGACCCTTCCCCCTGGTTTTTCGCGACAAGAGGCAAAAGCCAGGCGTTTTTCCTGTTTTTGTTGCGAATGAGCAGTAGTAGGGGCTTCCCCAACCTTTTTCTTTCAAAAACGAAGGCCGTGGCAGGTTTAGAAACTCGTTCCACGTTTTCCACTCGATTCCCCCCATGCGTGCCCCCCCACTCCTTGAGGAGGCTGCTTTCTGGGGGTGTGTCTTTTTCTTGGTTTTTTTTTGTGA
>Ga0179593_1610812_pt1 | contig 15248 bp, 18 predicted proteins | sample CZODoug2_1_08_16_FD_185931 | JGI IMG/M metagenome (GOLD analysis project Ga0179593, IMG submission 185931) | Vadose zone soil fungal communities from Angelo Coast Range Reserve, California, USA - CZODoug2_1_08_16fungal (PacBio error correction) | ecosystem: Environmental > Terrestrial > Soil >... | reverse complement strand
GGTTCGGCTTCCCTTTTGAAGGTTCCCTTTTTCCATGGCTTAGATAGTATCCCCCTCCGCTCTGGAGCCTCTTAGGAGTGTACAATCATCAGGCACCATTGCATCCCCCAGGGGGTGCCCCTTGACTTTTTCGCCCTGCGGGCGACCTTTTATTTTTTGCACCACGCTTGAAAAATACACCACTCCCCCCTTTTATTTTCTGGCGTTCCTGAGGGGGTGGTTCCCATCATTTTTTAAACCCCCCACCCTTTTCTGGGAATATTATGGCCCCCCCCCTTAACAAACCCGGACTGCATCCCCTCCCCCTTTAGGAGGACCATTCTTCACAACTGCGCAGCACCAAATAGCCATGCTGCTTCACTTCGTTTTTTTTTGTTTCAGCCCAACCTTCTCCTTTTTACCGAATGCCCTGGATCTCTCTGAGATTGCGTGCGGTTCCGTTCCGACGTGCCCGTTTGCACAACCTGTATGGACTGAAGGGAGTTCCCCTTTCTCACTTTCTGGCCAACTTCGTCAAGTTCTCCCATTTGACCTTTCTTACTCATGGTTCTCGGTTGTGTCTACGAGCGCAAATAGTTTCTGAAGACCCATTAAACCCCCCCGAAATGGCCACTGCGGGTCGTTTGTTGATGGAACTGAGAGTAGTACCCCACAGTTGCCTCGGCTTGACCCCTTTTTTCCTCCAAGGTTTGGTGACTACTCTAAAGTCCTGTCTCGACCTCGAACCATTGATTTCACCCCTCTCCCCTGACACCACTTCTTTTTCTTCATTTTTCTGCTGTGTGTTGAAGCCCTCAGGTCTTCCTGGTGCTGTCGATCTGGTCTCTCTCTCGACCCACTCTTACTCAGTCTCACCTCCCCCATGAATCAGTCTCTCTCATAGACTTCTTCTTTTTTGTTATGTCGTTTTTTTTTACTTGCAGACCTTCCCTTCCCATTCGAGCCGATCTCTCCTCTACGGATGGTAGGGGATCTGCCTGACCCCTTTTTATGGCTTGACCCCTGGTGGCAGCCATCTGGTATTCCGTTATGCCCCGCGGGGGGTTTAACCCCCTTCGTTCTTGGTCTTTTCATTCCAGGATTCTGCGATCCCACCAAATGTCTTTTACATTTTCCCTTACTCGAGTCCGTCTTTCGCCTCCCATCTACTTGATCGCAAGGTGTTCTGAGGACCTACAAGCCTCCTATTTCGGCTTTTCCCCCCCCCCCCCCCCTTGAGTGCTGGTCTCTCCTCCACAGCGTCCTTCTCCATTCGGATGATGATGAACCAAACTTTCTTCGAACCCTGCCCCAACCTCACCGATTGCCTCCGTCTTCGAAGCACATTGCTATAGTGATGTACAGCTCACCGTTCCCCCTTTTGTTCTTTCGACACTACTTTTCTTTTTTCCACCCCCCGCCCTTGTTCAAAGGTTTGCCTCTCATTTCCTCGCCTTATCCCTTAACACGTATTATTTCCTGTGAGTCCCTCTTCTTTTCTTTTTGGTTGTTGAGAGTTCCACCGGACAGCTACTATGCCCAGTCCAGTGTAATGAACTCGGCCTCCTCATGAGACTACCCCCTCAGTCTTTTTCCCAACGAGTGGTTGTTCCCATCCAAAGGTCTCTCCCTACCTTCTGGCGTCGATGGTTTCCCCCTCCACGATTTTTTCTGGAATTCTGGATCGAGAGACGGTTTTTTCGCGCCAGCGAACCAAATTGTTACTACCCCCTAGACGCCCTCGCCTCCCTCCTACTGTGCGCCTTATTTAGGGTAAAATCCCTTGTCCCGGAGGGCCGCGGAAAGACCAATGCGGATCGTCTCGATTTTTTTCTGCGGATTTCCTCCGGAGGATATGTCTCTTCTGATTGTTCCTCCGTGCGTTAAAGTACGCAAGCTCCCCCATTTTCGTATACTTCTGCCGCTGTACCCACGTATAGCGTCGGATTTTCGGTTTCACCAAGACTCGTCTTGTCCTAGAGCATCTCAGCCATTTGTCCAGTCCTCCACCTCAAAAACCCCCCCCCGACGCATTTAGGATATGAAGAAAACCTCCGTTTACATAGGGGCTTGACTCTGTCGCCGTTGTATTTCGACGTTATTGGTAACTATACCTCCCTCCCGGAAAAGTTCTCTCTTTTCCCCCCCACCCCCGCACACCCAATTCTTTTTGGCCCGCTTCGATTTTTTTGTCCTTTGCCACTTTCCCGCTCCTTTCGGCTTCTTGATCTCGAAACTTCATTTTCTTACCAACAGTTTTAAGGTCGATCGACGCTTGGTCAGAAGCCTTTCCCTAACAGCAAACTTGGCCGACTTTGGTCCAAGGGGGTGGAACTGGCTCCCCAATCGGGTGACTCCTCCTGACCCCCTTTCTCCATATTATACAGTGCTACCGAGACTGCTTAAGGCCCCCCTTTTTACTCGACCCTTTAGAATGGGAGGACCCCCGCGCCATTCCCTAAACCTCCCCCTCCCCTCGCCCTACTTTCTTTTTTCCCTAGAGTTGAGCACCGCCCATGAGAGTCTTCCGACTCTCTTTCCTGCTCTTTTCCTCGTGTCCCTGACTTGCTGCCTCGTTATATTCTCGACAGTACTTCCTTTTGTGTGTTTCCGATGTCCCGCCAGTTCCCTCCCCCCGTGATGAAAAAGTTTGCCATCGCCTTTGTTTTGTCTTGCCCCTTGGTTACTTTTCCCCTTTCTCCAGTGTAGGGCTCCCCCCTAGGCTGTCCAAATGGGGAGCCTACCTTGCTTTCAAACACCTTCCTTCTCCCGATGATAATATCCCTTCCGTTCCTTTTCAAGACCCAGCCTTTCAGACGTCTAATAGTTTCCCAGCTGACGCCTAAACCCCTGATTTGATGTCGCTCCCCCACCTTGCGGCGTTATTCGCACTTGCAACAGGATTCATATCGACCATCGATGTCCCTTGTGCCGCCGGTCCCTCACAGACTCAAATGACCCCCAAGATAAACATCGTATTTTCCTTTCCTTCAAGGAACTTTCTCTTTTTTATGGCAGAAGAAAAAAACTTGTTTACAACTCCCTTTATACCCAGACTTTCCTTTCGTACTCAAAGACTTCATCTCTTCAGTTTTGAGGATTTTTCATCCAACCTATACTGCAAGTGGGCTTCCGGGCCTCCCACCCTTTTCCGCCGGCCCCCCGTTCCCAAATTCGTAAATCCTGACCCGCCCTCATTTTTCCGCATTTCAAAATCCGATGACGCCTCTAGCTAATGGACAGTGTGTCGAGAATCCTCAAGCGCGCCCAATTCTTTTCTCTATTATACACTCATTAACGGTGAAATCTCACTGGACCTGGACGATCCCCCCTCTGATGGAGCTTTAAAATGCCTCTCCTATTCATATTGAAGGGTCCCCTTCCCAGGGACCGGCCCTCCGACTTACTTTTTCCTTCTATATCATAATACCTGTGTTTTTAGTCTATTTTCCAGTCCAAGGGTCACTTGCCGGGCCCTGTGATTTGCATGTTTGGCTATGACTTTCCGGCTGCGAATTGGACTGAAAGGTATGGCCCCCCCCCTTCTGATCTCCCCCATTTTTCCAGGTGTTCATTGGCCCTTCGGTGTCCTTCAAAATAGCTATTTCTTGCTTCACCCCCCCCCCTTTTCATTGCTTTTCTCAGCTATCCATTTTGTAACGTCTGGCCCCCTCCTTACTCGGCGCTTTCTTTCGATTGATCTGTTGAATGCGCCCTCTGAGAGTTTTCCCTTGACCCCCCCCCCCCCCCCCAATCTTGTTGGATCTGTTTGGCTGTCCTGACCCTCTCCAAATCCTTGAACGCCGGTCGTACGGAAGGGCTCGAGAATCTTTCCGATTGTTCTGAAGCAGGGAACTTTGCTTATGACACTTTCAAAGACGCTACTGTCCTGGGCTGTCTCGTTCCACCTAGATTTCTGTTTTCCTATGGGAGGAGTTTCTTTGTTTCGTTTCTTGGTTTCCGCGGGCCTGTGCGACTGCTTTAACCTTCCGGCAGGTGATTCCGCCCTTCCTCCTTTTTGTAAAATTTCTCGCGGTTGTGCCGTCTTTACTGTTTGGCTCGTCGGCGGCTCTTCCAATGGACGTCATATTCTAGAGAGTCCTTTTCAGGTGCCGCAGAGGTCCCCTCAGTGGAAACATGAGATACTTTCTTTCCACTTTTCTCTTCCCTGTTTCAAGACCACCCGGCGCTTGCGATAATGAGGCTTTTTTTCTTCAGTTCTTTTTTTCTTTTCGCATCCCTCCAAAAACCCCCCAGGATCCTTGCGCCTCACGATCTACCTCCACCCCTCCCCCGAGCTGCACTAATAGTCCGATCCGGGTCCTCCTTGCAGGGTTTGTGGCCATCCCTCCCGGCGTCATTTCTCGCGCGTGAGTTGAATGATGAGAGGCTTCCTCAAACCATATCCCCCCTCCTCGGAATCCAGGGATCTTCCGGCTGCACCCCCTTCGGAAGCTCCTTGCTCCCCTCTCTCTGTGATCTTTGTTTTCTTTTTCTGAACATCGTGAAGCCTCCCGATTCCCCAGCATGGTCACAAGAGGGGCTGCCCGTTGGTTTTTTGCAGAAATTCCGAGTTTGGTCCTTTCGTCGACGCTCCCTTTTGGCTGCCAAGGGCCGTCACAGGATTTCGCAGGCTTCTCGCCCCCCGAAATCTTTGAAACCATTGCTGGCCTTCCTCCAATCGAATCGCCCCCGCCGCATTTTTTGTTGGTGAATTCCCCGCCATTTTCGCTTTTGTGCTGTTCTATGCAAGGGGTCGACCTTTTTCGTCAAATAAACTTTATAAGCAGTCTATCTTTGAAAGTTGTTCATTAGCGTTTTTGACGGTTCGTCCTAAAGCCGTTTTGCGCCGGGCTTTTTGGTTGAGACACTCCGGCCCCCCAGGAGTAGTTTGTCATCTCTTCGAGGTCTTTGCTATGGTCTTTCCAAATACGATTTATTTCCCTGGTTTTCCCCTTTTTTGAGGCGAGGAGTGGAGCTTTCAGTTCGCTTTTAATTGTTTACATCCACCCCTAGTTACTCATAAGAACGCCGACTCCTTTCCTCGCTGGAGGCCTTCTTACTCGCGGCGATCCCTCCAGTTTGCTGTTTTCTTCGACCCGTGCTCAGATTTCGTCTTTACCACCTGAGTTGAACGGCCTTCCCCGCTCGGTTCCTCCAAAGGCGGTTGCCAGATTCTTTCCGCTTGCTTTTTTCTTCCCAATTTTCGTGGGACGAAAAGACTACACCCTTTCCCTCTTCCCCCTTCGTCCGCCATTGCCGATCGTGCGTACTCCTCGACAACGCCAACCTTTTCCCCTTTTTAGACTTTTCTTGTCTTCCCAAGCAGATGGTGTAAGCGTCTGGGGGTTCTACTTCGTCGGCCTTCACGTCATGGCCGTTTATAGTAGTCTGACTCCCATATCCACCAATCCGTGTTTTTTTTATATCCCGCGCAGTTTACTGATACTAGTTCCCTTCTGACGGGATGAAGGATTAACTTCCTCTAATGATCCCTTCCACCAGAAGTTTTCCCCAACGTTTGTCCTGCCCAAAGACAACCTCCTAAAAGCAGTTTTCCAGTTTTTTTTTTCGCTGCGTTAGCACCCCTCTTCCTTCATGTTGAAAGGGATCTCCTCGTTTTCTTATTCCCCTCAGAACCATTTAACATCAGCAGCTTACTAGAATAGCTACTCCTTTGCCAGAACTTCTTTCCCTCCTTTTGGGACCTCCATTCTTCTGCATCAGAAGAGTACCTGAACCCCTTGAGTTTATTCGCCTCGATTTCATCGGCTCAGAAAGGCTAGAGGTAGCTGTGAGGATGCTTGTCCTTCTTTCCCACCCTTTTTTTCTCCTCCCATTTGACAGAGATCCCGCTTTTGATACCCAGGATCTACGGGAGTTCGCTTCCAGAGAAGACATAGTCTATGCTTTCCTCGAGCATTTTCCCCCTTCTTCCCGCACCAAAACCCCCGCTCTCCTGAACACCCGGAGTAAGTATGTCATCTGGGGCAGGGCACTTTCGCGTTCCTTTTATAGCCCCACCTCTCCAAATTTCCCCTCTAAAGCACCGAAAGCAGTCCTCGTTTTCACCCTCCTCCCAACTACGTCCTTTTTGCGTTTGCGTTTACTCTTTAGTTGCAATTTTCCTTTCGAGGTCTCTCTTCAGTGAGCCCTCAATTAAATTATTGTTCAAAAAGCGTCTCCCAGCCGTGGCTAAACCTTTTTTAACATGACCAACCCTTTTACTCAAACAACTTTGGAACCTTGATGCGGTGGTATCTATTTTGTTTGGATCTTTCCCCGTCTCAATCCCCCCCTGTTGCGTCCATGGAGACTTCCGAATTCCAGTTAGAATAATGGATTCATTCTCCCTCATCTTATGGTTTTCAATTCCGCGACAGAAGAGGAAACCCCTACCCTCCGCGCTTTCTCCTGTCCCCAAGTTTTCCTCTCCTTTTGGGAGTAACGACCCGTTGAAGCGGCTCTTTCATAATTGTGACGGTCGTCTTCTTTTCACTAGTGTTCTCCAGTATTTGTGGTTACGATGGACTCGGCCTCAACGTCTTTCTCCCCCCCCCCCAAGCCTCATGTTCTCTGTTTTAGTGTTTTCTTTTCCTCCCCTTTTCAAACTTCCGTCTCCCCTTCTTGAGCGTATCTCCTTTTCCCGCTGAACCGGGGAAGCAATGCTTGACCACCGACCTTTCGATATCTATATCCAGGAAAGCAGCCCCGCGATGCCCCTAAAGCTTTGACCTATCTTTCTTAGAGATGTGACCCAACAAGAGGGCCTTTCCGCTTTTTTTTTTTCCCCGCACGCCCGTTTCTCTCAGAGAAGAGTGTCCTCGCTGTTCAAATCCCCCCTCAAAAGCATCCCATCTGCCACATCTCCTCGAGGAAGATCACCTCTCAGAAGTTGATCTTTCTTTCCTTCAGAAAACCCCTTGTCCGGATAAAATAGAGATAGGAGCTTACCTTTAAGAAACACCTCCAGGTTTTCATAGATGTCGCTGATGCGGTTAGAACTCTTGGGGCCCCCTGTCAATTGCTTTTCCGTTATCGACAATCTTGAAGTTCTTGCGCCCTCGTTTTCGTACAGAAGAGCTCTTTCCTCCCTTTCTCTTTTCACACCTAGAGGCGACCCCCCTTGCGACCGTTTTGTGCGCCAACAAAGATTTTTGCTGAAAATGACGGCACCCCCCCCCCCCCCCATGCAAAGGCTCGCCTTGCAAATTGAGTAAGTCCACCTCGCCTCCATAGTACCACCCCCGGCCTTGGCACCAAGGTCCCCAATTTTCGCCTCCATGGTCCTTCTGAGTTTTACATTACCTTTTTTTTTTTGCTGAAGACTAGACACGCACGTGAGTGGATATTGACCGGGCCGTTTTTTTTTCCTCCGTGTTGAATATATGATAGAACTCTTTCTCTTCCTTGACTTCCTCCCTGTAATCGGAGATGACCGCTCTAATGTTTCCCTGTGTGTTCCGCTGACCTTTTCTCCCTCCTCCGAACACCACGTTTCCTTTTCAGATAAAAGATTCCCTATGTTGGAAAAGGATGTGCCACTTGCTCCTTCCTGTAGAGGCGTTCACGAATACGGGATTTTTTTTCCCTAGTCCAGCTCTCCCGAGCTTTCCCCTTTGAAAAGACACCCCCCCATTCCCGGCACTGGGTGACCGCCCATCTCCTGAAAAACTTTGGGAGTACCAATTCCGCTTGGTCAGCCCTGCTCCGACTGTCTTCATCGGCCTTATGCGTTTTTTCGTTTCCCATGACCTTCAGTCATGCCGGTCTGGTTTCCTCGGACTCTATTGCGACTGTGTGATGGTCGGCTGTATCTCTTTTTGAAAGGCGGTGCGGGTTTGGCGGGCACCGGTGGCGATTGAAACTGGCCGGAAGGTTCTCCAGTAAGAACTTTTTTGTGTCTTCCTTCCCCCATGGTGAATTCGGTCAAACTTCCTGGGAATCGAAGGCTGTATTGCTCTCTCGGATCTGGACGGACGTGCTCGGTTTCCCATCAGCTCTCTTGACCATGATATACCCTTTTTTTCTCAAGGTGCGGCCGTTTCTTTTCCTTGCCAAAATCCCCCCCCCGGACCCCCGTTCTCCTTGAGGCTTTTTTCATCACGGGGATTATCCTTTTTTCCTACCCCAGGGGCCCCCCCCCTGCCTTACTTGCGTCATCAAAGTATTTACCGTGTGAACTCCCCGAGGACCGAGCTTTTAACTCTCGTCAGGTTTTCTAATCCCCCCGCTCTGCTCCCAGCCGGCGTAATTGCCGCTCCCTTCTTTCCTGGGCAGTTCCGCCTGGTTCAACATATCTCTCGTTCAGGAGAGAAAGGAGTAAGGGTCCCTGTCCCCAAGTATAACCCACCTTCCCATTCCCTGGCCCCTGGAATAGTTTCTCGTCCTTCCAAATCGTGAGTCCCCCAGATACCCCAACCCTATTTGGAGTCGTTTTTCTGGATGCCGCATCGACCTCGTTGTAAGGCCCCCTCCGGGCTCCTGCTCTTTAAGATTAACGGGCTTAATCTCGTCTCCTTAGATGAAAAATTCCTTTTTTTGTCCACACCAACCCCCAGATCGGCATCACGCTCTGGATGGGTGTTCGTAATGGTAGTACCCTTGATCTTACTTCTGCTCCCTCTTCCGAGAAATACACCCGCCCCTTCCCCTCCCCGTTGTCCCTTTTCCATCCTTTCGCAGACTGTTTCTTTCCTCCTTGTGTGTTTTCCTCCTCTTGGAACGATGAAAGGAGGTCGTGATTCCTTCGAGGTCTTGATTATGATGCTTCTGAAGAAGGCGTGACTTTTTTTTCCCCATATTGTTTTCTTTTCGATTTGCAGCACATGTGCGTCCTCGGTAAACCAGTGTTCTCCTAAAGCCCCCCTCACCTCGGACTTCTTTCGTCCTATATTCGATCAGCCGGTGTTCGGGAGTAAAAAGTTTTCTTTCGGTTCGACACTTTTTGACCCTCTTCGCTTTGGAGAAAAGTGCTTTGGATTCTATCTATTTTTTGATGCTGATGCCCCATTTCTTTTTCTAAAAGAGCCCCACCCTCACCGGTATTACTCCTTCCCCTTTCCGAACTTCTGCCCCTCACAACTCCAAACTGGGACCGTTTTTTCGACTAATTTGATTTTCGCACACCCCCCCCCCCCCCCCTGCCTGATGGCCTGATGGATGGCGTCTTTTTCCGGACGGAATCCTTTTCTTCAAATTGGGATTCAGTCCTTCCCCTGGCTTCCCTCTCTTAACTACTTTTTTTTTTTTGTGTCGTCTTCCCAAGTTACTACTTCCCCCTGTCATGGCTGTGAACCAGTTTTCTTCCAGAATGTTATCGCATCCCTTGACCCGCTTTGCGTTTTTTTTGTGCCGCCCAGTCGTTCAGACCGAACTGTTCCCAGTTTTTTTTTCTCTTACGCCGATTTTTCCTTGCCTTTTTCTTAGACTTGTTTCGAGATAGAATTGTTTCCTTTCACGTAACAATTTCCTAAACCGATCGTCCCCTCCTGAACCGCCTGGCGCCCCTAATTTTTTAAAACGACTTTTTAGCCACACTCGTTCAGTTACACTTTTCTCTTTTAAAGAAACCCCTTCGTTCTTGAACCTCTAGTGCGGTCGCTCTGCGTTCCGGGTAGGGTCTTTGATTGTTTCCCTTTGTGAACTTCTCCCGCAGACATTTCTTTCATGCTCAATCCTTCTTGGGCAAATGCACTCTACGTCGAGTCGCTACCCCTCCCCCACTTTCCTCTCTTTCGCAGCTCTCTCCGTTTTCCGTTCTTCCCCCATCCCCACAAAGGCCCTAGTTTTCTTCCGCCGTATCGACTTGCCTTTTGGTGACGACTTTTTCTCCTTGTCCTCGTGTATTTATGCCTCAATTTAGCAGCCATGGAATAGAACTCACTTTTCCCCTTTTTTTCCCAAGATTAGCTCTTCAAACCCGCCCCGACGTCCGCTTGCCGATTCTGGATGGTCGTTTGCCATTCCCCCTGTAGCTTCGTCTTTTCCTATTGAGACATCCCTGCTTGATCTTCCCCAGTTTTTCTTCGGAGACAGTTCCGTTTGGCTTTCGGCAAACGCAAATTTTTTTTTTGAAAAGCTGTTTTCGGCGTTTTTCTCGGGTTTTTTCAACGTGCTGAGTTCCAAAATTTTTGCTTCCCCCCCTCATGTTTTAAAGGGCCCCCCCTCTACTTCCGAATTGGCGGCTTCCTTATGACTGCTCCCCATCTTCCCTTTTTCGGAAGAGCCTAGCTCTTCCCAATTTGTTAGAGTCAAATTTCCGTCCTTGGTTTGGTCACCTCAACTGAGAGCGGAAGCTCTCCGGAATATTGGTGCTATTTCGTGCTTCCTCCCCTCGGGCGTCCTCTCCACTACCCCCTGTTTTTTTTTTTTCTCGGAAGTCCTGATTTCCTGCCATCTGTGATTAACCCGCATTCCTGATCGTAACGCCTGTTTTTTTTATTTTTCCCTCAAGTGGTTACCACCTCGTAGCCAGTTGGTTTGAGAAATCATCAGTTCTTTCCCTGTGTGGTCTCCTCTGAAACCCCTACACTCTTAACTTTTCCATGAGACCTTTCCACTTTTTCCCCCAGACCCAACCCACCTCGTACCAGAGCAGACCCAACGCTTCCGATTTCCCCCCCCCCCTTGGACTAGCATCACCTTCCCCGCAAGCTTTTCATTTGCCGTTCATTAGTGCACGGCCAAGTCCCCCTTTCAGGTCCCCCCCTAAGACCATAGGACCCCCGAATAGAGGAATATACCAGTTTCATCTTTTATTGAACCTTTCAAGCAATTTCCCTCCTTCACATCGATTTTGATCCCCCCCAGCTTTCCTTCAACCCGATTTCATATCTTTCGATTTTATGAGGTAGAACCTTTTTCCCTCGTTTTTCACCTGTTTGTTTCGGGCCTAGTGAAGATGCCTTCTTTTTCCTAATCCTCGTATTCGAATGACAGCGCCGATTTCCCACCCCAAACACAACTGGTTGCCCACTTGTACCACCCCCGATGTTTCTCTCTCACCCTTTCCTTTTGGGATGAGGCTTTCCCTATATCCCTCTTGGCACCCCCTAATTCCGGAATTTTTCTGAACTTGATCTCTCTTACACCCTCTCTCTATCCTAATCTGTAACGTCCCCCCGGGAATAGGCACTCGTCCCTCGGTATATATCTCTCTTTCCCCTTTGGTTTTGATCTGAGACTTAGATCCAAAGGGGCGTCCCCCTTCGGAACGGTTCCTCTTCTCGTTTCCTATTTGATTTTCTCGCCTTCACTTTTTCTGCTCAATTTCTTAACTTGATTCCTTCTCCCCGCAGGATTTTTCCTTTGTGGGACCTTGAGATTATTGCGAGTTCCTCCCCCCAACGTTTTCTGCCCTGGCTAAAAGCTATTCAGTGATTTTTAAAAGGTTGTGAAATGTGCCCCAAACTTACTTTGCGAATACTTTATGTGCTGGCCTGCTTTTTTACCACCCAGTCCTTTTTCCTTTTTTAGGCCTGTAACCCACAATTGAGATACGGGATTTGTTGTTAGACCCTCACTCAGAGAAATTTCCGAACCCCTAGGGTTTCCTTTCCTTTTTTTTTTTCCTGAAGAAAGCTGATTTAAGAACTGCCATTTTTCTCTGACCCTTACCCCCCAGACCTTTCATTCCGGTCTTTTTATTTCAGGAATTCGATTTCTTTTTTGGGGCCATGTCGTTTTCACGCTAGGGCGGATCTTCCTGTCACCCATCATTAGGCGGAACTCTCCCTTGAAGGTTATGCGTCCTTCAGAAAAGGTTGTGTACCCACCTCTCCAGCACAGGGTTGATGCCCCATATTTTCATAGTGCCTCGTCCTTTTCCCCATTTCATTACTTCTATCTTCTCTATAGAGACTTAATTTCGTTTTGTCTAGGGCCCCCCCCTGCGCGGTTGTGAATTTCGATCCTTCTTCCCTCAACCTTTGCGAGAAGGTTAGTTTGACGGCACCCCCTCCAAACGACAAGGCTAGGAGATCTGAGAATCACTTTTTTTTAGGAGTTCCCCAAACCAGGATACTTTTTCTTTCAAACCCGAGGGAATTTTTTTTTTCCTTAATTTCAATCTTCTCTCAAATTAAGATCCTGGATTACCTTTCGCACTTGTGAGCCCCCCCAGCTTAGCCCCCATTTTCTCGGACTGCGATGCTTCTAATGTTTTGGAATTTTTGGAACCATTCCATTCCCTTCTCAGGATATCCCGTATTCCGGAATGGGTCAAAAGCTTTAATTCTGTCTTCCTCCCCCTTTCTTTTTCTCCGTTGGGTACGAGCTCCCAATCGTTAGTCCGACCCAGAAGAAAGTTTCCAAACTCTCTTAGGGACCCATTTTTTTCTGAAGCCTTTTCAAGGTCTTCTTCCTCAATGTTCAACAAGTTAATTACTTTCGTCCTACATTCGCTCAATGATTCTTCATCCCCATCGCTCTTCCCTGTCGGTACTCTTTGGGGCTGGTATGTTGACGAACCCCTTTTCCTTGTAGCTTCTTGCGTTTCTGACTTTGGCGCGATTTTCTGTCCCCCCAGATATGCTTTTCCTTACCCTATTAACTCCCCTCGCGTTTTTCATGACCTGAGCTTTGTTTTGTTGGTGATTGCCCCACCAAAGTTCTTCCCCCCTTTTCGATACCTCGGCATTTTGTGATCTTTCCCTCCCCATCTAAGGATAGACGGTGGATTGGTTTGTCTTTGTTTATTTGCAGTCAAAATGGGCATGGATCCTTTACCGTGGCTACAATTGACACGCGCCCTTTTTTCCGCCCTTGGCGTACTTTCCTCTGAAATCGAGGAGATAGAAATTTCGGGCTTACCCCCAATCCCCCGCCTTTCTCCCCCTTCCGTTTTACCGGCCCCTTCCTCCCGAAATTTTGAGCTTCTTCTCTTCTTCCTTCTTGTATTTCTGCATTTTTCGTAATGACGAAACCCCCAAGATTCCCGATAAAGCTTCGCCGTCCCTGCTCTTTCTTGTCACGCCTTCCAGAAAAAATTTCCCCCCCCCATTTTCCAAGGTCGACTATTTGGCTTTGTTCCCCGCAAAGAGTTTTTTTCCTAGGAGTTCTTAATTCGCGTCCGTCCGAATGCATAGTATTTCTACTAGTAGCCTTTTTTTCATATATTTATCTCATACTCCTCTTTTTTTATTGCGATGCGACATCAGTCTTACTCTGCCTTTAATGACTGCCTTCTTCCTCCAAGAATAAGATACAGCTCCCCCATGTGGCTGTTGTTTTGCCCAAACCTTATTCAAGCACGGTTTCCGTTTGTAGTGTACCTGCGTTTTTCGCCCCCTCCCTTCGTCAGAAGACTTTTCTAGATCGGTGAGGTTGGTCTCTTTTCACCCTTCCCTCGCATCTTCCCCTTCCCACGCCTGGCTCTAGAATGCTTAGTCCACGTCTTCTCCGTCAATTGCTCTTCCCTTCTCCTAAAGAAAACTTTGGTCCATTTATGCGGATCGCACTTCCCTTTTCTCTGGTTCGGTAATCCCCCCCTTTGTATACCGTCGACAGCCTTTCGCCCTGATGCTGCCAAAAGCTTTTCTCCACATTTTTTCTGGTCGTCAACCCCTTTTGACGTAGGCCGCTCTTTTCCCCCTTTGGACCTTTCAATTAAGACCAAAAAACCGTTCCCGCTTCTGACCTTCACAGTCTCTCTTCTGTCATAGGGCTTATTAGGTGAGGAGTATCTTCTTTGCCTACCCATCGCGCCCCTTGGCATTAACCTAAATCCCCCCAAGCTTCCTTTCTTCAAGGCTCCCCAAAGATTCCCCTTTAATGGTGTGTGTTCAGCAATGTTTCAGGAGAGTTTCTCATATAATTCAGCCCCCATGTTAACCCTTTTTTCCTTGAGGACGACCTAGGACCTATGTCCCCCTTACCATTGCCTAACGATGGGCACCCTGCGTTTGTATATTGCTCCCCTTGTCCTCAGCCGTACCCCCGTTCCAACTTTCTCCACGGCGTGGAGTTCCTTCCACGCCTGACTGGCTCCCCTCCTCCCCCCCTACTTTCAGCAGACGTTTCTCCTTCTTTTTCCCCCCTAAGTCGGGCGCGCCGCCCCTGATACGGATTCTCTTTTCGACTGAACCACATTGCTCTGAGCCGAGCCTTGTTTCTGCGCCGTGACCGTTGCCGAGCCGTGGAGATAGCCCCTCATTAATGTTGTTGGTTTCTCTTTGACGAGCCGCATCCATTTGATGAAAACCCGCTTCTTTTCTCGCTCTCCTTTTTTTTTTTCCTTTCCTTTTTTGGGACCAACTAAACGAGCCCCCGTGAGGGAGCAAAGTTTCCTTCCTTGCCTATTTTCCCCCCAGCTCTGTTTAACAACCCTTCTTCCCCCTCCCTTCGTTAGATAATATTCTTTAATGGAAAGACAAGTGTCGCCCCTTATTCCCCATTGTTTTGAAAGAATAACCATCTGTCTTTTTATTCCCCCCCAATTGCTTTCCCCCTTCGAATTTCCCTTGCCTGTTCAGTCGCAACCTCTGAAAGCACGCCCTCCTTTCCCCCCCCAGCCAAGCCTACTATTCAAAATTCGCATATGGCTTTTTCGTCCCCAGTCACTTCCTGCGCTTCTTCTTGAATTTCCCTTTTTCCCCCCAAACCTGAGTTTCTTTTTCCCCCTTCGAGTTTTTTATCGCGCGACAAATCCATTCCCGCCCCTCGGTTACGATCTCTCTTTCTAAACCACATAGGCTTTCACCCCGCCCACTGCTCCTCTTCCCCTACACAGTTCATATCTCATGACCGGCAATAAATCCTCCCTCGTTACACCTCCCAGCTCTAAGAAGGTGCCAGCCCCCCCCTCATGAGAAGCGTTACCTCAGAAAGGTCCGTTAGATCCTCTTTTCCACATACTTTCCCTTTCTTCCCGCATCTCGGCCTTCCTGATGATACGGTGACATTTTCCCTGTTTCGCCCAGCCTCTCCTCTCTATCACCCCCCTTTTCCCTTCCCCCCGAACGGACTAAAACTTCTTCCCCTTGGCTATTCGTCCTCTCCTCCGTTGTTTTAGGATTTTCCCGACCGCCCCTTTTTTATGCGGCTATTTGCTTGAAGGTTGATTCGGAACCTGAAGAGACTCGCTGGACTTGGCCCACCCCTTTTTTTTTAAACGCGATTTAGGTAGTAGCATCTGAGGGACTGATCTGGTGGGGAGCCTTATTCCATACTCTCCGATTTTGTTTTTTTCTTTCCTTGCGCTTTTCTTTTCCTCACAAAAAGGTACATTTCTACATTACCTTTATTTTAAGTGATTTCCCCCCATTTCA
>Ga0179593_1411571_pt1 | contig 15248 bp, 15 predicted proteins | sample CZODoug2_1_08_16_FD_185931 | JGI IMG/M metagenome (GOLD analysis project Ga0179593, IMG submission 185931) | Vadose zone soil fungal communities from Angelo Coast Range Reserve, California, USA - CZODoug2_1_08_16fungal (PacBio error correction) | ecosystem: Environmental > Terrestrial > Soil >... | reverse complement strand
TATGCTTCAAGCTCCGCTTAACCCTTTTTTTCTCGTCCGCGTCAGGAAGTAAGAGCTGCAGTGCCCCTTGTTGCCCGGGTCGACTTACCACGAGAAGAGACTCTTCTTCACAGGATCTTGGTCGTTTTTTTTTTAGAATCTTGCGATCAGGACGATTTTTTCCTTTCTTGCCCTTCTGTTCTCGCCGCTTTTTTTAGACTCTTTTCGTATTGAACTTACCAGTTTCTGCAGGACCTCGTTTTGAGCTTCTTGCGGCGAATCGTTTTTCCCGTCAACCACGTTTTTTTGGGCTCTCTTTTCCTATTTAGTCTCGGTTGGGACTTTCTCGGCATCCTCAGTGGGAATAGAATGTCCCGCGCTAAAAAATCTTTTCCACACCTAAAACCTCACTCTTTCTTCCGTTTAGAGGTGAGGATAGGGTCTCAACTGACCTTGAACGTGGTTTTTTGCTAGAGATGCGGGGTTCTCTCTCCTTACTAGATGGACTTCCAAGAGCCCCAAAATACGGGCCCGGTCTTCCCTAAGGATTCGCTACCCCCCTGCCAAGGAAACTCTCACCCTTAGCTCGATTTTTCTCGTTCGGGTTATAGAATTCCTTTTAAGGCTTTTGCCGTCTTGTCAGGCGGTAGTCCCCTGCTACCTCGTGCGATCCTCCGCGTGGCCTGCAAAGATATTCTTAGTCGACAGTTTGTTTGTGTTTTAGTTTCTCGCTGATCTTCGCTCGGACAGTTTCAAGGCGAGAAGTCCCCCGTCGCGATTTCCCCCTGGATGACAAAGTGTGTTCTCCATCGTACATTCGGCCTCCTTTGTTACCTGGCCCTATCCAACTCCAACTTTCCCGACTTTTTACTACTTTCCTCCTTTTTTTGTTGTTTTGGGAGAGATTTCAGTTTTGCTGTTGGATGAAGACATTTGTACTTTTTCCTGATACAGAGGCCAGAGTACCCCCCTCAGCGTGTTTCCTCCGAGCCATTTTTTTCTAAGTCCCCTCGTTCTAGCCTCCGAACTGAGACGACCCACCCCCCCCTGTCGAGCGGGAGATCAACCTACTCACCCCGGGCCCTTTCGAACTTTCGCCCTCCGTGAGCGTGAGACAGGCCTTGATCCTCTCCCGTAGTGACTCCCTCCCCCTCAGCCCCGCGGACGTCTTGTGACTTCCTCTCAGTCCCCCCGCCCTTTTTCTTTTGAAGTTATCTCTTTTCGCTTTTCCGGGGAAGTCGACTTTCCAGGTTCCCTTAAAGAGGCAGCGAGAAGGTAGTTCTGAGCGAAGTCCATATTTTGAGTTTTCGTTACGTGCTTAGTATACAGCACAGTTGCCTTTTTCATTTGTTACTCCCTCCACGGCAGCACATCCTTTGGCCTGCCTTTGCTCGTTTATTGTTGCCTCCTGAATGCGATTTGAGTCTTTCCTCGTCGGCGACGTCCGAGGGGAAGAGCAGTTCCGCGAGCCCTCCCTCTTCTCCTTGAAAAGAGTAGTGACGACTATGCCTATTGCTATTGGTCCTTCGTCTCGTTTCACGACGATCGACACCAAATCGGATCTCCCTTAATTCTTGGAGAAGTAAGCGGATATGTCCCTCTTGAGCAGACCCCCCGCTCTCCCTCTGTGCGAAGCTATCATTCTGGTCAGCATCTTAATGCTTTGAAAGTGCCTTTTTTCGGAAGTCCTTACCGTCCTTTATGGCAATCGTGAAGTTTATGGTTCTTTACCTCGCCACCGTCCCAGGGTTTAGGCTAAGGAGTATATCCCTCCCACTAGTATCCTTGCTCTATCGAAGCCGGAGAATATCAATCAATTTGACATCTCCCCATCGGTAGGGTATAGTGTTGTGCGCCGTGGTTTTTTTTCACCTTTGTGACCATCCCTGCCATGTTGCATTTGTGCTCCCTGACAGAACCTCTAGCCTTTTGACTCTTTTCTCTCATGGACCGAAAGGGACCCCCAGGCCCAGAGAGGATTCCCATCCTTCGACCGAAGTGCAGTCGGCGAGAATAACGGAATGTACTCTCCCTCTGCACTGTCAAATATGGACCTTTTTTATACATTACAGTACATGCTGCCTTTTATCCGCCATTAGCTTGGCGAAGATACCTGGACTCCCCGCTTCTTTTTTCTCTCCTGATGATACTGAAATCTTAATATCCCCCGAGAACTGTCGGGGCCCCGGTTCTTGTCCCGTGAAGGCGATAGTGCCCCTGACTGTGACGTCGATTCAATTCTTCCCAGAGGAGCCTAGAAGACTAGAGTCACTTTTTTGCCCCTCTGCTGGATCTCTTAATACCCCGCCCGCGCTTCTCCTGATTTATACCCGGAAGACTTTTACTATCGGGCGCCCGGCCGTTCTCTCGTAGAGTAACACAGATCCCTGACCGTATATGTCTGAGGTGTTTTCCAGCATATCCCTCCCCGTATGCGCAGAACCACCCCACCGTTAGTCCTAAGCTTTGGCGACCTTTCTAGGAAGGCACTTCCGAGAAGGCAAGACGTAAGAGACTGAAGTGCCGAATCGCAATCCAATCTCGGGGCCCGCTGTAGAAAGAGCCGGATAAGTTTTTCACAAGAGGTAATGCTTCTGGCTCTAGCGGTACCAACCTTGAGTTTCTCAAATTTTAATCATATACTAGAAAAGTCGAAGTCCTGACCGTCTGCACCTTAGATCGCAATCCCCCACGCATACGCGATCCTAATTCCCCCCTTTTACTTGAGTAGTTTGACCCAGCCAGGTTGTTTCAGTGCTCCGCGAAAGTGAGTTCCACGACCCCTCCCCGTCGCCTGCTTGATCTCCTTCGTAGGAAGACTTCGCTAACCCCTCTGTCCCGAGATCATTCTTCACACTCTTCGTGCCGCAAGGCAACTCTAGATCCAGAAGTCTATTACGTCACAGTCTGCTGCACTTTTTCTCTCAGGCTTTTTTCCCCCCCTTTTCATGACCCCTGGCACCGTCCAGTCCATGAAGTACCGGGCCAATTTTTTTTTTAAGCTGGTAATTTATGATGCCGTAGTAGCGTCCCCAACCTTTATAGTGATCAGGTAAGAAGCCTTTCGAGTTCATGCATTCTGCGGACTTTCCAGCTTCTGATAGGATGACATTCCGCAGCGTCTTTAACGGAAGTTTTTTTGTTTTTTTCCGTTCTTGAATCGGTTTTCCCTCTATTTTTTGCAAGAAGCCCCGTTTCCTTCCCTTCTTTGCTTTAAAATAGACCTCGTCCCCCCTCTGTCGGGATTTTGTTTCCCCCTCCAAGACGAGGGAGATATGAATGTTTGACTAGCAAATCAAACCGGTGGCGTTTTCTCCCTGCCTCTTTCTGCTTCCAATCTCAGAGGATCGCGGGTAACTTCGATTCCGGCTAGGAAACGTAGAGCCTTTTGACTCTAGGCGCTACAATAAGGGAGCCCGCTCTTTTAAGTTGATTACATCTCCTGGTATGATTTTTTCCTTTTCACTCCTTTTTCCCGAGATAAATACTGCGCCCGACACCTGACTACCCCAAACGTTTGAAGTTCCCTTCTTTTTCTAAGTCCCTGACATACACCCCGGACTTCCGGCGATTTTTGAAGAGCTCCACCCCTCCAGCCTAGGCTATCTCTGTCTAGAGAGCCTCAATTTTTGATGAATATATATAATACACAAGTTATTTTTTGTGTGAGGGATCTATTTTAGATCCCCCCCCTAGATGAGGGTCCCCTCTCCAGACGAATCCTATACAGTTCAGTTTTATTCGCGGGGGTCTTGTTGTATCTCGAACCTCATCGCCGACGCCTGTGTGGCCCATGAGCAGTTTCTGATCCCCCCCCCTGGCTAAGTGCTGCGTAGGGAGACCCGTTTTTTTTATGTCGTCCAGATTCGAGCCAAGTCACGGCATTTATGGCCACCACTTTCCCGAGCCGACCATCAGCCTCCAAGTCTCTGACCATGAGACAGGTAGAAGAAGGTACTCTTTCTTTATTGCTGGATGGGTCCCGACTTTAGAGGAATTTATGGTTACTAGGGGATGCGCCGATCCATGACCGCCTTCTCATCATCGCTCTTGCTGCTTCGAGGAGGGCCTCTAAGTTTTCCACCGTCAAGTTAGGCTTTAACCCCAATCTGCTCCCCAACGCTGAGTCCTATCTAGGACCGGGCGACCTTTTTTCGGACCTTCTAACCGTCTACGAGAGCTAGCCTCGTTTTTATTATTTCTTTCTAGCTCCCCCCCTTCTTAGTGGCTCCTATTCGTTAAATTTTACAGTAGATCACCTAGCACCTCTTCTCCTTCTTACCTGCCCCTTTGGCGATGAGGGTTTGCCTCCTGTCGTCTGGAATTTACCCTAATTAACTGGTTTTGTTCCTCCCTCATACCGACGTTGGATAGCCATTAGGACTGATGCAGCCCACGGTCCCCAGTTCCACTCCTTCTTTCCTGCAGCCTTTACCCTTTTTGTGCAGGGAGGGAATCTAGCTCCGTTTTTTTCCCAATTTTCCTGGAATAGCCTCCGCTGTTCCTTGCTCGAGGCCCTTCGGTCCCGCAGAGGGGCCTTGAGAAGAGAGTTTTCGCTTAAGAGTTTTCGCTTGCGGGGTGGGTGACCCTAAGCGCACCTTGAGGACTAACAGGCTTGATGCCTTCTTAGGGTGGTCCCCCACCCCAATGTAGATGCTCCAGGTTGAGCCTCTTTGGAGTCACCGAGATGTTGGCAGTGATTACTTTTTCTGCCTGCCATTGTTGCAGCCAACCCTCGGCCCCGAGGATCAAACGACAACCCCGCTTCTCCCCCTCGCACGGTCATAGTTAGTAACCTGCCCTTGGCCACGAGAGCTTACGAAAGGTTACTCCCCCCCAGTCGCCGACACACAAGGCTTCCTATGCTTGACGGAAGTAGCGTCTACCCCCCACGAAGATAGGTGCCAGCAGGTAGCCCCAGACTGCAATTTCTGTTCTCGTCGGACTGTTCCTTTATTTTTCCCCAGCCGTTTTCCTCCTTCCCGAGTCTGACCCTGCGACTGCATGTCTGACCCCCCCAGACTGCGAGTTCTTTCAATCCTCCCCCCCCCTTCGTGGTCCGAAGTCCTTCTTTTCGATGGAGCGCGTCCTATGGGACCTTATCCTGGATGCCGCTTGTTTGCTCACGATGTCCCATACCGCGCCGCTACGAGTTCCTGTTCTCTAATGGGACTTTTTCCTGGATGAGATTTTCCAGAGGACCCATTTTCGGAACGCTCTTTTCTTCACTGCCATAAAATTGGTGCGAGCCTTGCTAGTTCCTAGGGCGCGTCGTCTTTTTCGCTCCCCTCACTTCGACTATGCTTAGGAGCATTGGTTTTGGTCCCACAAGCCCTCATTCTTCGCCCCTCAGTAATGCGACCTGCTTCCTCTCGCAACGCTTCTCGCTATCTGCTGCCCCCGGAGCGTTTAATGGCGACGCGATTCCGATCCGCTTAAATGGAGCCTTCTGACACTTCCTTGGCGTCATCTCGAGTCCCCCGTCCCGGCGGCTTACGCAATGCGATGCTCGTTCTTTCTTCCTGTGACAAGTCCCCTCGTATCGCCCCCTTCGCCCTCCTCTCTGGCTCGCTCTGTCGCACTTCTTCTCTGTTAAGAAGTATCTCTCCCCTGTCTAGTCGGGAGGCGCTCCCGTCCTTTCGGCACTCCCCGGTAGATTATTCGATATGTTCTTTCTCATGCGCTAAAAGAGCCTTCTTCCCGGCCCTCAGGAACTTCCGATCCTTTCATCAGTCTCTTGAAAAATTCCAAGTCTCTCCATCTGAATCGCATTCTTCCTCGTACAGTGTTTCGGGTAGCAGAGGTTTAGAAGGCCCGTGTTCCTTTTTCCTTCGGAAGTACCTTCTTCGGGCTCCTCACCGCTTTCTGTCAGACGATTCCCCCTCGTGTTCCTTACATTAGTCCCATTCATATATCTATTCTTGGGCGGCTTACCTACGTACTTTCAAATCTCCACCCGTTCCCCTTCCCCTAACCGCGCCTCTCTTCCTCTTACCCCCTCCACAACGTCCCCCCCTTCACCTAGCACCCGTTTATGAAGATTCTCTCGGTGGGCCGTTCTAAGCTGCTGATGGGAATTCAGATGAAGAGCCGCTCAGTACTGTAGTCACCCCCCAAGATGCCTTCGTCCCCCGAGTCTTTTCCCTTTAGAGTTAGGGATATTTGAGCTTTTCACTGAAGCGGCTTTGTCGGTGATAGACAGCTCCCGGTCATCTCTCATCCCCCCTAGAAGTTTCCCCCCTTTTCTCAGCCGATTCCCCGTAGATATTGACCGGAACGTGAAGTACCTATGGGATCTCCAAGGAAGAAACTCTTCACAGTCGCATCTGACTCGGGCTGGGGCTCCCTCAGTCCAATGACTGGAGGAGAAGGTCTTTGAGTAGGAGGGTGCTATCCCCTTTTTCCGTTGTCCTCCTGAATAAAGAGTGCGACTGCTGGCTGGTACTCCTTTCGAATTGTTTCCCGTTAAGGGGATAGTACCCCCTGGTTTAGCCTACCCCGACTAGCACTTAGCCTTGGAGTCCTGAGCCCCCCGTAGCGATGTCTCTCTTATTCCCCGATGCTCTTTTCCGGTCGACTGTAGGTACGCCGTTTAAACGATGACTAATCTCTCTCTCTCTTTTTCCCTGCATCCCCTCGTCTGAGCGCTATGTCAGCGTGTTCTTTTATATGACCTGCCGTGGTTCTCCCCTTTTTCTCGAGTCCCCCATCCTCTCGTACAGCCCCCCCCAGATTTTGGAAAGTTAGAAATTATATGGTGATTTTGGACATTGCCTCCTTTCTCTTCGGCCCCCTCCCGATATCAAAGGGACCTGGAATAACAGTCAGAGTACATCCGATGCGAAGAAGTGATGCTCGTTCCAGCGGGAGTTGTCGTAAAATAGCACAAGAACGCCGACTCCCTTCCTTGTTCCTTTGAAGAGTCTCCCCCCTCCCCCCGCCGGCCAGATAGCGACTGATCCTTGTGTTTTTCAGGGGAGAGAGCATGTCTGCCTCACGATCACCGCAGCTATTTTTCCGTCTGAGTTCTTGCACCGTAGACTGATAGAAGTTACGTGAAGCGCAGACCTCCACAGGCTGCAGGGGCATCGACCCTTTCTCCTAACTCCTCAGTTCCTTTTCTACAGCGTTCTTCCAGCCGTATGACAGAGTTGCGCTTCTCTCTTCCCCAATCCAGTTTCCTCGATTTTTCCAAAGTCATCTCCGATACTTGCCAGAGAGAATTCCTTTCGGGTTGACAACCTACGTCTCCCCCGCCACCTCAATAGATCCCGATGTAATCTCCCTTCCCTTTAACCTGCTCAAACTAGTGCACCATAGGAGCGCAATCGGTTCTTTCCCGCGATTAGTTTCCGCGAGACCTCCTCCTTTCTCACACTCTCTCTGACGAAGAGGAGAGGCTCGTTTTGGGCGATACTGCCGTGGCCGTTTTCTCCTGAAAGTAGTATGCAGTACGGCATCGACTCCTTCTGCTGGAGCTTCTGATTCCGTCATAGCGACAAAGACCGTCGGGTCAGCTTTTCTGTGAACACCCTATCGATTGGAGAGCGTCCTCTTCTCTGAATATACGTTCCTACCCATTTTCTCGAAAATCTGTAGGGCTTCTCGGGTTCTAATCGTTATTTCGAAATTGTTAAAAGTGTTTCCACTCCCACATGAGCAGCTCTTGCTCCTTTGACTGCGCCTGCAGACTGATGATCAGCAGAGGCTTTTGTACATTTTCCGCATAGGCCCCGCCTCCTTGAGCCTTCCGCTCTGAAGTGACCACCGTAGACCATAAGCCTGCACGGTGAACCCTAGCCTTCTCCAGTAGAGTCCTGAACTTTCTTCCCTCTCCGATTGGATGAGGGTAAACCGTATAGACCCACGAGATCGTCCCCTCCTTAGTCCCTATCCTTTCTAGGAACCTCTCATCTATCTCTACATGAGGAAAATTGCATTTTCCCTGAGCCTCGTTCCTACTTTTGTCCCTTCGTACGCCCCCTTATGACGTTAGAATTCGAGATAGAGTTGCTTCTTCCAGTCAAAGAAGCTTTCGCCCATGCCCTTCTGATCTCACGTGGCTTTCCGACTTTTTTCCGCGCGGCAATGGCTTGACAATGTTCGTCGATAAAAGTCACCTCTCCTCTCGGACTTTTGGTTTTCGATCCCTTAGAAGTTTCTGAGACTCTTTTTTTTTTGTACGCTCCGGGCTGCCCTCTATACGGTCCTCACTCCTCACAGCACCTGTTTTGCATCTCGAGATCTCCCCGGCGCCCCCCTTTCCTTGTGGCTGGTGGCGGCGCTCTTAATTCGGCAAGCGCCTTGTTGGCTCCTCTTATACCCTGTGATTCTCCAGAAGAGCCGCCCTTTCGCCAAACGGGTCTTGCCTCGGAACCGTTTTCCCTGCTTTTCTCACAGAAGTAACGAGCATTTCAGAATGACATCCCCCTTACTGGACCCGGACTCCACCGCTTCGCAGGGTATAAGCCCTCAAGTCGGTTCCCCCATCAAAAGAGTTCCCGGCTCTCCTTCGTTACTAATGCTCCCCCCTCCCCCCACCCCGGATTGCCGAATCTTTCCCCTGAAGTCACCCCTCTACTTCCCACTTGGGCCGCTCGGTACCTCCTGATATCCCCATTTTATACTCGCAAATATCGGAGAAGGACAGAAGGTAGATTCCTAGCCGCTTCCCTCCCACTTCCCACGGAAAGCCTTCGTTTAAAGGTAACTTCGATCAACTTAGTTGCCGGTCCGGTTTCCTGAACTTCGGATAGTCTCAAAACGCTTTTTCCCGAGATTCGTCGGCATTCCCTCAGACTTTGAACTTGAATGTGTTCCCTTCAAGGAGTTCGTGGCACACCGAAGCTCGGCTATGATAAAATGAAGAGGGTTCTCGTTATTCTAGTTTCAGTCGTCCATTTTCACCTCGGATGGAAATGCTGGCCCCCATCAGATTTTGTGATCTCGTCAGCTCGTAAATCTGACGCGCCTGCTTAGTCTGGCATTTAACTCCAGCGAGGCGGCTCTGCAATCGTTCTGAAGGGCCCGTGCTTCAAAATCATCCGTTGGCCTTTTTTGCGAAGTAGATCCCTCTTCCATCCAGCTCGGGTAACTTCGTGCCGCTTTTATCTTCCCAGTCCGATGATTCGCCCTCGTGGCCTATTTCTGCTACTCCTTGATAAGTGAGTAGGTAGACCCTGGTTACAGTCTTTTCCCCTATGGACTCGTTCTTTTCCCCCCCCCCTTCCGCCTCCGTTGTTCCCGACCTCGTGAGATCAAGAGACTGTCCCCCGGCCATATACCTGTATTTTCCTCCCTTTGACGCCACACCTCCCCTTCATTCTCTCTTTCCTCTGATCCCCTAGCCCAAAATTTACAAGCAACTTCACTTTTTCAGGCTTCCGAAGTCTTTTTGCTATTTACCCCCCCCCTTCTTTATCTTTTACCCTCATAAGTTTTTGTTTTATAGATATTAGGTCGCTCCAACGACTCTGCTGCTTCTCCCCCCCCTCGGCCCCTTTTATCCCTTGGAGTTGCTTCGGGTTGCTGCGGGCTCATATTTTCCTCTCGGCCCGCCTTTGTGGTCCTTCCTCCACCCCCCCCCCGTATTACGTGAGAAAGACCCTGGGACATCTGAACTCACGGTCGCGGTCCCTAGAGTTCGCTCGACCCCGCTCCTTCCGTTAATGGCGAAGGTTGAGCCCCTCTACCCCCCGTTCTTACACGCAGACGCCCTTCCCCTTGATTCTCCCCTTTTAACGATCAGAAGCATTCGCGTCCGTCCAGGAAAGCGTCCAGGCCCAAGAGGAGACTATAGTTCAGAAGCCTAAGCCTTTCTAGAAGTTAAACCTCGACAGCCGCTTCGCTTACAATCTAGAGTCGGTCATCTGAGTACCCACGAGAGCCAAAAAGACAAAAGGGAGTTTATTTCCCCAAACAATCTTTTTTAGAAGAGTTCCCCGAGAACGAACGCTACTTCGCTTTTGGCTTAAATGACTAGCGCGATGGTCTCGGTCTCCAGATATCGGGTCCCCCCCAATTTTCTTAGTTGTCCCCCCTTCCCCCCCTCCGTGAATCCGAGTTCCCCTTCAACTAAGTTGATACTTAAGAGACCAACTATGAAGGTTTCAGCCTATTCGCCTTCTGCTGAATCCGTACCTCGCATTACTTTCACATGAAGGCCGCGAGGGATTCCTCAGCAATCTAGATAGGTTTTTTTTTTAAGAGCTCCAGGCCTAGAAGCCCCAACTGTCCTACCCTCTGGTTCATTTCTTTCCTTCCATGCACCATGTTACACACGTTCGCTTGGTTCTTGCCCGGCAGCACTTCTTTAACTTACGAGCTTTTTACGGCTCGAGACTCCGTCGGGACACTGCTTTTAGCTGGACCTTTTTCGCAAGAGTTCGGACCTCCGGAGACCTTGTCCACGACGACCGTGCTTCTGCACCAGGTTTTTCTGAAGCTTGCCTCCAATCGTTCTTTTAATATCCGGAGTCCCCCCCCTTTCCTCAGGAGCCCGGAGTTGTGTGAACATCCTGGCCGCCCCTTTTTAGAGGGGGATTCCCTCCCCCTCGCTCCCTCGGCACTCATAGATGTTCGTGAGAAAAGTCGAACCTTTTGGCCGCTGACATCACCTTTACGCATTCTCCGTCTACCCTATGGCTCGGGTAAGGACGTCTTCCGGATAACCCCCGGACACAGACCCCCCAAAGGTAAGACCCCGGTGTTCAAGTCATCTCTACTCTCACCCAGTAAGCCAATGCCGATTTTGCTGCCTTCTTATTCCCCCTCGCTGCTTTTCACTGGATTCTCCGGGATGGGCCAGGCCTAGTTGCGTCTCCCCCCTCGCGTTATAAGCCTATGCGTTTTCTCCATTTTTTCTTTAATTAGGCTATGTATCGACAAACCCTCATTGTTCTTTTGAGTGATCGCGTCTCCCCTTTCCTTGGATCGAAGTTTTACCTTAGTTGATCCCTCCCCCCTCCTTTGAATATAGTTAAGGAGAAGGGTCCGCATCTCTTCGAAGACGACCTCATCCCGATGGCTATTCTCATGTTGCTGACTATTACCTACGGACGTGTGCCCCGATCTCCTTTCGCAACTTCTACTCGTTTCCCCGGTGCTCTGCTCGCTGTGATGTCTGCTTTTCCCGCCTACCTCTCTGAGCCTCTATTTCGGCGCTTGTCTCACCTCCCCCTTGTCAGGCGGCGTGGCACCTTCGACTGCGCGGCCCCGACGTTCTCCTACCAGTGAAGACGGAGATTCTTCAGCTCTCCTTCCTTAGATCGCCTTTCGCCAGAGATGCTGTAGTCGCCTTCGTTAATGGCTGAAAAAGATTGTCGTGATATCTATAGGATGAGGAATCTAATAAAAATTTTTTTGATCTTTTAAGGGATCCACCATTTCGGATTCACCGGAAAGAGCGCCCCCCCGTGCCAAGACTCTTTGGTGAGAGTTTTAGGTAAATTTTGACGTTTGATCCTTTTTTCCCATCTGAGAAATGATCTATGATGGTTTGCTTTGTCAAGAGTACCGCAAGAACGGTAGATGCTTCTTCGTCTTCTCTCTCCGCCCCTCAGACCATTTGTCCCCGAGGGTACCCTTCCTCTAGTTTCGGAAGAGCTATCCACACTTCACCAATGGCTTTCTCCTCTTTAATTCCCCCCGCGAAGTCGCTAGTCGTCAGCTTCCGGGATGCTGCCTTTGAGTCAGGCGGCTCTCTCTTTTGACGGTTCTCATCGTTGTGCGACCTCTGTTCGACGATGTTGAGAGTGAACGTCCAGGCCTTACCCTCGAGGTGTTTGGTTTTTGTTTTTTTTTGGCCTTTAGGTTTCGCCTCCGTTCCCTTACACACTCCCTCCCTTGGCTCGCTGGTTATATTATCCTCCCGGGGCCCGTATCCCCGACCGGTTTTTTTTGCCCTTGAGAATCGTCCCCCGCGCGGCAATTAAGAAGCACCACACGCGCCTCCCGAACGCGGTTTTTCTGCCCGTTCGATGGCTTTCGTTGCTTTCCTGCCTCCCCTTCCGTGGTTTCTCCCGCTCTTCCAGGTCAATCTCGTCTCCTTTTTTCGATGGGTACTCCTCGAAGGACATTTCGATGCGGCTTCTCACGTCGTCAGACCCCCCTGTTTTTAGATCACAGGCCCTCCACTCGTCCTTTCGCGAAGATTTCTTTTTGGTTGATTCTCGGTACACCCTAAGGAAGCTCTCTTCTGCTTCTATTTCCGTAGATCCCTTTCCCGCGGGTCGCTCCTCACCCGGCATAGTCTTTGGGACTCGGCACGTTTTTTTTGTGTCGTTTTTTGGGGTGGTTTCTTTTCGTCTGTCCGACTTCTCTCCCATCGCTCTTGTCACACGGCGTTCATTTTTTAGATTTTTTTTAATACCCCACCCTTTTCGCGTGGCCCTGCTCGCCAAGTTGATCCTTCTGTCCTCTTTTCTTCTGTACTCTTCACCGCGGCCTCTCCCCTCACCACTACGATATCCATTTTAACCTCTCAAGTGTGTTGGATCTGAATCCTTACCGCTTTTCACCTTGAGAGTTCCGCCGTCAGCATGGAACCCCTGCCTCTCCCGAAGCTTTTTTTCCCATCAGTCCGCCTCCTAGTTGGCCGAGTCCAGAGCTCCCCCCTAGCCCTTCTCTGGATCCCCGACGCGCCCCGGTGGCCCTGTCTCAAATTTCTGTCCCTTCTGTTGGCGCCGCCGGCGCTGCAAACGCCCATCTCCCATCGCCTCATCCGCGTGCACAGTCTCAGTGCTTACCTGCTCTCCGCCCACGCAGTGCGAAGTCGCTCACCCTTTGCCCAGGCTTCCGATCCTCCAGCCCTCTGTCTTTTCCCGTATCCGCAGCATCCGGTTCCTTTTTTCTTCTCCCCTTCAATTCCAGCTGACTTAGCCCCTTGCCCGTTCTTCCTCGCTTTTTGAAGCCCCTCCAGTCAGCTCTGCAGGTGCATCCTCCCCACATTCTCCTCCCCCTACCGTGACAGTCATGCTCGTTTCTTGATCTTCCTTTTTTAAGTTCTGGCTTGGCCGCTCCTATTCCCCTCGCCTCGGGCTTTTCCCCGATGCCAAGATACGGTTCAGCCGCGACTCGAGTGAACGTAACTCTCGTAGACGACGACCAGCCGAGCTGCCCTTGTCCTTCCGTTTTGTTCCCCATAGTTCATCCACCCTCGGTGCTCACTGAAGAGTGCTCCTTCCTCGTTATCGAATACTGCGGATGCTCAACCTCCTCCTCCCCTTCGTTGGACCTCCTGAGGCCCCCCGTCTGATCTGGGCACTTGGTTTAGCCGTATTCAATATATACTGGTCCTCGTCCTTCGACCCTACCCCTTTCTTCGCTTTTTTATCCTCCTCGCAAGCCCCCCCTGGGCGTTCCTTAGGGGGCCGCCCCCTCCGCATGCCAACTTTCTTCGCTCCTGAGAGACGCTGCCACGTGCCTCTCATCCCCTGGTATAAATAGGCCAACAAGCTCGTACGGGCTCTTGTGGTTTTTAGGATACTCCTGTCCGAACGGTTAACAGTGTATCGAAAGCCAGCACTCTCATCGCATTTTTTTAGATAGAAGAAGCCTATCTTCTGACTCTGTATTTTTACTACCCTTCACCAGACTCCTCTTCCGCTGCTTTAAGCACTTCATCTATCATAGTGCCGATCTAGAAGTTAGACGCCAGCTGCCCCAGGCGACCTCTACTTCTCAGAGTAAGTCCGGCCCTTTTCGTACCATCTCATTAGAGTTTTCAGTCTCCAACGACGTCCACGACCCCCGTAGAAGATTTCTTTCTCTTATTTATTTACGGACAGAAATACGTAGAGATCTCAAATGGGGCAAACGTTTGATGTCATGAGAAAGTCTCTTTTAGTCAGAAGTTTTGACCCTTATTCCACTGCAGATCTAGTTCGACCAGCGCGATAGCGCGGGCTGAGTCTGAATCTTTAGACAATGATAGTTGCAAAGCTTACAGGATGATCTTCCGCGCCGACCTTTCCCCCCTGTTGTTGTCGGAATTTGCTCGTCGAGGTTTAAATTCCGCTCTTCTCGGGTCTTTTCTCCGACAATTTCCGTTTCGGAGCGATCCTCTTCTTTTTTTCCCAAGTCTCGGGATGCCCCTCATGAACTTCAGAAAACTTGACCCGAAGTCTCGCCCCCCTTTTCCCTTTAACAATCGCGGATTCCAGTTTTTTTTTCTAGAGCTCCGGTACGGCCCCCATTCATTTGGTATGCGAAGAGGATCCCCCTTTCTTTTTTCTTTTCACATCCCCGCCGTCTCAGAGAACCGGCCGACGGCGCTCCGGACCCGTGTCTCGATTTTCTCACATAGCAGCCTCGACTTGAATATTTTCTGCCATCCTAGAGGACTAAAAAGGCTTGTCCTAGGTTATTGCCCTCAAAGGCTGTTAAAGAATAGTCGCCTTTGACTGTCCCTGTCGATTAATCTTTTGACAGAAACAACCCTTTCGCTAATCATCGTGTCCCCGCTTCTTATGAGCATTGACCTCCGCCGCTTTTCTTCTCCTATAACCTCTCGGCTAATTTTCACTATCTTATCTGTGAGCTCGAGCTCTCCCGACAATGGCGCCTTTCTTTGGTCAAGTAAGTAACGTGATTTCTTCCCTTGCTGTTCTTCTCTCGCACACCTATCACGTGAGAACTCGTGGCATCCCTCTGAGTATGAATGTGAAGGTCCCACATCTGATTTCCCGAACGCTCGATGCTACCTAACCTCGACGCCGGGTCCTGCGTCCTCCTTTCCGGTCTTCAATTTCTTTTTTTACCTTCTAGGAAAGACTGAAGTTCTTTTCCGCGAGCTCGAGAACTTCGCCTCATTTCTTTTGAGCTTGTTCCGGAACCCCTCCTCGGCCTCTATATGCAGATTTTGCATCCTGCAGGTTGTCCAATTAACCTTTTCGTTTGGCGCGAGGTTCCTTCCCCGAATAGACCCCATATTGAGAGTCTGGTAAGTCTTGCAGACTTTTATCGATCGTGTATCGAGCGCGCAACCTATAGCCTTTTTAGAGGTTCCTTCTCCGACCTACCTTTTGGGGCATTGTAGATCACTTTCGTCTTTCGATGTCACTCGTTAGTTTTCGGACTCCATTCCAGGATAGTGGAGCGATCCCTCGGCGCAACTTTTCCCTTGCAGACAAAGTCATCTTCCCCCATTCGAGGTTCTCCGTACTCCTCACTGACCAAACGGTAGTATTCTCCTCCCTTCGATATTGCGTCCCCCCTCCTCCGACCGGGACTAAGGATGAAGTAGTCGCACTAACTAATGGCTGAAATCT
>Ga0179593_1354527_pt1 | contig 15248 bp, 8 predicted proteins | sample CZODoug2_1_08_16_FD_185931 | JGI IMG/M metagenome (GOLD analysis project Ga0179593, IMG submission 185931) | Vadose zone soil fungal communities from Angelo Coast Range Reserve, California, USA - CZODoug2_1_08_16fungal (PacBio error correction) | ecosystem: Environmental > Terrestrial > Soil >... | reverse complement strand
TCCCCAGGTCCACAGACTCGTTTGACCGGACTGCACCGGGCCCCCAGGGAAGTGCTGCCAAAAGGCCTACTTGGCGTCCCCATTAAATGTCTTTTTTTAAAAACCCAGAGCCTCTTGGTCTTTTTCGTATGTTTGACTAGCAGCACCCCGAACGTCCGGCACATCTGTTGCTTTCTATTTCCGCCTTGTTCCAGCTCCTCGAAAGGGGCGGTTTCTTTTGAAAAGCAAGCGCGTTCCTCCCCAGCACCCGTGGCGGCTTGTAAGGCCCGATCCGGAGGGTTGGAATCCCCGACTCCACGCCTCCGGCCTCAATTCAGTATTTTGCCGACCTCGACCCCCCTTAGACGTTCAGGCGGCTCCCGCTTGTACTTTGTTAACCGAGTTGCGAGTTTTTTTTTCTGATGGTCGAGATACCTGGGGTTCCGTCTCAGTCCCTGGCATGCACCTCGAGCTCCACCCACCTGTTATTTGAGACCTGAGTAAGGGCCTCTCTGTCTGATGTAGCTCTTCTTCATGAGCCCTAGGCTCCCTTTTTCCTTCCTGCCCGGCAGGCCAGGCTGCGGGCCAGTCGAGTCGACTTCCCCTTCCTCCCCTTTTCGGCCCGTTCCGCCCTCATTATTTGCATGTGCGATGAGGAACGGATTCATGTTGGATTGGAACTTTGACTTCCCTGTTTTTTTTACTTTTGGCTCCGGCGTGGGTAGGGGAGCAATTTGAGGGGCGTTCTCTTCGCTCGTTGGGAGTAGTGCCTCATTTTCTAGTGAACACGCTTTGAGGAAAACGCCCCCCACAGGAGACTAGAGCCGACGGGCTCTTTCTGCCGGTGCTCCTGAATGGAGTTTGCCCATGAGGTTGAACACGGGTCATCGATTTCTTCTCAAGGGACACATACAGAAGCTTTATTCCGGTACTGACCGTACATGCCCTCTTTTCCTCCCCTGTCTCTACTTCCCCCTCAGCCGTGTTTACAAGAAGCTACCGTCTCAGGTTCCTCCGCGTCCTCGCTGCTTTTTTTCCTCCTTGAGATCTTAACCACACATTCTTCCTGACTTGAGTGTTCAAGTACGTTTTTCAAAGATGCCGTCCTGTATGCTCCCCATCTTCCCGCCCTGAGGCTTTTGAAGGTGCTGGTGGGGGCGCACGGTGCACCTTTTTTGGTGACCTCCCATGGAAATGCATTCTGAACCGTTTATTTTGCGAACCTCCCCGAACGGGCTTTTGGTATACCTTCGATTAAGTTTCCAAGGATTCCGGCGTCCCGTTCCCTCGACCCGCAGCACTAGAAGCGGAGGAAGAGTTCCCGTATCTTTCCCCAAGGGACGCGTTCGGGGCTGACGCTATGGGATGGAGCTTCTTGGATGACCGTTATGTTTTTTCCTCGGAGGTATGTACTTAATTTACCTTTCTGTGACCACAATCGGGCCTTCCGCCTCACTGGCTACTGTGTGATAGAGTTGGCCCCCTCAGGGGAGGTACGTTCCTTTCGGCGCTTTTTTTCCACACAAGAAAGATTGTGAGGGCCTGTAGCGGGAGCTGCACGTTATCGGCCAATTACAATGTACAACCCGGGAACTTACGCCATCACAGGAGCCCCCCTTTCTTTGAGATAAAGGATTCCTCTTCCTTGACATTTCTGGGTCCCCCTATAGGTGTACTAATGCAAAAAGTTGAAAGGCCTGTCCCTTTGAGTCTCCCTCATTCTGCGGGGTTCTTTCCTCCATGCTTCACAGGTGCTCGCGATGAGTTGCTTCCGGAGCATTTTTCTGTTAAGGGCTCTCCTTCTTTTGTTTGCTTCTGCTGGAATTGACACGCCCGGTTGAGACTTTGGGACGGCTCTTCTCTTGAGATCCGATCTAGCTTCCCCCCCCCCATTTTTTCTTTGCCCCCGATCTTCGCCGTGAGGTGGCGGCTTTTGGGTCTTGGTTGGAGGCGGGTTCTTGTTTTTTGCTGGTCCTGACCCGGACCGAGTTTGAGACCGTTTTTTTTTGAGACGTGCCGCCGTGACTTCGTGAGCCAAAGTTCCACCGATTGCCCCCCAGTTGTTTTGAGCGGCCCTGCTTTTCGACGGTCGAGGAGCGGCACGATCAGAGGGCGACCGTTTCTCCTGTTCTTTTTTAATGCATCCCCCACGCGGCCCAGGACATGATCCCTGTCACGGATCCTTCCGCCGAGCCCCCTCCCCCGACCCCCATCCGGTGGATGGTGTGGTGAGAGGAAATTGAACCCCCCCCGGTCCTTTCATCCAACTCCCCCTTTCTCTTTCTAGCTTTTTTTTTCAAGGACTTGTTCTGATGGTTACCTGAGATAGTACGCGCTGCAGCAACCTGCTGGTCGCCTCATCGCTAATGGAGAAAGGTAACGGGGTTTTTCCCCCCCCATGTGTCGCGTCCTCTTGGAGTCCCCTTTTTCTGGTAACCTTTGGGTCCGGGAGCTTTTGTTGGAGGTTCTCTTTCTCTCTTGTTTCTTACCGGGTCTAGAATCTTTTCAACCCTCCTTTTTTTTTCTAGAGATCTCGGAGTGAAAAGCTCGACTTTCCCCGTCACGCTTATGGATTCCTATCCCTGGTCCGTTACTATATTTTCAGTCGTCCTGAGAACACGTTGGTTCCCCCACGTTCTTTCCTCTTGCTTACGAATGGTTATCAAGCGGTCTCAGCGCTTTCCGATGCAGTCCATTCCCCCCTCCGGACCATGGCTTGGTTTTGCCTGTCGCTGAGTAGATAAAGTGGGAGATTCCCTTTTCCCCCCCGGTCCATGGCCTCGGACCCACCACCCAGGGTAAAAGTGTCCCCTACAAAGGGATTTTTTAGTTTAGTTCCCCTGATGGTCCGGGGACCAGTGGTTGATAAGCCCCTTCCCTTTTTCGCCGGGTGTCCTCCTCATGCCGCATTAATTAAGGAGACCATGAGCCCCAACCGCATAGGTTATCTAAGGTTTCCCCTAGACCTCTTCCCTTCCCCAGACTTGCCGGCGCAACCATTTTCTTCGATTTTCTCCCCTTTTTCCTTCGTAGGAGTAATTTCCCCCAAACCCCAGTTCTTTGCTCCCCCTTTTGAGTAATCTCCATCAATTCCACAGCCTACGACGCAAAACACGTTCCCAAATTAGTCTCCCCCCGTCACCCCTCCTAATCTCTTTTTTCCGGGCCACGAATGTTGGTTTGAATCTATGGATTATTCTTTGGGGGGGGTTCCCCCCCACCCTTCCAGACCTTCGAAGTCCCGGTCCCCCTGCGGGCCATGCAAGTCAGAAGCCATTAAGGGGGTTTTTTAGCCTCCCCCTGCCCGTCCCCCCCTTTGACGCCTCCGCGCGGAGAACACAGTTTTTTATTAAAACTCCGGGTCGGATCTGATGAGAGGTACGCCGCTTGAGGCAGGGAGGTTTGAGGATTTCCCTCCTCCCTTGTCATCCGGAAGGGCTACGTTGACTCTTAAGTTTTTTGGTTAGGGATTATATTTCTGGCGGTAGTTTTTCAAGGGTGGACCCACCCTTCCCGTATAAAGTCATTCTCACCTCTCCGCCTCCCCCAAAGGGTGGTAGCGGGCCCCCTGGGAGGTTACGGCCTCCCTCCCGTCTGTTCCATCTTATTCACCATCCTTTCTTCCCTTCATGTCCCTTCCTTTTTACCGCCAGGTAACATGCCCTTCCATACCGCGCCTTAAACGACAAGGTAACCCTCGTTTACTCCTCGCCTGCCTCCCAAGACACCTCTCTTCCAGCCCCTCATCGTTTTCTACGGTGTTAGAGAAGCCTCTTGCCCCGCTTGAGTTGGCTCTTTTCGATTTTAACGGCCGCCTCTCTAATGGAGTCCTTTTTTCGTCTGAACCTTCCTTTGATCCCCCCGTTGCTATGGTAATCGAGGCGTCCTCGTCGTAGGAGATTCCCCGTCACGGGGTTATAAAAATTTTCGAATTTCTCTTTTCTCTATCTTCCTTTTTGAGAAACCACCCCCTCCTTTTTCGTTCCCTCCTCGTCTTTTCTTTACTCTTTTTAGTCTGTACCCCCCCCTTCCCTTAGGGTGCCCCCGTCCTTGAGACACTCTTTTTTCGGTTACTCATGCGTTCCCGCTGATCTCTCGCTAGTACGGTTAGTCTTAAATGATTCTTTTGGCACGTCTTTTCGGACCCGTTTCAGTTCTTCTCCATGACGGAGTCACCCTACCAATATAGAGGTTATTATTGCACTTCCTCCTTCCCCGTTCTTGCTCTCGTTGATACGCCAAGTTTCTCCCTAAGAAGAGTGAATGCCCTCCTTCTTTTCGCGCCATTTTGAGGTTTCTTGGAAAGGGTTTACAAGAAAACGCTTTGTCCTTGATTAGGCCCCCATTTTCCTCCCGGCCTTTTTCAACTCTCAGTATAACACGTCTTTTTCCTCGTCCCGCTTCCCCTGTTTTTCCCTGGATCCCCGTCACAGCCTGTTAACATTTAAACTTTTCAATTTTGACTTCCCTCAGCAACCCCCCTCTTAGACATACTTTTCCTCTTTAACTTTGGCTTGAGAGGCCGTTTGGGCCCTTTGGACGCGGACTTTTTGAGGTTGAGGCAGATCCTTCCAGGTTCGGCAGTTGCGTCCCTCGGGACGGCCTTCCCACGTTCTCGTATCTGACCCCTTGGTTCAATTTCTTTCCCTGACTGGGAGGGGTCACAAAAGGGCGGTTTCAAGGTTGTTGGAGTTGATGACTTTTCCTCACGACGTCTTAAACATACTAGAGACAAGTATGTCCAATACCTCTCTTTGAACAGCCAGGCGGTTTAAATTTTTTTCCCCGCCCTGGGCCAGTGAAGTCTACGTGGTCGAGTCTGCCCTCCTCTTCTGCGGGCCTCTTCGCTGTAGAGTTTTTTGTTTGTTTTTTTTTTTTTTTGGGGGTTTGGTTTTTGGGTTGAAGTACCCTGGCAGTAGCTGTTTACCCCTCAGAAGTTTTCTCTTTTTGAACGTTTCTGTGTAATGTCCTTTACACCACTGCCTTGACAGTTAGATGCGCGCCCCACACCACTGTACGGACCCCCTTGCCCCCGCCAGGTCAAACTGTCCCGTTGATTTTTTTTTTAGTCCCTCCCAATTTGCCCATGGACTAAGAATGGTGCCCGCTTTTCCTCTTTGTCCGTGGCCAGGCCTCTGTTTGGCCGGGAGCAGATTTGTTCAACTTGCGTTCCCCCCTTCCAAACTCTTCCTGTTTTCGAAAGCTTTTTCTTCTTCTTTTAATAATACTCTTGGGTTGTTTGTTGCGAGATCTGTCTTACCCTGTTGCCCGCGTTTTGACTCGGGACTCACCTTTTCCCCCCCCCCTCCTTTGCTTCCCCCTGACAGTCCATGCCCCTTTCCCATCCCATGAGAGTCAAATTTCGTAGCCCGCCCTGGGTTTGGAGGAACGTCGCTTGGGCAATCCCTCTCCACTGACATGGCACGATGGGCGGGACCAGGTCATCCTTTCCCTTAACGGGCCGTCGGGATAATTTTGACATGAAAATTCCCTAAGTGGCCAAGTATCCGAAACGGTTTACTTTTTTCCACGTCTTTTCCGTATCTCCTGGCGTGTGCTTTTCTTCTCCCCAAATGCCCCGCCCGCCACTCCTGCTTCGCTACTTCTCCCAGATCAGTTCAGGCCCTTGAGTCACCTTTAAATGGCGGTGAAAAATATTTTTTGCACACTGATGTCGGATCCTCTTTTCAGCGTCGCGGTATTTTGAATTGAACCTCCTTACCCCCTGGATTCCCCGTTAACGAAAGTGTCTCGATGTAATGAATTTAGGAAAAATTCATAAGCGGTGCCCGCCCTTTGGCCCGCCGGGCCGGCACAGCCTGAACGGGATAATTTTCCTTCCCCGCCTTCCTGCAGCCTGTCCCTTCCCGTTAAGACACTCCCCGTTGTTTCATCATGGTGCTGCTTGGCACGGAGACGTTTTCCGAGGAAACAGGCTTGTGATTTTCCCGGGCCGTCCGAGCGGTCTAGGACTCTCTTCGCTTAGTGTCTCCTTCTTTCGTTTCGATTTCTCTTTCCCTTCGTGACAACTTTTTTTTCAACCGGGCCCTCCCCCAGGACAGCAACTTGCTCTTACATTTTATTGGACCTGTTGCCGGTGGCGCCTTACATGGCGGCTTCACCCCCTGAGCGGCCCCGGAGCCGATGAAGGGAAGAACATCAAGCAGTTTTGAGTTCTTTTTGTGCCTGGCTCTTTCATTTTTTTTGCGCCTTTTTCCGCCCAAGTAACCTCCGCGCTGGCAGTTTTGATTCGATAAGTTCGCAGGAGGCGCCCTCTTTACGCGCTGCTTTCCGCCTGAGTCCTTTTCAGCTCCCCGAGTCGAAGTGTCACAGGATGATTGTCCTTTTCTGACGCATTTTTACCCCCCCTCGCTTCCTTCAGTCCGGTCTTTTTTTTTCCGGACAACTCTCTGTTTTTTGGACCTGTTTGTTTTTCACAACGGACGCTTCTTTTCCGTCCTCGATATCGCACGATGCCAATCATAAGGTTCACTGTGGTCTTTCTGCCTTCGACTTCCTCACACTTTTCGTTTTGGAAGTTCCAAGAGAACCGACTGGCCCCCGAAGATTCCCCCGTTTATCGGCCTGTCTGCGCACCCCGGGACGCCCTGATCTTTCTTTGAGGATCTCTTCTTTTTCTGCTTTCTTTCTGACTTGGTTTTTTTAAGTGTCTGTTCCGGCATGGCCTTTTCATTTCTGTTGCCTCCCTCATGCCCTTTGTTAATAGATGGGAACATTACTTTAGGGGCGTTCCCCTGCCGGACCTTTCTCTTTTCCATTTTCCCGACTACACAGGTGTGCTTGAATTAGCGGTGAGCCTTCCTGTTTCTTGTCCATGTTCAAACCCCGGGTGAACAGTCTAGTAACGGAGCCTCCCCCTTTGAAGTCCGGATCGGGTCCCAACTCTTCTCGTCCCTTGCCGGTCAAGAGCTTTCTGTACATTTTTTTCACCCCGCCCGTTAATCTCGGTCCCGTTCTCTCGTCCGATAGGAGGTTTTCCTCGTCTTTGGGTGATCCTCCCCCCCCCCCCCCCCCCCTCGTCTTCGGTTTTTTTTCCCTGCCTTGTAAAGGGCTTTTGACCTCCCTATGGTCGGCGAGCTGCTTGATGAAAGCCAGGTGTTTTTTCTTTCGGCGAGATTCTTTTCCTCAGGTCGAGGTCCCCCCTTTCCAATTATGGGTTGGACGGACAACCCTTTTTTCTTCGATCTTTTGGGGGTGGGCGTCGGCGTCTTTGTGTGCTGCTGGCCGAGAAAATTTACCCTATGAGAGCCGCCGGGTTGGAGGTACCTCCCTTTAAACTTCTCCACTCTCTCACTCCCCTGTGGGTTTTCGGCCCTGCTGCTCTGAGAAGATGTGCCGACCCGATCCCTAGGCCTGTCCGACGTTTAAGGCGGTCTTCTTAATTTGGTTACCCTCCCCCCCAGGCTGGTCCTTTCCTTTGTTTCACCCCCCCCTGTAAGGATCCTGAGGAAGCCGATTTCAAACCAATCCCTTTTGGCTTTCCTCGTGTTGGCCGAGGCCACCGGTGCCGGTAAGGTCCCTCAAAAGTTCTCGTCTTCCCCCTTCCTTTTTGAAGTATCCCCCCATCATTTCCCTCTGGGTGCAACTCTTCCCCCTGATAGTACCCAAGATGAGCCCCCCCTCGCTTAGACCTCTTTCTCTCTTTTCCCCCAGCCGGAGATAAGTTTTTTTTTTTTTTTTTCCCAAACACCCCCGTTTCAGGTTTAAGTTTCTCTTTTCATTTGTCCCAGTGACAAGGGGATCGGAATACAAGCATGGTCATTATATTCTGATCGTCTACCTCTTCGATCTTTATATTTTCCCTCTTTTTGTGTTGGTCGTCTCTCCCCCGGTTAGTTTTTTGACCCGCAATAGTAGATCCGTTTCATTGTCAAAGGATTCCTCTTCCCCCCCCATGGTCCTTTGCAAATGATATAGTTGCAAGTCTTTCTTCTCCCCCCTGGGTGGTCCACCCCACCCGGGTTCCCTTTGGTCTGTACAGCTTAATGCGTTCTACATTGCTTGTGGAAGAGAATATTCCAAACCTTCATTTTCCTCCCTTCCGCGGGCCGATATCTCATTTCCTGTGACATCTTCATCAGGCGGTAAATTGCAGACTTCCACCCCGAGTTACACATCCCCTTTGTTTTATTTGAGGTTCCTAGTCCGACTTGATATTTCCCTGTTTTGACCTCCTGTTCCCGGTGAGACTTGAGGAGCATTGGAATAATCGGGCTCCTTCGTCCCTGCTCGGTTCTGTTTCCGGAATTAATCTAAATTTTTCGGACTCCTTTCCCTACCCCTTTAAGGGTGTATTGAGCTCTTGGATCAAGTGGCCCGAAGTAAATTTTACCTCCTTCGTTCTCGGTGTATCCTAGGAAAAAAATTCCTCCCCCCCGACGCCGCACTGTCCCCCCCCCAATGGGAAAATGAGGTAGAAACAAACCCCTCCCCGATTAGTTTTCGTAGGCCACAGCATTTGTGTCCCACTAGCCCCCTCAGATATAGAACAGACTGCTATTGAAGTACCCAGGCGCCACCTTTTCTTGAATTTCCAGTGCCTGACTCCCCTAAGGAAGGTTCCCCCCCTTGACAAGGCAGAACCAAGAGTGAAATCCTTCTAGCGTTGAGCCCCCCTGGTCATCCCCGTCTTCAAAAAAGCATCGTCGGAGAGAGAGATCCTTTTCCTTCCGGGATGGTTAGCAGTTTTTTTAAGTTAGTTGTATGTAAGTTTTGCCGCCTTCCTGTCTATTAGAGGGGTCTGATCTGTTTCTTTTCCTGTGGTTTTCCCCCTTTTTCCGATCCCTTAGGCCGAAAGTACTTCTTCACACCGACTCCCCCTTCCCTCCCCTCTTTGATGGTGTAGTGTGAAAAGGGACCCTATCCAATACTTCCCTTCCCCTCCGTCTCCTTTTCCCCTTATTAACAAGTATCCCCCCCCCCGTGCGTAATGCCGATTTTTTCACTCAGCAAGGCACAATTCGGACAATAAATTTTTCTGACCCTCCCCGGTCCCTCCTCGCGCAGCCCAGAATACCTCCCCTCGGAAAGAACAGCACAGGTACTCTTCCCCTTTTTTTCCGCTCAAGGCCTCTCGCGCTTCGTCTTCCCTTCCGTTCGCTGTTGTTTTCGAGAGGCTAATGAAGTCATAAGTTGGCGCCGATCTTTTTACCCTGGATTCCCGACGTGTTTCAGAGAGGAGTCCTATTCTTCGTCGGAGTGATATCCTGAGTGGTCCGTATGTTCCCAAGGGCCCGCATTTCTTGTGTTCAAAACCCCCGCACCCCGTTCGGAAGCCGCGAGGTCGGGAAGGACTCTTTTTTGGAATGTTGTACGTCCCTTTTCCCCCCTCTTGTTTTTCATTTTTGGCACTCCCTTTCCGTCCGAAAGAGTCTCGTTGTTAATTCCGTCGCCCCCTCCTCGTCTACGGATTCGTCGTCTGACCTCTTTTGGATTTTTTTCCACGTAGTCTCCCCTTTGAGCCGGCCTTGACTTTTTTAAGAACCCCCTCTCGGAGTTGCGGCTTGTTCTCTCCTTTTTTCCTCTTCTTTCGACGATCCCTCGAACGGAGCACTCTGCATTCCCCCTCTCCTCTTGATCTCCGGTTTCCTTTATGGTCTGGACCCGTTTTCAGCAAACGATTGCACCATCGGGCAAGCCCTCCTCCATAAAGCGTCCCCTCCTCTCGTCTGCCTCGGCCGATGAACGTTAGGAAAGGAACGTCAAAATCCTTTCCCTGGTCCCTTCGCTTTTTCCCCCATTCCGTTCCTCAGATACCCAGTAACTAATGATGAATGCCTTTCCCTTCTCCCCCAGTGCGTTCTTGGGGCCCGGCTTGACAGGCAGGAAGTGTCCCTTCTGTTGAAATTTATTACCCGGTATGACCTAGGACTGTCTGGACAGGCGCGTCTCCTACCAGTGACTTCACAATTGTCAGGGAAAGGTTTATATCCTTGTTGTACCCCCCTTCGGTCGTGCTTCCCCAGTGCCTGCTCCTCTTACTGCGGTATAGGAACCATAAGTGGTCCCCCCTCCGTCCTTGAACCCCTTTCTTCACGCGGGTTTCTGAACGTCCTGGTCTCGGTTAGAGCCAGAGTTTTAGGGAAGAGCGAGATCTTTCCGGGTTTCTCCTCTACACTCCTCCTTTTTTCTTTGTTCCCGCGGGCTGCCGGCACTACTAAGGAATTACTCTGGGCCCTTTCTTCCTCCCGAAAAATCTTTTCCCTGTTAACTCCTTGCGGTTTTTGCGGATTGCCGGACAAAATAAACGGGGTCCGATAAGTCCCCTTTTGCCACACTCTCCATACTGGATCCGAACTCAGGAATGGAGGTCCTCTAGGTTTTTGTGGACCCCTTTCCCGTCCAACTACCATCTTTTCCCGGGTGACCCTTATATTCGTAATAATATAAGTTTGTTTTGATCTCTATCGTTTTTCCCCTTCACCCGGCCCCGTGTTTAATTACCCCGTGTCACAACCCCCTCCCCTTGTGGCACCTTAACTGGACTGACCCGTACTTTTGTGAAAAGTTTTCTTCTCTCCTTAGGTCGTGGTCTTCCCCGCTTGTTGATCCATCCCCTTAGTAACCCTTCCTTTCAAAGCTTGGTTCGTTTCTTAAGCCTGTCCTCTATTTTTTTTCCTTAGTCAAGTGAAGGACCTTCCACCCCCAGTCCCGCCTGCCGCTTGCCCACTTTCTTCGTGTCAGGCGACTGACGGCTGGTGAGACGACACAGCCCTGCTTCCCCTCCCCTCCTTGTTCGCGACATCGTAAACCTAGACGTTTACGGCATTACTCCCCTTCCCTGGTTCCCTCTTCCCTTTATGGAAACTTTTCTTTTCGAGATACTCGGTGGAAGAGTAGCGGACTTTTTGCCTTCCACCTCAGCCTGTCTTCCCCACTGATAGCGCGCACGGTACTACCTTTCGCCGTCTTTTCCTGCCTTTTTCTTCCCCTTGCGCCCTTTCCCCCCTAGTCCCAAGGACGAAATGGGGCAGACCTGGGCCCTTCAGGGCATGCCCTCCTCGTCCACGTTCCCCTCCCCTTCCCCGCCTTGTCCCCTGATGGCTAAGTGCCTCCCTCTTTGATCTCCCTTTTTCTGCTTTCCCGTTCCGTCCTTTAACCTGATTGAACTCTGCAAGGTCCTGTTCCCCGTGTGGCGTGGACGTCTGAGCTTTTCCCCTTTTCTCGCCGCGAGCGGCGGTAGTCTCGTGAGGCGTGTTTTTTTTCCCATATTTCAAGTGGGCTGACTTTCCACCCCCTCCGACACCTGTTTAAGTAAGGCGGCTTTGGTGGGTGCGCCTTACTTCGTTTCCAACGCGCTCCCTACCGGCTTCGTGCAGGTCACTAACATCCCATACGAGCATAGTTAGGTGAGGCAAGTTTGCATTTTTGTAGCCTTTTTCCTCCTGCCTTTCCCCGCCGCCGCGCTGACGATCCCGACTCCCTTTTTTGCTCTCCCGGTAATCTCTCCTCCCTCAGGAGCCCGCCGATCCTCGTCTAAATGACCTTTTTTTACAAGGATTTTGCTGTTACCATCCCCTCGCGTTGACTGACGAGACTTTCTCTTTGTGGCGTGAACATAAGTCTTTCCTTGTGTATTTCTGACCCCCTCGCGCCTCTCTTTTCGCGCTGAACTTCCCCTGTCCGTTGATCCCAATAGCTCCCCACCTCCCTCCCTCCTTTTAATTCCCAAAAAGTGAGATCGGGCCCGTTACCTCTGCAGGACGTCCCGTCTCCCCCTTCTGGCCGTATGCCTTTTCGAACGTTGGCCCGACATTTCTTGCTGTCCTCTCCTGTTTCTTGTCGAGTCTTTATGTCCTTAGGCTTTGCCCTCTCTGTAATTCTTTTTGCTTTTTTTCGTGACATTGGAGCACTGGCTATGTTTTTCCTCTCTTGTCCAGGACGGCGATTGGCAGTCTGCTCTTCTCCTTAACTACCCCTAACGATTTCCTGCAGGTATCTTTAGTCTTACTTACGGAAAATGAATTTACGGGACATAACAATTCTCCCTCCCCATCGTTAAGAGCCGGAAGGACTGAAAGGACGTACTACGGGCCCCCTGACTTCAGCAGGTTCTTCATCAAATGATAACTTCCCCCCCCCTTCAATAGAGGTCATCATTATAAGTTATCCCTAATAGTGTTTCCTATCCCCTTTCTTACTTTTGTTTCCAGAGAGAGAGGAAATTTCTTTTCCTCCTTCAAGGGCGTCCCTCCCGATGTCCTTGCGAGTGCTGGACATGGCCGAAGGTTGCGTCAGTTCCTTCTCTCTCCTTTACTGAGAGCACATGTTTCCGGGACACCCCAACACTTCGTTGAAGTTTTCCACCAATATCCCTTTGGTTGCTCCTGATGGGGTAGTGGGTTGAGGCAATTTTGCTGCTGCTTCCTATTAAACAGAAGAGCGTCATTGGGCTTAATTCCCCCGCTTCATTCTTGCCCAAAGAGAAAAGGAGATCACTACCCCGGGGGAGATGTAATGCTTACGAGACTGCTTATTCCTGAAGATCGTATCTTCCCGCCTTCTAATTCTTATGCGGCCTTTAGGTAATCCCCAACTCTTTCCCCCGACTTTACAATGTCCCCTCTTAAAGTCGGCCGACCGGTGGCCCCATCCCCGAACCCCCACCCCCCTGTGTTCTTTTTCCCCACTTCTTTTGGAAGAGGACCTGAAGTTGAAGGTAATTCCCAACGCCCCCTTTTTCGTCCGGCCGCGGACTTACCCCAGGAGTTTTTTCCCAATTATTGTTCCGATTGCCATTCTCCGTCCCCAACGCTCTGGGCAAACTCTGGATGTAAAAGCAGTTTTAGTTCCAGCCCGGAGAAGAACTGTTGGTTTTTGGTCCCCCCCCCGTATCTGACCTACTTGGCGATATCCGTGTAAATTCCCACCCCCCCTTGTAGTCCCCCCTCCCTCCTTTCAACTGTTTTCGGGCTTTCTGCGTCTCCGGTCTTCCTCTTCTTCTCTTTTTTCCTCATCTACTGTGGTTTAGATCGCCTAACGTTCTCAACCTATACTAAGATAGACTTTCCCCCTGCGGGAACCTTTATCAATGTCCGTTCCCCTTTTCATCTCGGACACGGTACTACTCCTAATGGTTTTAACCCCCCCCATTGTTGCCTCCCGTGGATGCAGCGCACTGCGTTATCCCTCCTTTTTCCGCCCTAGCGTTGACCGAGCAGTAGTCCTCTTCAAACCCCCCCATCTCCATGACTTGGTTCGCAGTCAGCCCTTACGCGCTCGATCTTGGATGTTGCCTCCTTGCCTTTTTTTCCACTGGCCTCGCCCCCACGAGGGAGGGCTTTGGTCTTTATTGGATAGGACTAAGTCTACGTTCCTTTTTCTCCGTTTCCCTGGAAACATACCTTTTAATCATTGACTCCAACATCAGGAGACTCGCCCTTCTCAGTTGATCCTCCCGGCAGGCTACGCCCTCCTCTGCCCCGGCAGTTCACTCACAACCTTTGTTTGATGTTTGGGTGGAGATTGTCTTCCCGGGTGGCCCAACTCAGTTTCCTTGGGAATCCCATCCCATGCTATCCCATGTTTTTTCCCCCTCTTCCAAGAAGAACAGTCCGCCTCCGAAAAAAATCCCCCAGATGTTCCCAACGCCCCCCCTTCCTGATCCGTGGTTAACGGAAAACATTTTTTTTTTCTGAGCCAATTCTTGCTCATTGATTCTAGCAGTCCCGGCGTCAAAAGGGAGAACGGTAATCATCTCGAACGAAATTTCCTTCCCTGTCCCTTGCAAAGGTACGTGAAAGCCCAGAGAAGAGCATGCCTACGAGGATCCCCCGTCATAAATGACCTCCCACCTCTTGAGTTGCCGGAATAGGACCCTATGAACCCAATTTCTATCCTTTTTAGGCTGAGTACTGCTAGTCTGTCCCGTTCCCGTCCTTATGATTGGAACTTCTGATTCCCCTTACGAGGGTTTTGAGTGCTCCTGTTCGTAGTCATGTTCCAGGTTGGTCCCCATTACCCAGAGCTTCCCTTTCGGTTACCGCCGAAGCCCTCCCCACCTTGATGGTTCTTCGTGAAAATTGCCCTCTTTTTCTCCGGCCGAACCTCCCTGGCTTTCCGTTACCACTACACCGACCCCGTGCGTCTCCTTCCGATTTTTCCCAAACTCCAGCAAGCGACCATTTTCGGAAATAGACTGCCCGTCACTCCCCGTTTCCTCCAGCCGCGAGACAGCCCAGCGAGCCCGGCCAGCCCCCTAATTGTCCTCCTGTAGTTGAGAAGGAATACGACGTTCCTTGATTCTTCCCTTCTTGTAGAGGTAACTCCACGCGCTCATTTTGGGCCGGACGTCGTTCTCTATATCTTTTTAGACGAGTGATTTCATAGACTTGATATAGTAGTGGATATTGGCCTTCAAGGTTCCCTTCACCATTGTCCCGAATCTCGTTCGTGGCGGCCCACCCCTCCCCTTCTCCCTCCGCTCTTTAGGGTCGGGACTATAGTAATGAATGATTCATCCTCCTGTGTTTCACGTAATTGAGCACTCGGTGAGGGCAAGAGCTCAGTCTTTGAAAGAGATACACTTTCTAGACTTCCTGCTGGTTACGGACTCGCCGTAGTACCAGGCTTTATGCACGTCTTCGGTTACCCCCGGCGCCCCCATCTATGAACTGATGGTCCCCTACTTATTCTCTATGTCGTCCCCTTGTTTTGTCCTGCATCGAGACAAACTTTTTAGTGCCGATTCTTTCTCTCCCCCGTAGGCGCACCGGCCACCGATGCCTGTTCAAGATTGCCGTCTCTCCCAGGTTGGCGGATGGATGCGAACGGTTCAGCCAGATTTGTAATCTCTCGGGCAATATGCCTCACGCCCGCAAGTCTCCCCGGCCGGCTTTCCTGGCAGCCTCCCAGGCCCTTAAATTGCAAGACAACCAGAAGTACGCCTTATGCTTCCAATACTCTCAAGTCCTTAGCAGCCCACCACCCCCCAGTCTTCGCCCCCCTACTGCTTTGATTAAGGGCGAAATGGAGGTGGTCAGGTTCCTCTTCCCTTAGCCTTCACCCTTCTTCTGAAGGACTTTGAGGCACACCCTGGCTTACTCTTGGACGTTTCTTCCATGTTGAGATTAAGACGGGGCCCTAGCGCCCGTTCTTCAAAGGGCGCGTTATTGTGATCAGTCGGCTGGTCCTTCCCTTTCTGTCTTACTCCTTCCCCCGGAGTTTCTTTCGAAAATCCTTCACCCTACCCCTTGAAAATTAGGTACTTTTGACTCCTTTTCCTTTCAGTTCCCTTGGTCGTTACCAGA
>Ga0179593_1302007_pt1 | contig 15248 bp, 13 predicted proteins | sample CZODoug2_1_08_16_FD_185931 | JGI IMG/M metagenome (GOLD analysis project Ga0179593, IMG submission 185931) | Vadose zone soil fungal communities from Angelo Coast Range Reserve, California, USA - CZODoug2_1_08_16fungal (PacBio error correction) | ecosystem: Environmental > Terrestrial > Soil >... | reverse complement strand
CTTTAGAAAAGACCATGTGTCCCCACGCGGGGGCCCCTTTGCTCATTCCCACTAAAGTTTTCGCCCACAGCTCACAGCAGCTCCCAGAGTCCTGTCCTTGAAATGGATAAGCGTTGGCCGTGGAACCCCCCACTCCTGGGCGAGGAGACGCTCCATCGAGTGATCAGCGTCAAGCATCGTGTGCATAGACTCCGGCAGACTCGTCATTGACCAATGAGTTCGAGAGTCCCTCTGCCGGGATGGCCCCCTGGTTTCAGCCTGGATTTCGAGTTTTAGGGCGCCTCGCATAGATCTACAAGTTTCTTCGTTATCTTTGGCCTTCGCGGGGACGTAAAGGCCGCCCGTCGTCTTCTAGACTATAGTGAGCTTCGGCTCCATCGCGCTTGGGTATTTTCGATTTAGAGCTGGAGACAGACTAATCAGCTTTTACACATCCCTTGAATGGACCGGGTAGTCTACGAATTCTTTTGACCTTGACTTTCTTTCTGACAATTTCGTTTTTTGTGATCGGCCTGGCTTTTGTACCTTCCTTTCGCCGTTCCCAGATGCTGAGATTATCCCGCATCCTTGATTTCGTCTTGACCAACGTCTTTTTCGTACCCCCACGTACTCCCCTTTTTTTTGGCCCCCTTTACTTTTACCAGGCCTTTGTGGGTCCCCCTCTTTCCTTCCTGTCAAATCGTGTTTTTAAAGGTATTAGAAATTCGGACTTCTGGCTGGATCGGAGGTTGAGTCCCCGTGATTTTTCCACGCAGCCCCTGTAGTACGGCGCACTACCCGCCCCCCTCCCAACCTACCGTTAATTGTTGCTAATTGCTGTTCACTTAGCAACGTCTTTGATTGCGACCGATTTTACGCTGGAGACGCGTTTTCCAGTTGCATGTATCCTCCTTTCCTTGAACTCCGAATTTCTTCTTCCCATATTTTTAGGGAGTAAATTGTTTGCAGATGTCCCCGGCGCCTCTCCAAGGCATATTCGGCCCTCTTTCCTCTCTCCCCTGCTTCCCCCTCCATTCCTCCTCCTCCCATCGCGCCGATTGTGAGCTGTTTCCATTACCCCGGAGAGAATCCCCTTTTCTATGCGTTTTCTCCACTTTTTAACTACTGCGTTTTGATGTCGAGTCTCCCCCCCCTTCTTTTTGAAGCATTTCATTCACGCGATTGCAGGCGGAGAACCTGAATCTTTCCGAACAATGCCGTCCTCTGAAGTTTGTGGTTTAGTTAATTATCCCAGGCTAGCTTCTTCTTCCACGCTTATTCCCCTCTTCCCTCCTCTATTTTTCCGTTGCTGGTACTTGAGATGTTCTCCTCCTCATGAATTTTCATCCCCTCCCTTTCCTAAGGAATGGGTTTCAGAGCTTCAGTTATTTCATCTCGACGATCAGGATTTTTCGTGGAAGAAATGACGGATTCCTGCCTAACCATCTTCTCTCTATCTGTAGGCCGCCTTCACCTTAGTGCATTTTTTCACACTTTTCCATCCTTTTAAGTCTTCCATAGTAATCTTGTTTGATGAGACGTCGTTTTGGTTTCAATCGTTTATCTTCGTTTTGAGCGATTAACGATCTTTTTGTTCCTCCTTTTTCCAGTCCCCCTGAGGACGTTGCGAAACTTTTTCGGCCCTTCCTCTTGCTTGAGACCAAGGAATGTTCCTTGTGGGGCGTATCGTTTTTGTGTGTTAATGTGCTTGTACTTAAAGATAATCCCCCACGTTAGTTTGTCATCCAACCCCTTCTGCTACGTTGGCGGGCTCCCTCATGCCGCGCTGGTAGCTTTTTCCACTGCCGCATGCGTAGGGTTGAGCACGTGAAGGTCTTTTTAATTGATTTTTTTGAACATTTCCCTCAGCACCGGACTTTCCTCCAGATGTGGCTCCCCACCTTTCCCTCAGTCTTAGTGCTTCATCATAGCTCCCCCCACCTTCTCTCTGGGACCCGTTGGAGAGGTTGAGCCTCAACAGAGGCTTTATAGCTTTTGTTCGAGGAGTGCCTCTCATTCTCATCTTTTTCTCGCCAGTTCCATTCTCAGGGAGGCTTCGGCTTGAGTCTACTCTCCTCTTTTTCCAACAGTCATCTTTGCTCCCTTCCTTAACAGCACTTTTTCCCCCTGCTATCCACCTGCGACCGAAGAAAAGGTGGCATAATAGTGGCCGTCCTTTGTCATTTCTTCTTGGCACCTCGCCGTTGTCTCCTCTTGGCGCGCCGAATTCGCCAGCGTTCTTCGGCGCTTTTTCAGAACCTTTCTTTCCCACTTGCACTCTCACAATTTCTCCTGAACGCGATTCCCACCCAGGTGTTCTCGCCTAGGAAAGATGATTGTACGTGGTCGCTGCAGGGGTTCTTTTATCTTATAATTCTCCGGCGTTCTCGTTCCTGGCAATCTCCCCGCTCTTACCGTGTCTCTCCCTCTCTTTCCTCCTTAAGCCCTTTTTTGGTTAAGCGCCCCGTCTGCGCCGTACTCTTCTTTTTCCCTTTCGAGGCTTATCGATCCGGCCCAAACCAGTGCAGAGACACCGAACCTCCTTGTCTATTCCTATCACTGTTTCCCTCCCCCCCCCACCTTTTGTAGAGTCTCCGTTGTTCTCTTTTGCCTTTTTGCAAGAAGGTTCGATTACAGATTTCTTTTGAGAAACCGTTCCGTTGTTTCCATTTTGAGGCAACCTCCTCTGGCGTCTGTGTGTTCCCTTCAGATTCCTCCTTTTAGTGCGTCTGCGAGGTGATCCTTACTCTTTTGCTGGAGTTTTGTAGCTCTGATCCTGTTTGCCATTGAGATTTTGAATAGATCCTAAGTTTTAGAAAGACAATGGCGCAAACCCCCCACCCCCCCCCCCCCCGCCTCAATTCTCTTCTCCCTCATCTATACGAGTCTCGAAGTTGAGCCTCCCCGATTGTTTATTCTTCAGTGAGAGCGCCACCGGACCTGCCCGCATTGTGGCCGCATTTCGATCCGTTTCCTTCCCAATTCGGTGATTGCGACGCTCAATTATTCCCCGGACGTCTTCCAGTTCGCCTTCTTCGACGCACCCACCCTAGGCTAGTATCCTTCCCGGAGTGCGGCCGAAGATCTGATGGACAGCCCCCCCTGCCTCCTTTGGCACATTGAGCCACCGATCTCACTTCCATACCTTCTCTGGCTCCTGTCCAGCGTTCTTTTCTCTCCCCACTTCTCCTCCCCCCCTTTGTTTTGACTCTTCCCGTTTTACTTATATTCATTTTCCTCAGTCTACCCCCAGACCGCCCCCGACTCAAAGCACCCTCTCCCGCCCCGCAAGGTCCCCTGTTCCCCGTAAGAGTCCCTGGCCGAAACCTTTCGCCCCCGCCTTTGTACTGACTTTTGACCAAGCGCGCTTTTGATCGCTCGATACGTTTCCGGTGGTTCCCCCCCACAAAAAATAAGTCTTTCACCCGTTATGCCGCTTCCGACGAAAAAAGGGGTTGATTTGTTGTGCACCCGTAAACTGGCTGCAATTACTCTGCGTTTTTCCCCCGCATCTCCCCCGGCGCGCAGCTGGTAGTGAGCAGCCCTTCCCTTTCACACGAACTCTTTCACGATGATCGATTTCAAGACGAAGATAGGAACTTCCTCGTTTTTGCCTTTGCTTTTAGGATTCTTGGTTATTGCTCCTGCGCCGTCCCCTCGGCCCCACTCGGCCCGACCTTTGCCTGCGAAGCGAGATTGGACTCCGAGTCGGATGCCGATTCTCTGACCTCCCCGAGAAATCATTTTCGTTTTCCCTTTTAATTGGGGTCGTCCACTGCTGTCCTGTCCTCTCCTTTTCTTCGCGTGTAATTATGGTTAAACACAGTGAATAGGTCAAATTCGCGGATTCCGTCTATTGGTTGACCCTTATGACATCCCCACTGTTATGACGTTCCTCTATAGTTTACTTTCCCAAAGCTACCCTCGTCACGGGCGATATGTCAGCTTTTCGGCGTTCCTCCGCTGGCCTCTCTTCTTCTGGCCCAAGTCTCCCCTTTCGTCCGCTGCTGTCATTTTACTCCGCAAACCAACATATTCTCAGGTAGTCGGTCTGGAGTTAAAAGTCCTTTCCATGCCCCCCGTCCCCAAATCTTTCTCCCGCGGCTGTCTCTGCGCTCTTACGTTCCCCCCCCGCCTTCTCCGCTTTCAAAGGACAGCATTGATCAAACTTAGTTCATGTCTTTTGGCGGAGGGTTTTGCGCCAGTACTGGTTTCTGTGCACCATCTCCGCCCCCCCTAACTCCTCTCTCCACCCCAAACACCTCTCCAGAAAACCATTCTATGGGAGCATACCTTTTTCCCGACCCTCTATAAGGAATGGATGCGGGTTCCTCCCACCCTTTTTTGCCTTTTCAACTCCATGTTTGACTTCCCCCCCCCCACCAAACAGTTCCCTTTCTCTGGTCATACCCAGGTCGGTGTTGTCAAACGCGGCAGCTCGCGGATGTGGGAACCCTTCCCTCCTCTAGTCGCCTCCTGCTTTTTACTGCACCGAGTTGAACGATCCCCGTTGCTTTCAAGGCAATTTGCTGCCTTCCCCTTCCCCTAGTTCCCCAGCATTCATTCGTATCCTCCCTTGTGTAAGTTGAGGGTTGGGGAGGGGTACGTGAAATTAGTCTGTCTCCCTTCCTTCCCCCATTTTCCACCCCCCTGCAGGCTTTACCTTCTCTTCCGGCTAATAATAGACAGGTTCATCGCGAAGAATGCGGACACTACCGCCCATCCCTACTAACGATTTGCTCTTATGCTTTATTTACCCTGCCCTTCACCCCCCTGCTTTTCCGAGAAATCAGAAAGGTTTCAACTCGTGATTGCCCAAATTCCCAGTCTTGACTCTCTAGTTCTGGGTCCTTTCCTTGCTAGACCCCCCCCCTTCCAATGTGTGCCGTCTCCACCCCTCTTTCCCATGTTAGCCCCCGGTGTGGTTTTCAAAGGCCCCAAGTACTCCAGGACTTTTTTGTCTCTTTGCGAGTCCGTTGTTCGACCATTGCTTTCCCCCTGGCCCCGTCTTTTCTGCCTATCGTCTGTTCACCTAGACTCTTTTCCTTTGGTTGTTGCCTGTGAGCTCTCGATTCTCACCGCCGACTGGTTCCCTGCGGGCGCAAATCGCGGAAAGAAGTTTCGAAAATGGCCCCTGACATCTTCCCACCCTCTCCATGTCCTTGCATTTCTGTGTTCAGTGGTCAACCCACTTCTTGGGCGACAGGTGCTGCATCTGATTTTTTATAGAGGAAAGACTTAATTTTTCTTCATTCTACCTTCACAATGCGTCGATATTTCCCCCTTCGTATGTCCTCCCCTTTTTACTGCCCTGGATGATCTCGCTCCCTTAGAAGTTGAGGGACATTCCTTTCTCTTCTGAGCTCAACTTAGTGGCGTTTATTTAGGGTTATTTTACTTAAATCCCTCCCTTGTCTGCGATGTCCCTTCTCTTCTTCCTCCCCCCTCTCGCTTCGTTTTCCCTGGCCGGGTTTTTGAGATGTGCGCGCATGGCGACATGCCCTAACATCTGGGTCACCCCCCCTCCCAAAACCTCCCACCTGCCTTAAATTGATGTTTTCCCCCGATTTACTGTAAGGTTCAGGGCCGTCACCTTTCCGTGGGTGACCCCTGTTGATCCCCTGTTCTTCCCCGGAATTTTTTTTCCTGACCAGCTGTCTGCTTCGGAGGACGCCGGTTTCCCCCCTCCACTCCTTTCTATCGCCTCTTTTTCCCCACGTCTTTTAGTCACATCTTAACTTTAAGTTTTTTTATTTCCCTTAAGCCAGGACAGTGCGAGTTACCCGAGTAATGTGCAATCGTGTCTTTCCCCCCGGTATTCTCCTCTTGTTTCCTGGCGTGCTTTTGTTCTTCTCTGTGTTTTCTTATTCTCTGTGCACAGGACTACCGTCTCTTCGTACCAATAACTCCGCCCCAACTCCGGCTTCATTACGCTTTCCCCTTTCATAGAGATCTCGTTCCTTCCTCTTTCTCTCCGATTCTCTTTTTTCCTCGAGCGGCTTGCATTGTTTCCCATGGTCTCCCCCGTATTATTGAAATCATCTACAATGACTTTTAGTTTCGTGCGTAACCATGTGCAGCATCGTCACATTGTCTCCTTTTTTTCCCTGACATCCTCTCCCTTTTGAACCTCTTTCGCTCGCCTCTGTCCATCCTTTTCCGTAAGACTTAGCGCCCCCTCTGTGTTTTGTGGAGTACGATCTCCTTCACCCCCATTGATGTACTGCATTTCCTCAACTCTTATCTTGGAGTGATGCCATTGACCTCTCTTTTGAAGCCTTCAGAGCCGGGAAGGTCTCCCCTCTGTGTGTCCGCCCCACACAATTCTTATCCCCCTCCAGACAAGAAGCTGATTTCTTGGGTGGTCTTATCTTTTTCTTTTTTTCAATCTTTCGACGCGGATTTTTGCCAGATAGATGCGCCTTCCCCAGGCGCGCGAGGTTTTTCTGCTTTTTTTTCCCTTCTGGCTCCCCTTCCGACTTTTCTTTCAAGCCACGGCCCCTCCGTAAGGACTTCGTTCCAGGCTTACTTCTCACTCGCCTCCCAGCGACTGGATCTTCTTTTCCTAATGAGGGTTTCTAGCTACCGCTTTCTCTTAGTCTGCGGTCTTCCCTCTCTTTTTCTTCAAATTTCTTTCCTTTCTTTCCACCACGGCTCTCACCTCCTTTTTCCAGTCCGGTCTTCTTAAGGGGTTTTGATTTCTCCTCTTTTTTTTGTTTAACTTTTAGCAAGACCTTCTGCGGCGAATCCCGGAGAGATTTTAGACTTACATTCGCGTCTTTTGACACTTTTTCTTCAAAGCTGCCTCTGCTTTTCGACCAGGACTTTTACTCGGTCTTCTCTGGTTCGCTTTTGTGAATTGGAGTTCTTCTTGTGACCCTTCAATCAAGATAAGACCCTTCTTAGTCAATTCTTATACGTTGCGTCTCTATGCTAGCTGGTAGTCCCGTGTCCCCCATGCACCCTATTCCTTCTATCCTCCTCCTTTTCAAATGCCTTTGGATGCATACTCGACTCTCACTCCTTAATAACTAGGTTTTTTCCACCATGCCGATTTCTAGTCTCTGACCCACTTTGCAGGCCTAGTTTTCTCGTTAATGCGCCTCCAACAGATCGTTCTTCATCTCTTAGCTCTTCTTATAGTCTTCTTCTCCCCCCCCATCCTGAGAAGATTGGGGGCGGATCCAAGTTGCGTTATAAGAGTGAGGTATTTTGTTCGAGTTTCGTCCTCTGGTGAAAAAAGTCTCTTGTTTGGCCTTCGAACCTCCCGAGCTGATCAATCGCTCCTCTCCTCCCCCCTTTGTCTTCTAATCTTTGGTTTCTCCCACCGAAATCATCCGGTGGCCTGAAGATTTCTCGATTGCTCTAGAACGGTTCTCCCTGCCCTATCTTCTTCCGTTCATTCTTTTCATAATTTTTTTTGACCACAGGTCAAAGATCCCCCACTCTTTCCTCGGACCCAAGCGAGGCAATACAAGGTGAATTCTCTTATTGTCGTTGGTCGTCGGTTTTTTGCAGGATAGTTTTACATGCTCCTTCCGTCTTCCCTTTCCCCTTTCCCCACTTTCAGCAGTACTTTTCGAGTTTACTCGATTTTCCTCCTTCCTCCCCCCCTTTTGTGTTTCTCTCTCTTCCACTTTTATTTCGAGTCTGAGGGAAATGGGGACGTTTGACTATCCCGAATCCTGCCCCCTGCGCTCAACAGAACAATTTTTCATCTGTCATTTCTTCCGATCCTGTTTCTTCCCTCCCCCCTTTCGCTCCTTGGTTCCCCCTCTTTTTTCTCCCCCGGTGAGTCCCTCTATTAAAGACTTTCCCCTCTCGTTTCCCCCTTTTTGTTTTCTATCGCTCCCCATAGGTGAGTCAACGCGCTGAGCTGGCCATAGCTCCACCTGTGTTTCTTCCCGTTTCTCTCTGTGATTCAGATCTCTTTTTTCCTTCTTTTTTTTTTCTCCTCTTCATGGTTTGCCCCATGTCGTCTCTCACTCGTCTCAGACTCCTCATTCCCCTGTCTAAACAAATTTCCCTTTCCCCATATTAGTCTGATTTTGCCCCTATATACGCGCGCGCTTCCCCGTTGAATGACCCGATATGGGGAGGCGCACTTTCCACCCCCTTCTGACAGGTGTGAGAGAGGCTTCGACCTCGACTTCGCCCTTTTTTCCCCATTTCTTCTTCCTGTGTGGCTGACTCTTTTTTGAAGCCGCAAGAAGGCCGATGATTTTCCTTCCCCCTACCGATGGATTCTAGTTCCTACCCAGCGCGCATTTAGTCCCCCATTCTGCGTATGACTCCTTTCCTGTTCCCTTCCTATTTAAGACCTTAAAGGCAAGTCGCAGCCACTACCTCCTCATCCCCCCTCCCCCTTTCCCTTCTTTTAGCCCCTCCTCTTAAACGTTAGAAACCTTTCAATTCGGCATGTCCTTTTAACCCCCTAGCGCATGTTACCTATAAGCGCCTCAGTTTCAGGTGTTTGACAAACAGAGCTGTCCAATCCCCCCTATGCGATCCTATCCCCTTGCGAGTGCTTCCCCTTTGGTTTCCCTCCCCTTTCCCCTCACACTGTTACGACTTCCTGCCCGCCCTTTCTGAAAGCTGTGTTCTATTTTAGACTTCCTTTCGTCCAAATCCATCATTCCAAGTGATCTTCTAGTACCTTGAAGCTAGGACCCTGTTAATGGTCCTTTTAACGATTCCTTAGTCGGCGCCCCTCCTCGCCTTACAATGACGTCAAAATTTGGCCTCTCAATTTGGCTTGTGAATTAGACTGCGTGTTTTTCCTCTCCGTGCGTCATATTGAGTTCTGGTGTCCTACCCCCCGCTCCGTCATTGCCGCTTTCGATTTTCTGCCTTCCTTGGTTTCTTCCCCTTCTGATTTTCTCCCTCATGTCCCTGGTTTTCCTTTCTTTGCTCCCCAATAGATGTATCTTTCCCTGCCGAAGGATGATTATTGTCTGCCTGTCCGTGCCTCAAAACTGATGTATGCCTTCCTCCTCTTCCTTCTTCCTCCCATTCCACACTCTCTTGCGCTATTCAGTCCTCTCAATGCTGTGCAGCCCGTTGAGTGAGGGCCATACTCGGTCTCTTTGCCATTGACTTACTGACCTGTCTCCTCTGCGTCCATGGTTACGTCACGTGACCACTCCCCTTCTGTCCTCTTCTGCTTTCCATGCTCTTCTTTTTTTTCTCTTTTTTGCCAACCGGCCAGACCTCTCATTTTTTTCGCCACTGCCGTCACGATACCTCTCTTTCCGCGCCATCCCTTTTTTAAATTCTGCGGTTGTTGTTGCCGGCCTTGTGATTCTTTTCTCCTTTCACTGGCTGTTGCCACTCTCCTCCTTCCCCCCTGACCTCCCACACCCGCAGCCCGTCCACCCTTCTCTTTGCGTCATCCCTTTTTAACGTCTTTTAAAGAGAGTTAGTCTCACTGTAGAGTTGCCCTCACCACGGCCTGTACCCTTCCAGGTGATCCACCCCATTTCCCCTTCCCCGCTGTTCACTACAATGAGTGGGTTTCCCCCGCTTCCTCTTTTTCCCCCCCCTCTCTGATGTTTGAGGGATAACTTTGCGGTAGCCTCTCACTTCCCCTTGGTCGGATTTGACACAACTATCCAGTCTACGTTTCCCACGGTCCCCTTGCGTCTGCCACTTCCCTTCCATCCTCCCTTCTTTCTACTCCCTTTTTCGTGCAGCTTGGGATTTTGGTGGTGGGGTTTCAATCTTTAATTAGTATGATCATTCTGAAAATATGTCCCTGCCCACTCTCCCTTGCTTCCCCCTCGGTCTATCCGCTACCTTCTGCCTTTACGTCCCCTCGTCTTGCCCTGTCACTCCTCGATTTTTAGATAGTGAGTCTGGCCCCCTTTTTACCAATTCGCTTGCCCCGCGCCCACCTTTTGTCCTTCGTTATGAATCCCTTCCCTACCTTAGAATTGGGCCGGGACTCGTTTAGCCTTCTCCAACCGGCGTCGTGCCTCTTCCCCCCCTTTTTAGCACCTTTCGCCCATTATTTCCCCGTCAAAAAGATATAAATTTCCATACATGTCTTTCCCCCCGTTCTTTTGTCCGGTTGTTTCGAATTTTTGCTTGTTTGACTCCCTCTTTCCCACTCCTGGCCCTTTTGATACCTATCTCTATCTTTTTACTCCTCCTTTGTTTTTTTTCTCTTTCTATGTATCCTCCTATGGTCCGTCTTTTCCCCCTATTCATAACGTTTAGAAAAAGAGGCCCCTCTTGGCATCTCTTTCCTTCATTCTTCTCGTTTGGCCTTTCACAATCTTTTCTCCCTTTTTTTTCGAACTATTTTTCTTTGCAGTCTCCGGTGCCCTGTTTCTCCCTCACTCCGGACTACGAGTAAGGAAAGAGTTCGTCGTGAGGACGGCGTTATTTTCCCTTTTCCCCCGTTTACTACCTTTATTTTTATGATCCCCTTGCCATTCCTTTTCTTCCGGACCTCTATCTATCTCAATCGTCTGAGTTAGATGTGGAAAGTCTTCTGTCCTTTTCTTCGCCGTCGTCGTTTAAAGTAATCCGGCTCCTTTCGAGTATATTTTTCCTTTTTCTGTGTGTATCTGTTTCTCTTTGGATCAGAATAATGAAGGATCCACACCCCCTCCATCTTCCTTCCTGAGTCTTACCCTATCTTCTTTGTCAAGCCCCAATTTTTAAGGTGTTTTACAACTCTTGCTACCCCCCCTGGATAGTTTTCCCTTACTTTTTTTTTTTCTACCGAGTGAATTGATCAGGACAGGAAGCGGTTATCCCTGCCTACGGAGAGATCGAGTTTCCCACCTTTTTTATTCCCCTCGGTCCTGTTACAAAATTTTTTTGGATAACACTTTTTGAAGGTAACCGTCCATGTTTCTTCACCCCGATACTTGTCGGTCCCCTTCCCTCTCCAGTTCGTTCTAACGAGTACCTTTACCAATAGTCTGGTTTATGCTTCCTTATTTGTTGTTAGAGGGCTGTTGTATTCTTCTACTTTCTGTCACATGACCAACTCCATTACCTTCGTCCAATCACCAGCCCAGACCCTGACCCTCCTCTCTTTGCTTCCTTTCTGTACGTTCCCGAGTGAAGCTCCTTCCTTCCCCTACGATGCTAATCGACTTTTTGTCCTGGATAGTCCTGTTTGCCGTTTCCTTGATCCTGGCTGACATTGAACTCCCCTCCTACACTTCCTTCATTGGTGCGTCACCAGTGAAGAATCGTCCGCCCTGTCTCCTTTTCCCCAGTAATTCCTTCGGCCAGCGATGTTTCACCGTGATGCCTTTATTTTTTTCGCGTTCTCACTCTCCTCTTGTAGTTTGAATTCACCTGAGAGATCCTTTACCAGTGTTGTGTATTTTTCGAAGGAATCCCCCAGTTCCCTGCTGCGTTTAGTTAGAGGCCTCGATTTTCTTCAAGAACTCCGTTGGAATTCGGAGAAATAAGCTTTTTTTCTCCCCCAATGCCGCGCTACCAAGACCTCTCAGGATTCCTTTCAGAGGGTTATTTTATCATAGGAATAGAAGATGATGAGGAAAGCTCTCGTTCCGAACATTCTCCTCTATGTCCTGATGGTCACAGTTGAGCTTCTTCGAGACGAATTCCTCTTTACTCAACTTCCCACATGAACCTTAAGTCATTTTCCTAGAGGCTTCTGCATATGCTTTGATCCAGCGATGTTTTGTTACCTTTAGGTTTGCATCGACTAGCTTTTTCTCTCCTATTTTCTTCCTCCGACTTCGCCTTGCTTTCCCTTTAGTTTTCCAACACTTCTCTCCCCTCCTTTTTTCAGGTAGTCTCTTCATACCTTTGGTTCTTAGGCCTTCGGTTGTTTTTCACGTCTCCTTCTGAGTCTGTATTGATAAAGGAGTCGTGTTTCGAACTTTCCTATTGCTTTTCTTCCTTTTTTTACATTGCCTCTTTGCTTGATCCCATTCCGCCCTTCGTTCTTATCTGGTTCTGCGAGTTCCCCTTTGCGTTAAGGACTCGCCAAGCCATATCCTTCACCCGTCGTTATTCCTCAACCACTCGTCTCCGTTGCGGCGCGCATGCCGCATTTGTTCTGTCCCTTCTTCCATCTCATTCGTAGGGACTTCTCATCTCTCTCAGGGCCCCTTTCCCGTTCCTGCACGCTTCAGCTCCTCACGACCCTTATAAAAGAGGTGACGCCCCCTTTCGTTCCCCTCGGATGTTTTGTTATGAGATAGACAAAACCCTTATAGCCTACTTTTTTGGCATTCTCCTCCCCTCTTCTTCCGTCATTCGCCTTCCGCGCGCGTCCTTCTTGGCGTCATCCGTCTCCTCTTTTTTTTCGGCGCAACGGTTTCGTTCTCCTGGTAGCTTTCGGATTCTTCCTCTTCCTAGCAGAATCGGCAAACCTTTCCTCTTTGCGACAGGCAGTACAGCACCTTTCTATAGCGCGCAGAGCCGAAATTTTTCCCCCCATCATTTCCCTAATAACATTTCATCTCTCGGGTTTCCTCGCCCGCTTTTCGATGATCTCCGACACCTTTTAGAAGCTTTAGGCTTAACTGCCTTGTTCTACATTTCTTTAACAACAGGTAATTTTCAACAGTCTCTCTCCTCTAGGCCCCCATACCAGGTGATCTCATATACTACTTCTTGTTCTTTTTCGATTATTTTTTTTTCATGATCGGCTAATGTCTACGCGGCGCCGTTAACACTTCCCAAAGTACTTCCCCCCCGGTCTAGTTTCCTTTTCTTCTATAGATTATTTCCTCTCCTCCTTGTTGTTGTTTGTTTCTAGCCCCTTCCTCTCACTTTTCCTTTTTCTGTTCCGTCCTTTAAGCTCTCCCTATCCTTCCCCCCACCCCCCCTTCCCTCTAAACCCGAACCTCACTATGCAGATTCCTTTCTTTCCTCGCTGGTTCGCCTAAGTAGTCCCCTTTGCCCGTGGGCCAGACCTGTATGACAGACTTTGGCACGAATGATCTGGTTTTTACCCGTTTCTCCCTCCGTTATCGTGCTACACCTTCCGAGGCCACACTTTCAGCTTTTCTTGGGTCTTTTCCCACTCTGCTGCCACCGGGTGCGTTTTTTGAGCTTATTAGATCGCATTTTGAGGGTGCCCTTTCCTTCTCCATTTTTTTTGCCCATCGTCGTGAGTGACTTAAGCAGCCGAAGCCTCCGGATTCTTCCTGTCCCTCCCCCCCCCCCTCCCCTCCCCCCCCTCATGCGGCCTTCTTCTCCCTCCTATCGCTTCGTACGGAGATTCCTCCCCAATGGTGGCTGCGTCAGGCGGCTCGCCAACCTTCTTCTTCTCCTTTTTTTCGCGAGGCTGCCGTCCAAATCCGTCCCTCGCCCATTTGCTCCCCCTGGAGGAAGTCGTTACGCTTTTTGCCCCTCCGTCCTCCTTTTTCCCCTTCCCCTCGCTCTTCCTTTCCCTCCGATGCCCTGTGTACGGCTCCCCTCTCGTCCTTCTCCGCCTCCAACGTTGCCTTTTGGTGTGATGACAGGACCCAGGTTCCTTGATGCGGTCCTTGCCCGAGGCCGAAACGCCAGGTTTTCAATTCGTTCCCCCTCTCCCCTCAGAGTCCATTCTTTTTTTTCACTAAGCTTCACCCGTTTAGAAAACTGCCTCCCACGCCTCGTTACTGTTCTGACCCCCAAGCTCCTGCTCTACCTCTCTTTCCTTTCTTCCCTTTTTACCCCACACCGACTGTTGCTCCTCCCCCCCCCGTATTCACTATTCCTCACTCCACCCAGGCCTTGCTTCTCCTGGTGCACTAACACTGGCAAGCCATGTCACTTTTAGCGCCTGCCTTCCTCGGGGCGAGCCACGAGGGTATTATATTCTAAGGTCTTTGGCACACGAAAGGACGTATTTTTTTTTTTTTTTTGATCGTCGAGATTTTTCTCCTTCCCTTTTTTTTCCCTCCTCCGTCTGGAACGATTGATGCCCGATGCATTTTCGGCTTCTCCCTCCCTCTCCCCCTCTTAGGCCAAACGTTTTTTTCGAATTGAGTTCTCTTTGTGCCCTCATTACAGAGACCTGATGCTGCTGACCCTTCATTCCTCTGCTCTTTCGATTGTCTCCTTTCATGGTTTTTACACTCTACCCTGTTCTCCTACCTGCCTTCGCTCTGAATGATGGCTTCCATAGCTTTCCTTGACCTCAACGTAATGCCGTCTAATCTTTGTTTTGTTAATGCATAATCCAGGGGCGCTCCTGTCTTTCCCCCCCTCCTACACACTTGCCTATTTCCGTCCGTCGTCCCATTTTCTTTCATCTTCTCTTCTTTCAACTTCTCTTTCCTCTCTGCACTTTCTCACCTGGGAGAATTTCTCTCTTTCCCTGGTACTCACTTTTGAAACACAATTTCATGGGCCTTGCCTTCTTGCTGTCTCCATCCCTTCAATCCCCGACCTCTCTCCCTCTTATTCGAGTCCCTCCTTCCTGATTTCCTCTCCCCTTTCTCTTTCCCTTCCATGCAATGATAACATTAGAGTCGGTATTTTTTTTGCGGGTTCTTTCGTTTGGATTCATGTGCCCCCCCGCCGCCTCTTTTTCACCGTCCCCCCCCGCCTCCCCATCGATGGCGAATCCCGTGGCACTAGCCTGCGCTTCCTTCCTCCCATTCTCAGTGTTCCCGCACCCTTTGGCCTTTTTAAACTACCAGGTGACCCCCAAACCCCCCCTTCTCAGTTTTTTTTTTTGTCCCTGATGTTTACTCCCCTTTCTGGGTCTTTTCTCTCGCTCTCTTCTTTGCTTCAGTCGTCGCGAGAGCCCCTTCCCCTCTGGTTTCGCCAACTTTGGACAATCTCCCTTGAGAGTCAACCCTTCAATTCGGGCCACTGAAATACCAAGAATCATTGCTCACCTTTCCCTCCTCTTGTCTTTGGAGGGGTTCACCTCTTTTTCCTTATTCTGTATCCAGCTAATCTACCCCGGGACCCTTTTTAACCTACGCCGACTTAGACGGTATTCGGCTCCGCTCCTTCTTCCTTTACTTCCCAGAATACTGGAAACATTTAACTGCCGCCCTCTTGGCTCTCTCTATGGAATGTCCCTCCACTCCAGTTGCAAGCCTTCACCATGTATTCAAACTTATGACCAATTCTTCTCTTTGACGTTTTTAATAGTATGGACGCGCGATTTACCCTTGCCGTTTTAGATGCCCCCCCCCCATCTTCTAACCACGTTTCCAGGGAGTTGTTCAACGGGAACACTTATCTTCCCTTCTTTTTTTTCTCTTTCCCCACTGCTTGGCCTCTTGGAACCCTGGATGGAAGCTCGTGTCTCGGTCTCAATTTTCTTTTCA
>Ga0179593_1281451_pt1 | contig 15248 bp, 15 predicted proteins | sample CZODoug2_1_08_16_FD_185931 | JGI IMG/M metagenome (GOLD analysis project Ga0179593, IMG submission 185931) | Vadose zone soil fungal communities from Angelo Coast Range Reserve, California, USA - CZODoug2_1_08_16fungal (PacBio error correction) | ecosystem: Environmental > Terrestrial > Soil >... | reverse complement strand
GCGTTGGACGCGGTCTCCCTTTGTTCGAAACGAAGTTTATCCGATTTATGCTTTCCTCCCTCTCCTGTCCTCGAGCTCCAATACACCCTTTTCGCGGTTGCTATTTTCCTCCCCTTCCTCCTTCAGAATGACCGGCCGCGCTCCTCCCGCACACGCTAAAGGTGTGCGGCCTCTTTTCGCAACAGTGAGGACACATTCCCCCTCCTTTCTCTTCCTCGGCTAAACGCCCCTTTCTACTCACTCGATTTTCTCGGCATCGCTCAGGTGACTTCCTTATTGCTTTCTCCTTTTTTTCGCCCTTTCACATCCGTCCCCGTCTTTATATTGCTGTCAGTCCCACTAGTGCGATCCTCCGAGCCTTCTCGATAGCATGGCACTTCCTATCCCAATGGCGGCGTGAAAGCCTGACGCTCCTTTCCCGAACTGTTTTTTACTTCCTTTTTCTTTTTTTTTTCAGTTGCAGTTTCTCTCCCTCCTCCTTCCGGTACGTCTTCCCACAATGTTGTGCATACCGATCTTGCTTTTTTTTTCCGATGCTTGGTTTTTTGATGTTTTTTTTCTTCTTTCGTCGCACATCGACCAGGCCCAAGGATCCCCCCTTTTTCCTTCTACATTCTCTTGTCAGGAGGAGTCAATTTTATTCCTTTCTTAAGTTCCGCTTTATCCCTGTTTTCCCTGCGCGCGCCCCTTTTCCCTTTTCTGCCGCGAGAAAACCAGAAGATTCTTTCGGATGACGGTTACCGATTCTGGGCTGCTTTTTTCCCTTTAAACAGAGCGAATATTCTTCTGTCTTCGCAGTGTTAATGAGCAGGATCAATTCTTGTCATAACCCGTCTCCTCCGATTGCGCAGAGCGCTCCCTCCTCGTCAGTTCGCTTTCCTTCTTTTTCCGCAATGAAGCGGCCCTTTATCGCTGCTCATTCGGCCTCTGCTTTATTAGCTTGAACGATTTCTTCGGGGTTGCCGTAGGATCCCTTCTGCCAAACTCCGTCCCTTTCCCAGAGCCAGGAGCCCCTTTCTCGAGATCGTGTAATCTCTTCGAAGGTCCCGGTCTCCCCGATTTCCGATTTTCTCGTCCACCCCCACCTCCTCTGCCCAGCATTGGTTTTCCCTCCGCGCTGCGGTTTCCTCCTTCCCCATCTTTCATAGGAATCAAAGTACATTTTTTTACCCGTTTTACGTTCCCTTCTCGCACCTTTCTATTTTTCTTTTTGCGGCCCTTTCTCCGCAGGGACGACAATTTTGAATTCACAACCGATCCATGGCTTCCTGCTCCGTCGAGCATTAGTCCCCCCCCTTCCTCCCCCTTAACGATCCTGGAAGGAGGTGGTCGTTTTGCGATGGTCTCCTTTTGACGAAAACTCCCCTCTCCCTCCGGCTTGCTTCCCTTCGCAGAAATTTGTCTGGATGGTTTACTTTCGGTCCCTTTGGTTTTCCGCCCGAGGTTCTTTTTTCTAGCCGAAACCTTTTTTTTTGGACACCCTTTTTGTCCTTCTCCCCAATAAGAATTCCCCTTTCTTTCTAGAACCGAGGGCTTGCTGCGGAGTTTCGGTTTTTCCGAAAGGCGGACGTCTCTCATAGGCGAGGTCAGAGGCGGGATTTCGACCCCCTCCCCTTTCTTTGGCTCCACGTGGGTATGACCCCCTCCGATTCCACTTTAAACCTTCCCGGTCTCTTCTGCGTAATAGTTTTACGATTTTGTTTTTTTTGCTTCTACTGGCTCTTCAAGGCCGGGGCCGTGGACGTTTTTCCCAGTATTCAGCATGCGATGTCCTCTTCTCCCCTGTCGAGGGGCACGGTCCTCTCTTTCCCAACGGTAGTTTTTGACCCCTCTGGAGTCCCCTTTATGATCCTCTCCCTTCTTTGTCTTTTTTGAAACTGATTTTCCTACGTGTACCTCGCCCAGGATTCTAGGACCTGAAATCCTCAACCTTTGTTCCTTACCGTAGTGCGCGAACAGTAAGTCCTTCTTTCAGTGTTTTCGCTTATATGGGTTTGAACTGCGTTTCGCCTTTTCCATCCCCTGTCCGCCTTATATATTGCCCTCAGTTCCCCCTCTACTATATGGTTTTCAGCGGGGGTCCCATTCCGCTGGGGTTAAAGGCCGGCCCCGGGGGAGAGAGCATGCGAATGCCCGATTGTTTTTGTGGCCTGACCTCTTTTTTGCAGGCCGTAGTTTCCCGAAGACTTGCTGCTGTTAGTCCCCTCCATTTCCTTCACCTCGGGGGCGTTGTTGTAGCCGATACTAAACGATCATCCAACGGAACCCCGGTGCTAGCAGAGAAGGATGTGGTTTTCCTTTCCATCACGTCAGGATTAGCTTTTTTTTTGCTTGTCTTCCTGGCTGGACCTCCCGTTACCTCCCCCCCCCCCCTCTTAGTCGATGTGGTTCGTTTTCACCACCTCCGAATTTCTTCCCGTGCAAGTTAAAAGTGTTGTAGCTTTATCTGTTTTTCCCCCTTTTCAAGGGAGACGAAACGACCCCCTCCCCTCCATTGGCCGTTGACTCCGAGGAAGGACCAGACTTGCTGGCCATGCGCATTAATCTTTTGTTAGATCTATACGTTTTTTTTTTTCGTGGACTGATCGGCAGAAACCAGTCGGTACAGAATGCTCGCCGGCCCCCCTTTCCTGTAAGAAATGGAGAGGGAGTTATTCACTTTTTGGTTTACAGGCAAGTTGGAAGGGTTCACGTAGTTACTTTCTTTTACCTGACTATGCTTGCGACTTTGCGTTTTGGGTAGTCGGGTTTTGTTGGGGGAGAGTTGCAAAAGATGTCCCCCTTTTTTTCCGGTCGTTGAACTCCTCAATTTATTCTTCTTTCCACCATTCTTCTTCAAAGTTCTTTTTAAATATTCTACTTTCTACCCGGGCACGGAACCCGTTTTGTTTTTCCCCCTTGTTCCTACCGGTCTTTTGAGCGAAACTCTCCCCTTTCAGTCCTTTCCTTTAGACGGGTTTTTCGAGCCCCAGGTTTGCGACCTGGAATGTACGTACTTTCTGGTTAACCCTTCTCCCTCAGTTTACGTCAGGTCTTCTCTTGCTCGGTACAAAGCTTGTCTCTTTTTTCCCCCCCTATATATTCCATACCCCCCCCCTTTTTTTGTTCTGAGTCTGTCCCCCACTTGCAGCCTCGATTTGTACCCCTTTGGACCTCAATTCTTCCCCACTCCGTGTCACGGATCCCCTGGAACTTGGGTCTTCCCTTCAGTAACGTTTCCTTTTAAACTTTTCCTACTTTGACTCTTGGACTAGAGTGCAGTCGTTTCTGTCATACACCCCTGCACATGCGTTCGACAAGGTTGGAACCTTTGTCGTCGTCAACCCCTCTTTTCAATCCTGATGTCGCTTTTGAGGTTCTTGTTTTTATGTCTTTCGGATTTTTCTCTCCCTAATGACGTCAACTGTTCCCTCCCGTTTTGCACCAATCGCCGAAAAAGAACTCCTCCCTCACGAAAGGACCTCCGCATTTGTGAGCAGTTTGTTGTTTTCCCCCTGCGAAATATTCCCTTCTCACGATGGCCGAAGAACACTCCTGGTCCTTCAAAGAACTTTCAAGGTTTCCTGCCTGAGATTTTTCCTTCGAGATGAGCGACTAGGGTTCGACTATTGATTCCCCCCGCACCCGAATGCTCACAAAGGTTTTTTTCCCCTGGCCTCTGTTAGTTCATTCCCTTTCTCCTCCCGCAGAGGCAGGGGTGTTGGATCTCCCCCTGACCCCTTATGTTCCATTAAAGCGCATCCGCCCTCCCTTCTTGACACGTAAAGACCGGCCCTTTGACCCCTCCTCTACATCTAATCCTTTTTTCAAGCCTGCGGCCCTGATCCAGAAAGCGATACTACGCTGTCCCACAAGGATCCCCACCGCTATCCTATCTCCGGTTTCATGGGCTCTTTTTGTATGAGTTACCACTCCCCGAGCGGAGCAGAGTCGATCATCTTTTCTCTTCCTTCGGTATTGGCCAAGATCAGTCCGTGTCCCCCTTTCGTCGGAGGAAGTCGCAGGATCGATCAGGTTTCCCTTTTCTCAACACCTGAACAGTCTCCCTTTGAATTCTTCCCTTATTTGTAGGCGTCGCTTGTACGGCGTTTCCTACAGCTCTCGCTCTCCGATCCCATCCTGCGGATTTTTTTCTCGGAAGGGATCTCTTGTTTCTCTTCTTCTGCCTGCTGTCTCCTTTTCCTTCCTGTTAGTAATCGGTGAAACACCCCCTCCTTCCTTACTCTGGGTCGACCTGGCTCCCCCGTGTTGTCGTAAACCTTAAAGTTGACCTGAGGGTGACGGCCCCCTGTCCTCGAGTACCCGCTCCCCTGATGTCTTTTTCTTCCCCAACTTGCCCTTGAGAGAATTTCCCACTCCCTCTTTTCCCCTCCCCCTTGAAAACTTATTTCTCAAGTAGACGAAGTTTTCCCTTTTTTATTCCAGAAGTTTAATGAAATTGTGAGACACCCCCTCTGTTGTTGATCCGCATTCATTCCTCGCTCTTTCTCTTTCGCCTCAGGAAGCCGGGAGTTTGCTCTCTTACGTCCCGGTTCGTGTATACTACTTGACAAGGGTAGGGGTGTTTTTCCCCTTTTTGCAAAGTTTTTTTTCTGTTTTAGCCTGGGCGTAACCCGAAAACACCCCCTCTTTCTGAAAGGGAAATCGGAAGTACGCCTGTTTTCGATTGCCCCGCTAGAATCTCCTTTGTTAGTTGTCGGTCACGGATCCACGAACCCCCTTCCCCTTCTGTCCAGTATTTTCTTTTTTTGAGTCGGTCACGAATGCTCTCAGGTCGGTTAATCCTGCGGATAGCTTTCTTCGAGATGAGTAACTCTCCATTTCGCTATCCAGATTGTACCCTTCCCCCTATTTCCTTTGAACAGATTAACTTTTTCCCCCCCCCATGACGTTTCGGTAAGAGCATCGTTCCCTAGAACGGCGCGCGTTCTTTTCCGAGTTTGTTTTGTACGGCCGTCGACTCGTTCATGGCCAATCGGTGAGAAGTGCTCCTTCTCATCTTCTGCAAAGAGTCGGAGCGTTTCCCTCCTCTTATGATTTTTTATGGAGTTGTTTCCTTCTGCACGACTGCGCTCCCAGTTCTCCCCTCGCGCAGCGTCGTTTAAAGTATCGCGGCCGGAAGATTCTCCCTTCTTAGCCCTCGGTTTTCTATTTCCTTTTTTTCACGCAGTCTAGAATCCTTTCAAGCGGTTGCTTTTTCGCGCGCGGCGACATCCTTGTCTCTTCGTTTCCACTCACTTTTATTTCTTTTACCCCCTCTCTTTCACTCTTTCTTTTCTTTGCCGCCGCCCAGTTCCCTCAGGGACACGTGCCTCGACGATCTTCGTAGTCTGGGGCTTGCTGCGAGTGCTTCCTGCCTTTCTTAGCGCGTCCTTCCCCCTTCCTAGCCCCTCGTCTTAGGATTTTCGTAGTAACCCCCCTTTTGAACCTTGACTTCCTTGTGTAACCCTGCTGGACTTTTTTCTCAGTGGAGGTGCGATTGTTTGCCTCCGCACCACTGATGACCGACTTTTTTCCCCCACCCACGGAATCGAGAACACCCTCTCCTGATGAAACCAGGTTTTCAGTCCGTGCTTTTTATAGGCGCCTTCTCCTTCCTCTTCAGCGAGATGCAGGTTATTTTTCCTATCTATTCCCTTATTCTACCTTTCATATGAATCTGGCCCTATTTCTATTCGCTTTCTCGGCTGAGAATCCTTTTCTCCGCAAGTCTCTTCAGACGGCTCTTTCCCCCTTGTCTTTCCCCCCCTCTTTTCTCGGCAAGACTGACCTTACTCGAGTTGATTCAAAGATCCCCCCTTATCCTGATCACATCTACAGTTTGAGTCATTGTGCTCTATTCTTTAGAGTTTATTTACGAGATGGTTCTCGTTTATTGGACACCCCTCGTTTTTTTCGTTCAGTGACGCTTGAGGTGAGCAATTTCTTTTTTGCTTGACTTCTTCTGCTTACGAGGCGCTTCGGATTGTCTGATCGTCTCAGTTGTTTATGACCCCCCTCGACTTTCCACGCTCCCTTTTTTAGAACACGAGTGGATTTTCCTTCTAGCATTTTCTACTCTCTTTTTTGTTTTCTCGAGCTGTTTGTGCGCCTAGTTTCCATTCCCTCCTTTCCTCCGGCGTACTTCCGATTTTACCTTTCCTCGCGAAACACGCTTTTTCTTTCAGCCTCCTGCTCTTCCCTCCCTTCTTACTTGCTTCCCCAGCCTCGGCAGAAGACCGTTTGCCCCATCCCGATCCTTCACGACCCTTCCCAGTCGCAGCTACGCTCCCCTTCTGCCACTCTTCCTCCTCCCGTGGCTTTCACGAACTGTGTCACGAAACTTTCTTTTATGCCTTCCCCTGCATCCTTGTCTCCACTTTTCTCCCCCTCGGCGGATTTCTCTATTGCTCACCTCTGAACTCCCTTCTCTCTTCTGGCGATCTTTTTTTTTCCCCCGTCCCGATTTCTTCAGAGCCGATCTCTCGAGTAGCATCGGCCAAGATTGCCGATCAAGGAGGCTCGAATCCGATCGTACTATAAGAAATGTTGTTCCCTTCCCCTCTCTGCTTTCCGTCCCTGGGTCATACTCTTCCCCGCCCTTTTAAGTTCCCCCCGGGTGGACATATCTTTTTCTTGTTTTTTCTTTTTCCGTTGTTTTGAGGGCGTGTCTTTTTTTATAACCTCGATGACAAGGCCTCCCCCCCCTCCAGGCCCCTTGTCTCACCCCTTCCGCGGCAAGGCTGTTCTCTCCCTTTCTCGGTAGAGTCGAAGACGCTTTTGCCTCCGCAAGGAAGTCCTCCTCTCTGAATGGCAGATTCTTCTGCCTTTAACCCCGCGACGATCTTTTTCTCGCGACTTTTCCATCTTGTCTTCCTTGAACGCAACGCTTCTTCTGGAGAGCCTGTCATGATGCATTAGTTCCCTTTTGGCATTTTCACCCTAATTCTTCTCCCTTTCCGCTCCAGCCTCGCGTCCTTTCCTTTACCACTGTTTGACTCCATTACTAGACCCGATTTTCTCCGCCGACCCTCGCTCCGGAATATAAGCTATCTTTTTCAACTCTCGCTTTTTCCTCCCCTGCATCTTTCTTTTCGCTGATCTTCTGTTAGCCCAACTCCGATGAAAAAAGGCATTCTTTATCATTCGAGCAGACTTTCTTGACATTTCTCCGTCTTCGCCGGTTTTCACCCGTCGTCAGATCGAATTTCCCTCTTCTGCCAGGTTCCCCCCCAGAGATTGCGACTTTTCTCTCCGAGCTCCGGTTCTTTTCCTGTGCATCGGATCACTCAGGGTCTACACCTTTTGTCCCCGTGGCCAAGTCATGCACAGCCATTTTTTTGTATGAGTGCGGTGTTCTCGTTTGGGGACCTGACAATCTTAGTTTCTCAGTCCCCTCCCCGCTAAGTTTCCGCCTCGTATCCCTCGTTAAACCAATACTTTTCCCTCCAGGGCTGGAATCGCGGTTTTTCGACTGTGTTGTATTGGATCCCTTTCCCTACCCCGCCCCCCCGATACGGACCGTTGCTTTCGCAGACTTTGGAGACGGCGGCGTTGGCACTTTTCCTTCGTTCGGCGGTCGGCGGCATCGAGGGTTTCCGCAAATCACGAAATTTTTTCCTTCAGGGAAATATCACACTCCCCAGACCTCCCCCTTTATTCTACAACTAATTTTTGCTGCTCGATTTTTGTGAAGTCCACTGATTCCATTGCTTTTGCGAGGCCTGCCTTGTGATATAGACCAGCGTAGTTTGTGTCCCCCCCCGTGGAAGTGGTTCTTTACCCTATTCCCGCCTTACGTTGTTTTCTAAGTTTTTTCTGTCGACCGTTCCAGTGTCTTTTTTTGGTTCCGTGCGACGGCGCTCATGGCAGGGGGATTTCTAACTTCGCATCAGGGGTCCCCCGGTTTCCGATGTTGGGCAACTGCGTTTCCTTGCAAAAGGGCCTGTTTGACTGACCCCCAACACTGTTTTTCAGTCTTCCCTCCTCTTGTCCCTTTCGTTGGTGGGCAAGGCCTTGACTCACCGATAAACATTCCTTTTTCAAATCCTCCCCATGATGATGACCCGTCTTTTTTTCGCGCCTTTAAGATGGATGGTCTCGTCTTTTTCTCTATTATGTGCATGAGTCTACGCCTCCCTCTCTACTCCTAATACGGTTCTTCAGGCGTTTTTACTGTCCTCTTGTTTCATTGATGAGCATTTTTCGTCTTTCTTCTCCTGCGACTGCCGCCGGCCGATTTTTGAGACGGCCTGCTCGTGTTTCCTACACGCCGGGCATCGCCCCCGCACTCTCTCTTTTCTGACGTTCGCCGCTAGGGGGTTTTTTTTAGACTCTCATATTAATCCCATTACACCCGGTCTATCAGGCACGGTTTTTCTATTTTTTCATCCCTGAGGAGGAAGTTCTAGGGCTGGTTGTTTCCTGGCATGAAGGCTGACAGTGTTCGATGTCTTTTTTTTTTCCTTTTCGCCATGGTTATGTTCATGTCAAAGGTGCTGTCGCTGCGCTGGTTTTGAAAAAAAAAGATCCCTTTCGGAGCGACTCCCCCCCCACACCTCCCTGGCTTCTTTCCTTCCTTAGGACGAACCGGATATTCTCCATGGTCCCCTTCCCTCCGTTTTTCCTTTCAATTTTCGTTGTTCCCTGGACTGGATAGGGCGAACCCCTATTTAGAGACAGCTTCAACCGCTTGTTCGCCCCTGTCCTCTGTGCGTTTCTTCCCCTTAATTTTGCGTGCGGACGTTTTAACCTTGTAGTATGACGCCGACACCTGCTCACCCGACCTTCCTTCGAAGTGGACCTGTAGGTCTTTTTCTGAGGGTTTAGTAGGTTGCAAACAGCTTTCCCTATGGACTTCAGGAGAGTTCTCAGATCCCTTTTCATAAGACTAGTCACCCTCCTTGCTTCCTTCTAAAAGTTAAGGTTTTTATTACCGTTTCAGGTAGTATTTCGACTCACTTTGCCCGAAACCCGTGTGTCTCCCCTGTGCATTCGTGATTTTTTTTCTTCCCCAGACTGCACTCTCAGGACTCTCTTTTTTTTTTCTTTCCTGAGTGTGAGAAGTTTCCCCTTTGACCTTTAAATCCCCCTGGTCAGCGTTCAATCCTTTTCACGCACTTTTTTGAATATGCTTTCGACGATCTTTCCCACCACCATGATGCTGCAGGTTTTACATTCTCTTTTCCCCGTTAGTTTTTTTATAGTCTCGTTCCACCTTGTTGTACAGCGTCGTCCTGACTCTTTCCCACATTTTTCGTTCCCGTGATTGACAAGCGTTCCAGTTTTTACGTCCCTTCCCTTGAGCAACGCTCGAAGAACCGGCGACTGTGAAGGATGAGTGCTTATTTTTGTTTTGCCTCTTTCCATCTGTTTTAGACAAACGGGTCGGCCCTTGTTTTCGTCACTACCTGCCAGGGTCATCATGAGGTCTCGCCCTTCTCAGGTGTTACTGATTATGGTATGGATGTATGGCTCTGTTTTTTTCCTCATGTCCGGACATTAGGCCGTTTCAAACTCTCATGCACTCCTCCTCCCCCCATCACACGGGCCGCAGAACTTGTGCATTTCGTTTTTCGCCGACTTTTGACTTGAACCTGAAAAGCTGGCCGACCTTTTTTTCAAGATCCGTGTTCAACACGACCCACTTACCGGTATGAAAGTTCTTTTTGAGGTTGGCCCTTGGTGAGATGCGGCGACCTCGTGGTTAGTCTGCCGGCCTTCTTCGCCCAACGAAAAAGGCTTCCCCACCCGGTTGTACGCGTTCCATCCATTTCGGCTACGTAGGTTTTCTCCTCCCTCCGCTGCTGTTTTTGCTTTTTCGACCTGAAACAACGAGCTGTCAAGGAAAAGCGCAGCTTTTCCAGTTTTTTGTCCAATGGCCTCGCACAATCTTCACCACTACCACCCAGCGACGACTCGACTTTTCTTTTCTTACCAGCGGTCCCTAAGACACCCATTCCACGACTCCAAGCAGCTGCTGAACCAGCGAAACACTTCTGCTTCTCCCTTTTTTCAGTTTTTATTCGTTTGTCCTTCCACCCCGCTCACAACTTTTCCCCTTTCGCAAATCTGTCGATCCCTCTTCGTCCGCGCTTAACTTTTCGCCACGATTAATTCTTCCCTTTTCCGGAGGAAGTCTCCGGCTCCGCGACCGTCTCCGCGGCTCTCACTCCCCCCTTTTTCCCAGTTCCCATCCGGTGAACGTGCGTCCCTTTAGGCAGTAGAGATTTGTCCTTAGGCTACATGCAGATCAGATCTCCTCACGATCCAAATTCCCTTCGTTGTCTTTGCACGGCAGCGCTTGGTGAGATTTATGCCGGCTTCAGTTTGTCCTTTAAAGTCGGAAAATCCTTTTGTGCCCCCACCACGACATCCAATCTGATTTGCGAAATTTCGAACTGGTGTCACCGGCCCTTTGCAATGAGGGCGCCGTTGCCCAGATCCCCCGAGTGAGTACATTTGCACCTGTTTGTTCTCACTTCCAAGGTACGTCTCTCCTTCAGACTCTGACCGCAACCGAAAAGGAGGACGTATCGACCGTTAGACCGAGTTTACCGTCTATATAAGGGCCAGTTAACCACTCACAACTACCGTGCTATACGCTTATTATAGCCTGGATTCTTTGCCGAAGTCTTCATGTTCTCGCGCCAGCCTTAGGTTTCTTTTTTTATACTACGATCATTTGTCGGTAGGTGGGATATTTCCCTACCTATTGCCCCGGATTGTGGGCGTTTCCCCCTCCCCCCATCTATGCCTTCTTTACGACCTAGTCCGGCCTCGTCTTGCACAGCGTTTGCAGAGCTAAGGTAAGGTTGGTACTTTGTCGTACTGATAATCGCAAACACAGCGTACCACCGAGTCCCGGATTCTTCTTTGATGGTAAAGAATTGATAGCTTTTTTAGTTCTGCATCCTGCGGCCCTTCTTTGATTTTCTCTTGCCCAGTCCCTCTCCTCCCACCCTACTTCAAGACTGAACTTGCGATTCCTGTGAACAGATGAAACCAGGGTATCCCCCTGACGTTGATCGATAAAGAGTCCGCGACCGGCCGCTTTGCATCAGTGCTAACGCGGTTGGTGTACTCTCAGTCTCAGGCGGCTGCTTCCTTTTCGTTCAAGTGCCTTCGCCTTCTCCCGGCAATATGAGTTCCGCTTGACGTAGCCTTTTTCGTCCGTTCCCCGTTAGTTGGCTGCTAATTAAGCAATGAGCTCCCCGGAGCCTCATATCGCGAGCGTTTAATTCGACTACCCCAGCGGAGATTATCCCGTTTTGCTTTAGAACATGGGTCGCTTCCCCCGCCTTACTCCCGGATCCTTCGCTGCGTGCTTAGCGAGCGGGTAACTCGCTGAGCGGTGATGCGCCAAGTTTTGCTTCTTTTTTCATACGGGTAGAGACCCCTTCTCGCCTTGTTGGTTGCATACTGCCAGGATTGTCTCCTTTTTAACACCCTCACGCTCACCGTTTCTTTCGGTGGGGCGTCGGCTAAGTAATACTGTCACGTCTCGAGCTTCGCTCTCCAGTTTCCTCGTTTCTTCCCCCGTTACTCCGTTTCGCGCCTGTGCGACCCTTCTGGATTTGTTTTTTGCATTGGTGTTGTCTGGTTGCTTTGCTACTCAATATCCCCTCAACCCCGTCAATCTAGACCACCCCCACACCAACCCCCCCCCCCCCAACCCCCCCACCACACCCCCCCACCACCCCCCCCCTCAGCCTTCCTATCTGCAAAAGTTTGTGATCGACCTTTCTTCGGCGGACTCGATGCAAACTTCTCTGGTATGGGCGGCAGTCGTAGCGTGATGAAGTTGCGGCTAGCGATCTGTCTTCCTCTCCTTGATATGCATCTTGGCCACGTCCCTGCGAGTATCTCCTTTCCACCCTTCTTTCCTCATCGTGTTGACTGCCGCACGATTCAAGCCTTCATCTTTTGTATTTTTCAGCGGCCTGGCCAAGCATTTCGACGCCGAGTTGCTAACCGATCAGCAGCCCCGTCAATCGCATTTTATCCCCTTTCGTTCGCGTTCGGAGAGCTCTTCTTTCCGCGTCCTTTGAGAGCGCTGCGCACCTCCGCGTGAGTCAGTTCTCTGCGGTCCACTTTTTGCGTCGTGCGGTTTCGAAAGTATAGCGGACGTGATTCGATTGTGCATTGTCACTTTTGCGCTTGACCGCTTTTTTTTTTTAGATGACACCCAGCGAAGTAATCGACATTCGTGTCGAAAATATTTGGAGGACCCTTCCCCCCTTATGTGACCTCATCCTTTTGGTTTTGTTGCGCTAGTCTTGAGCTCGCGCCCTTGTTTTTAGAATTCAGTCGCCTTCAATTCGATTTAATGATATCGCCACCCGGTCATCTTCCCCAACAATGTCGATTCTTCTCCTTTTCTTTCGTCCAGACGCTTCAATCCTAAGGGAAACCTTCTTACTGCCCAGCCACGCTCACCGTTGTCTCAGCCCTCCAGCCCCCGCGCGGAACATATCTCCTCCCCCCCTACTATGACCAACTCCAGCAGTGTCAAGACACTTGTCAGAGATGCCCTTCTTCTGCTTTCTTTTTTTGACCCTTTCCTCGTAGTACTTTCTCTTTTCTACGAGAATCTGACTACACGCATCCTGACGCTTTCTCTTCTTGCTGTCAGGTCACCCCCTATGCGATCTCCGAGTTCCTCGATCTCTGCATCGGCCAAGAATGCATCTCTTCCTGAGGAACTCTCGCTCTAAGACCCTGTAAGCTCGCGTTCCCCGCTACATGGGCCCGACTTGAACGACCGGTGACCCCAACCTGTTGGCCCCTCTGACTTCGTTTTTCGATGCCGTTTGTTTGGGTTCTTTCGGCGCACCTAGTCCCCTTTTCCTTCTACCCCAATCCATTTTCCTGTCGCCCTTTCTTCAGGCGGCTTAACTGTTTTAAAGAGACGAGCGCCTCCGCGGTTTTTTTAGCTACGTGACTTTCCTCCGAGCCTCCTGTCAGATTCGAGCCTCTTGCCCACGCCGAAGCCTCTTTTTTCCTCTCTTGAAACGCTTCCGGTGCGGCCGGCAACGCAACGTTGTTGTTAGGACGCGTTCCTCCGCAACTCAGAAGAGAAATTTTTCCCCCCCCTTACGAGCAGGAGTTCTCCTCCCTCTAGAATGGCCGCCGCTGAAGGCGCCTTGACTTCTACTTCGTGTCCCCCCTGCACGATGATTTTATTTCCTTTCCTTCTCCGTCGGGTTCCCCCTGAGCTCTCCTCTCTTTACCGACCGAGATCGATGCACGTTTCTCGAATGAGTTTTTCTTTTCTCTGGGCCATTTTTCTGTTTTTTTGACCCCGAGCATCGGATCTCCCGTCTCGCCCTACTTCTTCCCCTCTTGAGAGATGATCCAGTACGTCGCCCAGCATTTCCCCCAGCACTTTTGATCCGGTACCACCACCCCTCTTTCCAGTCCACCTTGCTGCCCCCGCGCCCGGTTTTGCCCGTTTTTTTCACTTCAATCCACGGCAGGTGGGAGACCTGTTTTTTGTGGCAAAGTCATCGCCTTTTTACTCAGTATGGAAGTAGTTTTTTGATTCATCTTTTCCAATCCGCGACGACTCAAAATTTCGCAGAGGATTGCTACCTCGTCTCTTCGTTATTCCCTACAAGAAAGATCGGTTAATCCCTTGGTAATGTTTGATGGACCCGTACTCCAACACTGACACTACCTTTTTTCCCCCCTCAGGTAGCAGAACCTTGTTCTTTTTCAGGCCTTTCTTTTTTCTTACGGCTTCGGTGTCTCGAGGTTAGGGACGCCCCGTTTTAATCGTGGACCAATTTTGAGTTCCCGATTTTTTCACACTCTCCCCGTCAAGGTCGTAGACACCTCCCCTCTGCTTTTGCGCGATTCTTCGGTATGACCGAGGAAAGGAGAAGGAATCCTACGGCGCGTTTAAGAAGGCGTTTGTTTCCCCTCCCCTTGTAGTGGGGGCTCGTGTTGTCTGGACCCTCTATGCCCTCCCCGTCCCCGTTGGTCGAGACGTACCGCTGGTGCCTTTTTTTTTTTAGCGCGACCTGTCTTCAAGGGAAGGTGAGTGGCGACGTCGCGTCCTGGGGCGCTTTGTTCAAGCTTTTCTTGGACCACTTCCGCCCGAACTTTTTTTTCCCCCTTTCTTTGTTTACGAACCAATTTTCTATGTCGGAATAGAGTTTGTCAATTTCTTTTGTTGGCAAAGGATTTTCCCTTCACGAGTTCCTAAGGCAGAACCCTCACATTCTTTGCCCTTCTTGCGCGATCCGAAGCGTATGGATCTTCTCGGCTGACTTTTCTTGTTCTCCTCGTCCAGCTCTCCCTCTCCTCTGATTGAAGAGTTTTTATGGTCAAAGGGGTGACTTGATTCCGGGAGTCTTTCTCGAGCCTGCGAACTCCGACGTCTGACCGGGGAGCGACTCTTGGCCTCCAATGCCGTTTTGAGATCTATTTATCGTACGGCTTTCGCCGTTTGGGAGTTTGGTAGAGCACTAATACAAGGCCAAAAAAAGGTCTCGCAGTTTGCCTTTGTGATATTAGTTCTGCGCGTTTCTAGTGCGTTGGTTTTTTCGTCGGTACCGCCATTGCTGGCCATCACCCTGGTCAGATGGCGTCCCCTTTTTAGTCCTTTTCCCTTGAGTGACGATTGCCATTTTCCCCCCGGTGCTGTACTGCTGTTTTCTGTACCTTTCTGTTCAGGGTTTGGACCTTCCCAGCAGAGGTCTGCTGAGAGAAAGGAAGGACCAACACCTTTCATGGGCCATTCCCGCCGTTGTTAGGTTTCGTTTTGGTCCTCGGCCTTTCTTGGGAACCGATTTAGATAATCTCTCCTGCCCTCGAAGGATTTGGACGACCCTGCCGCTTTCTTTTCTTCCCCTTGGATAGTTTTCTGCCCCGCTTTGGCCTTGTTTTAAAGTTTTTTCTTTTTGTCGCGACACATGCTCACCGAGCTTCTTGTCCTCCTTTTCCCGGGCGTTTCTTTCGGGGGCTTTTTTATCGGGCGTTGCAACGTTCTCATGGACCTATTGGTTTGGCTGAGTCCCATCAGTCCTTAACCCATCGTCACCACAGCTCTGTCGTGTCAGTCATCCCGGCAGGTTCTTTCCCGACCTCACTTTCCGACCTTTTTTCGAACGCTTTTCTTTTGATTCGTCCTCCCCCCCAAGACTGCCCTTTCCTTCCTGGGTTATTGATGTTTCTTTGAAGTGACTGTTGAGTAAAATCCCCCTTTCCCAGGTGTCAATCCGGTCCCTCAATCGTTTTGAAGTCTGCTTTTGACGCTGGTACAA
>Ga0179593_1695540_pt1 | contig 15249 bp, 15 predicted proteins | sample CZODoug2_1_08_16_FD_185931 | JGI IMG/M metagenome (GOLD analysis project Ga0179593, IMG submission 185931) | Vadose zone soil fungal communities from Angelo Coast Range Reserve, California, USA - CZODoug2_1_08_16fungal (PacBio error correction) | ecosystem: Environmental > Terrestrial > Soil >... | reverse complement strand
CATAGGTTCTCCCGCCATGTAGGATGTTCGGCACCTTTTCCTCTCAAAGAAAAGCACCCGTCCGTTGTAATAGCAGCCAATCCCCTCACAGACTTTTCGGGATTTCAGAGCTAGATTTTTTAGACCTGGCTTTCTGATCATTGAAAGACCTCCGCTGGATAATAGTCGTCTCTCCTTATGGAGGTCTGTGATCTCTCCTTTGTGGTTGGACTTCGGTGGCCTTTTTCTCCCTCCATCACAAGCCTGAGTGGAATCGACACAGTTTGGAGACGATCTCGTGACTCCTGATTTTTTAGGAATGGCGCTTCTTTTGGCGCCAGACGACTGTTCGCGATGACCCGTTGACGCTCCTGCTGCCCACCTCCTTGGCTCAGGTCTCAGTGATGGTTCTGCGCTTTGAGAATCTTACGTGCTTTCCCCCCTCCAGCTCACGAAAGCATTACGGACCCGGCAGAAGATAGCCGTGCCTTTCTATCATGGTTCTTTCCTAGCGCCTGCTCTTCTAAAACGAACGATGCGCTCAAGGCTTCTTGCACCTTCCGTGTCTCCACCGTTCTGGACCGGGGCGTTTAATGTTTCCCCCTTCTTGTGTGACCGTCCCCTAATTTAGCAAGGCCGGTTTTTTCTTCGACAAGTTCTCGCGCCCTTTTCAGTGTCGGAACAGATGAAGAATTTCACGCGTTTTCCCTTTGGTTCGACCCCTACGCAGTTTACCGGATTGCAGGAACAGGTACCGAGTAGGGCTTTTTTTCTTTTTTTTACAGATCCCCTGTGCTTCTTCATTTCTCCCGCAGAGGGAATAGGGTCCGAGGACGTCCCGCATGAAACCCAAGTGCGTCCGGAGGCCGATAGTCTCTCTCCAGGTATCTTCTTTTCTTCTTAGGGAAACCCCTGTACCATAGACGGTCTTTTTTTTTCCTCGCGTGCGAGCTCCCAGAAGAAGTCCCCACTTTTTCTTTGTCCTGTTTTTATGAGACTTCTTTTGGAACGCTTTTTCCCCTTGTGACTCTAACCGTAAGCGGCTCCCGAAATGCTAAGGCGCTGCGATCGGAGTGGTCGTTCACTCCTCTGCCCTCTTTTTCAGTATCTTTCCGGATGGCGTACAGCCATCCTGAGGTCGTAGATGCGGATGAATTCTTTTTTTTTTCTTCCGCGAGTCTGACATAGTGGAAGCTCTCAATTCACTAATCTCTTTCGTTCCCTTTTTCTCCTAAGATCGCGCTCGTACGAAATCCCTTTCATTCAGCACAGTTCCGAATGTACGGACGGTAGCTGTGTAGAGGCTTCTTTTCTTGAGTGCTTTCTCCCTTTTTTCCTCAGTTTGGTTGGACTGTTCCTCATGTCGGATCTAGTAATGAAGCTAGGCGCGGTAGAGAGATGCTTTTCCGCAAGCACCTCGTGGTTTCCTGGAACGAGACTTTCTACTCGATGACTGTTGTAGCACCTCTCCCTCCCCCATGCGACTAAAATGAGCTTTTTTTGCTATGGGTTCACTCCGAATTCCTCTTTCCCTCTTTACAGGAGCGGAATATTCCGACAACCGCGAACAGTTTTCCCCCCCGTATGATTGATATCGACTAGTTCTGAAGATCAGTTTTCTCATTTGATGCTTTTCCTTTCAGAGAAGTAGGATCTTCTTCAATGAATTGTTGAAGTCTTTAAAAAGGGGAAATGCCCCCTTTTTGCGGACACTCTACTGCTGACATTTCTTTCCCTTTCTTCCCACCAGTCGCTGCGTTGCTGGATCAATTTCCCCCGCCGCGCTCGTCCTTTTTCTCTATGCCGCTTTCCTGCCGCTCCCCCCTTTCCTTCGAATCACATTCGGGCCGTCTCCGCCGAGTCCTTTGTCGCACCCCCCAGTCGCTGTCCCCGTCCGAGAAGGTACTGGAAGGCTTTTGTTTTTCCCCTAGACCGAGGCTTTTTCTCCTACTCCTTCCTTCCTCCCTTCAGGTTGGTAGTTTTTTTTCCGGGTGGTTGGCCTTGATGTTTGAGTGAGAAAGTGATATGACGGCCTTAGCCCTCGCTTGCACACCGCTCGATTTTTCTCCCTCTTTTTGCTCGCCGACAGTTTTGGCCGATCTCTTTCTTCCTCCCCCCCTTTTTGAGATGAGATATCCAAACCGATTTTTGTCCACGCTTCGGCGCTGAAGCTCCCTGAGCGTGTGTGCGCCTGATGACGAGATTCTCCTTCTCAACGAGCCATCCGTCTTTTTTCCCCTTCCACCACCAGGTCTTTCGTCGGTGCTGCCTTCTCTCCCCGCGAGAAGTGCCGCTTTTCTGTGAACGAGATCGGCAACTCCTCCAATCCTGCATCGCTGTCCCGGACAGCGACTGGTGGCGCCCTCCTCTGCAATACTTCTGCCTGAAGGTTCTCCTTCTTCCTTTTGCAGCTGGTGCGAGACAGGTCCCCTATCCCGGCGGTTCGGCAAATCCCCCCCCAGTGAAAACGGAGGAGCGCGTCGCGCTGATCCAGGCAACGCTCCTTTCTTTGTCTTTCCTGCCTTGGCCCCTCCCCCTTGCCTTTTCAGAAAGAGAGCCTTGCCTGCCTTTTTTCGATGAATGCAGGCCCTCAACGGCAACCACTTTCGAGAGTGTGATCGCCCCTTTCGGGCGACAGCACGTCTCCTTTGTTCCCGGAGCGCGAGATCAGCCCGAGGCTATCCCTTTCCAGACGCTGCAGCGCTTTATGTGCGAGAGGATCTGTTCTCCCTCCCTGATCCCTTCTGGCTTTCCTCTTTTTTCCTCGAGATCGACACGGCATCGACGGGCTTCTTCGACCTCAACGCCGAATTGCTGGCGTGAGTCAACCCCCTCCCCCCCCGATCATTCCCTTCCTATGATATCCCCGTCCCGGCTCCCCAGGAAAACCGGAGCGAATTTTCTCCCCCTGGCCGATAACTTTCCCTCCTTTCCATCATCGAAGGCCGCTACCCCTCCCCTCGACAGAATAGGATATCCCCCCTTTCCCCCTTTGAAATGATGATGGATTCAAGGCGTACGAAGAGCGCCTTCCTTTAACCCACGTATATTTCAGCGCTTCCCTTTTTTGCGCTACTCGCGAAATACCCCACAAGACTGTTAATCACTCTTTTTTCACTCCAGGGGATGAAGCAATCTCTTGTCACCATCGATACCCTCGTGCCTTTCCGTCACGACCCTCCCTTCGGCCGTCACTTTTAGAAATGTGCCCGGCATGACTTCCCCGGTCGGAATTTTCCCCCTCTTTTTCAAGCCCGCCACAAGTGCTCACCCTTAGGCCTTCTAAGATCGTGGACTTTCTTTTTTTTCCCTCTTACCACAAGCCCCCTTCTCCAAGAAGTACATGCCGTTCCTTCCTCCCGGCAAGAAGGTCTCTCTCTCCCCTCCTCCCCTTTCGTGTGGTTTGTCATGCCTCCGAAAGGTGACGGTTCGCCCTATTTCCCGCTTTCATGTTCTTCCCCTCCTTTTCCAGGAGCGTGTTCCCCGGCTTTTTCCCCATCCCGCAACTTCCCCCTCCCCCTCCTTCCCTTGTAATGAAGGCGATGTCGAGTCTCAACTACACGCGTCCAGACCATTTCTAGTTTTTCCCTTCTCGAGCGATGCGCCTGTTTTTTCTTTTCCCCCTCCCGGCCCGGCCTTTTTCTCGTGCGTTACTTCACCATTTAAGGCACCCCTTTCTCCTGACAAGAAAGCATGTTTTTCAAACACCACGGTGGCTCAAACCTTTACCCCTTCCCCTTTTTGGCGCGCCTCTCTTTTTAAACGCTTTTTTCTTCACTTTGGGCGGTGGGGCGTGCCCACCCCTCCTGACACGGACGTCTTCCTTTTCCGTGAGAGAGGTGGTGAGCTGATGTAAACCGGATATTCTCACAAAAGCGCAGACCCCTCCCCCCATTCAGCCCCACGTGTCCCTCTTTTTTCCTCTCTTTCAAGTCTATAGAAAGGACCCCTTTTCGCCACCTTCCTCGCCATTAAGGACCTCCTCCCTAGCTGCCGAATCTAGTAGACAAACTTGACTCCAGGGAATGTGAGGTCCCCGTTTCTTCCTGTCACCACGATGTCCCTCTTCACTTTCCCCTTTTTTTTTTTTCTCATAAGATAGAGGGATCTAGAGTTAGTGAAACGCCCTTTTTCCCTGCGCCTGGTAATTCGGTTCTCAAATCACGTCTCAGCCGAAGAGTGAGGGTCTTCCTCGAGGACACGTACGTGATGTACCCCGGAGTAGGTTTTCGTCTTTGTATGCAGGCTATGTGAACAGTCTTCTCTCCTCCTCAATACTCGTTGTTGGTGTTTTATAGCCTCTCGGTCATCGCCATTGAGATGGTTCCCAATACAAAAGAAAACCTCCTCCGCGGCATCGCAATCGCGACCCCCTCCCCTCATTCGCCCATTTTTTTTTTCTTTATGCTAGCGAATTGAACCTGGTTCTCCGTCGTTTCAACTGAACCTTTTTTGATGATTTTCGGCTTTTTCGTCTGGTTCAGGTGCGTATCTCGCCGCCAGTCGTGGTGTGTCTGCGGTGGAGCAGGTGACCACCACGCCTGGTGGAAGTCGCCAAGTTTTTTTCTCACGGATTCCGGCCCGATTTTTTTTTCTCTCCCTTGAAAATGGCTCCTATGTGGCGACAGATGGTGTCCTTGCGATATTTTTCGACGAAAGACGGCCCCGTGTTTAGTACCTTTTATCTTTGACGTTGTTGACTCCTCGGTGGGTTGCATCTCCGTGATTGCTACCTTTTTCTTCACTGGACCTTTTCCTCTTTTTCCCCTATAGCGTGAATTTGCGCAAGAATGGGGTTCCTCCTCTTGCACGTCCCGAGCCCCTTGGTTTGAGCTTAAGAAAAGCATCGCGCAACGCTTTCCCTTACCCGTTTTTTGCTGCTTCCCATGAGGCGTGAAGGATCCGTGGCCTCAATTTGACGTCCCGAACTTTCGCAAGGTTTCCCCGGGGCGCAGTCTCCCTCCTCCTTTCCCTCCCCGCTATTGTGAATCTTTTTTCACACTTCCCTGGTCTGGAGCGGTTTTTCGACCGAAATCGCCTTTCCCCCCCTGGTAAGAAGAGGTGAAGTGCGGATTTGACTCCTGGGGCACACGCGCCCCTTTCGTTCTGATACCTTTTATTCACGACGCGGGACTGTCGGCAAGACGAGTCCTTACAGCATGAACACACCGCTAGATTCGGAGAGATAGTCGACCTCTCCTTGATCTGTGCCTCGTTTTAATTTTTTCACCGATGACATATCCTTTTTGTGAGCTGGGTGTCAGGGCCCTCGCCGGGTCTTCTGTCCTACGTCCACATCTTTCGTCCCTCTGGTGATGTCTGTTGGCGGGCTTCAGCTTCCATTGACGATGTGACATGTGCGAGGACCTTCATTCCTTGTCGATTTTACGCTGTTCTTTGTCTCTTTTCAGTTCACGACCTCGGATGCCCCCTTTGGTTTCTGCGAGGGAATTCCTTCTTTCAGCCCTGATGTACAGGATTCTCCTCAGTCTGCGGTTCTTTTCCCCGAGAGCTTTTTTTTTACGAAGCGCTTCCCCCCTCTTGGCGAGACGTTCTGGTTCCTCACCTCAGCGATCCTCTTTTTTTCTCTCCCCCTCAATAAGGCTCCGGTTTCCAGAATGCCCACCGCGTCTCCTGGTCGATTCTTTCCCCCTTCTTTTAGCAGGCTTTTATGTTTCATCCCTCTGTCCGGTTAGCGGCTTCTTTTTGGCCTGGTAGATCCTCAGCCAGCGTCCCTTTTTTTCCTCTTTTGTGGAAGAAACTCAGCCTGCTTCTTTGCAGTCGCACGCGGGCGCGCCGTCCTTGATTTTGTTGGACGACTTCTCCCTTCCAGCGCAGCCTTTTTCTGATCGGGTGAAGGGACCTTTCCTGCTGAGTCCCCACCTGACAGGGCGACTGACTTCCCCCCTACATTTTCCTTTCCCGAGTTGCGGATCATTCTCCGGTATGCCTTTACGAGGGTGTCCAAGAGCTTTTCTTCTCATTCTCGCTCCCACGATAGGAATGACTTTTGGCCGTGGAATTGTCCTTCCCCCCCGTCGTAAATGCGAGAATTGTCCGTTTCCGGGAGTTACGGCGCGCTACCCCCCCCCCCCCAGTCTTTATCCTCTATCGTTTCCCCTCGCGCTCGTCCTTGGTCTTTTTTTTTCCTTTTTCTCGAGGCCGCCCAGCGGATGTCCTTTTCCTCACCACTAAACAACGTCTTCGCACCTTCGGGCCGCCGATCTTTGCGACGTTGATTTTCCCCCCCACCAGTCGCTGGCCTTGCTCTCGAGTTTGCACTTTAATTGAAGGATTTGGATGGCTGATCTCGTTCAGCACCCGACCGTTTCCTCGCGTTCTCGACAACCTCGATTCATTTTCTTTTGGAGGGTTGGATTGATGACACACTCGCGGTTTAGAAAGTCCTCCATCTCTACAACCGATCGATACTCCTTGGCCTATCGCTGCAAGCGCGACGCGTTGCCCCCTTTTTCTCTTCTCTTTACTCATCTTGATATAACACAAGCTGATTTTTTTCCTCTGCGATGAAGCGCATGAATCCTCACTTTCGTGTGTGCGCGTCCTGACGTCTAAACCGCGCCCCCTTGGTTCACCAACCACCGAGAACCCCCATTTCCCTTTTTGTCGAAGGACTTCCTTGCCTTCCTCTTTTCTATCGGCAACGCCCCCAAAAAATTCTCGAATTCCTCTCCATCCTTGTGGGTGCGCAGTGCTCCGACATCCCCCAAGATCGGCGGACGTCGATCATTCCTATGGTTCCTCCTCCAACTTTCCTTCCTCCCGGCGGCGGCAATAGAGATCCCCCAACCAGACCAAGGATCGTCAGGCAACGACTCGACCCTGTGTACCCAGCGAGCGCGCCGTTTTTCTTTTTCTTATAGTCTTCAGCGCTCCTTTTCTTTTAGATGACTGAAGGACCAGGCACTTCCCTTCCATGCAGATAGTGTCCTTCCCCACTCGCCGACAGTTCGAAACCCTTGATGCCGCTGATCGGCCTACCTCGAGACGCATCGAAGGCGCCTCTTCGACAGGGCCCGCGCGGGCCCTTTGCTAGAGATGCAGGCTCATTCCCCTTTTCACCCGATCAGCCCCCCTTGCGCTTGAGGTGAGAGCGAAACGCATCGAGGGCGTCCCTTGCTGCAACTTTTCCCCAACGGCCCTCCTCCTTTTATAAACAGAAGATTTCCTCTAGCCAGTTGAGGAGAAAATTTTCGACCAGGATCTCCGCCTGTCCCAAAACGGAGTCCTTTCCTTTTCTCCAGTCTTTCCATCCTCTTTTCCCTCCAGTACATCGACCGCCTCTTTTTTTGGCAGGCGGCTCTTCCCCAGGGCGTCGACGAGCGCTCGCTGAGTTCCTGAACCCGAACGTCTCGATTTCCTTTTAAGTTATTTCCTTTTTTTCCCCCAAGTCGTTGCCTCTTCTTGCGCAAGATCACCCACCTTGTCCTCCGCATTCTACGACCCCCTTTTGCTTCCGCCATCTCCTGAACTTCCCCGCATTACCCTCTTTTCTCCTCCATAGCCAGCAGCTCTCCCCTGTCATCTGGTGAACGGACTCCCCCAGGTCCGGAATCGAGCCCCTCAGACTCGACAGCAAACGTGCCTTTTTCTCCTCAGCCTTGCGTCTGAAACTTCTTTTTTTTGGGAGTTGCGAAACCCCCCTCAAAGGATGTAAGTTCAGAAGTACATGGCCCCTTCTCCTCTTTCCGACGATCTCCTCTACTCCCCCCTTTGTAAGGCTGTAAGATGGACCGGGCGTGACTCCCTCTCCCGGCGATCAAATGTAGGTCTTTCAGTCAATCAAGCCCCCCATGTGCAGTTTTTGCCAAAAGTTTCCCCCCTCCTTCAGGCTATAAGACCTGCTAAGGCATGTCTGGTAGAAAGTTCCCCCCCTCTTTCGAGTTGAGAGAGGAACTCTGTTTGTTGCCCTAGCGGCGCTTGGCCCCCCTTCTACAAGGCTAGTTCCCTTTCCCTTCACACGGCCGTTGATCCTGTCAAACGCTTTACTAAAAAACTTGGTCTCCAACGGTTAAATGGTTCCCTTGCTGGGATTTTTGAAGCTCTCCCTCCTTTCTAGGACTTGCACATCGCGGTTCGGCCACCCCGTGTGTGGCCTTCCTTGATCTTGCTTTTTTCAAAGTTTCCTTTCTTTTTCGGTGAGCTGTCTTCCATAAGGAGATTCTCTTCTAGAACAAGAATGCAACCCCGGCAGCGACCCGGCTTCTCCCCTTGGACCGGTGGCCAATTTCGCGTAAACCCTCAAGGACACCGCTTTAGCCACTTCCGCCTTCTCAGTCCAAGCTCCCCTCTCCCGCCGATCGCCCAAACTGTCTCCCCTCACCAGGGCTTGTTGTCCGGCTCACCGGCACCGGCCCTCCACTCTTGCTCGAGACCTTTTCCCCATGAACCTCTTCCCCATCATTTCCCGGTATCGATCTCGTTTCGGGGCACGCGACCTTCGCCAGGTCGCCTCTAGGAACGCCCCCCCACGAAGCTTTCCTCCTTTTGCGGAGTTAGAGGAGAGATCCCGTTTCGCGTGTCCTGGTGAGTTTTTTCTTTCCCATTTTCTTTTCGATGAAACTCTCTCTTCTCTATTTGTTGTTGTGTTGATATTTCTGAGTCCGGTTATCTCCTTGATGGTTTCCCCTCCTCCCCTTCCCACAAGGATCATCGGGGTCCTCCCCTTCAAGCCCCTTAGGAATCCCTCTTTTGTGACGGACAGATCTCCCAGCTTGGATTTTGTTTTTATTCTATTGACGAAGTCCCTTCGCTTTTTGGCTTATCTTTCTTTTTCTGTTCAGGTGATCCTCCCTCCAGCGTGGTTTTGGTGCAGGTGCTCGGAACCGTACACAGGCCTGGTGGAACGTCGCCCCCGTTCCTCGACGTTCTTTGCTCGTCGATTATCGAGTTTTTTTACTTCTTGAAGGACTTGGCGCTTCCGGGGTCTCGACGCCGTTTTTCAGACGTTGACCTTCCCCCCACCCTCGGTGGACCAGTATTTAAGTCCCCGGTCGCTGCCTTTTTCCTTTTTTGTGCTCGGGGTTGAGAATCCCACGATAGCCTTCCCAGCTCCACCGCCTTCTTTCCCCTTTCGCGTTTCTTTTTTTCCTCATGAGCAGCCTTTGGCAGAACACCGACAGGTGCCCACCCCTTCCGAGAGAAACACCTTTCTTTTCCCCCGAAAACGCCTTCGATGTCAAAGTTATTGCCCCTTAACCGTTTTCTCCCAGTTTTTTTCTCACCTTCTTTCTGGAAATTTGACCGTAGCCCCCGCCATTCTTCGACAAGCCTGTCTCAGTTTTTTGCCAGCTCCTTTCTCCCTCAAACGCGCGAGTGCGCTCTTTCTCCATGTTTTTTGGTATTGTCTTGACCCATAGCCCCTTCATGACCAGGTTAGAATTTTCGGCCTTTTTTTTTATTGAGATCATGGTCACTCGCCTTGCCTTCCTCATTGACCTCCATGTGATTTTCCTCGAGGAATCTCGCGGCACCGCCCTCCTTTTTTAACTCCCTCTAGATTTCTCTTTCCCCTTTTGAAATTCTTGACGAGATCTGCTCCGGGGCCATTTACTTCGGGGCACCCCTGAGACCATATTTGGGTCTTGGTTGCTGGGTTTCCTGTGCGCTTCCGATTCCCCTCTCTTCCCCGTATGGTTGATGAGACACGTGGCTTCAGAGAGCTTTTTTCCGGGAACTGGTGCTCACCCTTATCGCCGGTGCCATGTCTTTCTTTTTTTTTCTGTTAGGCGCGCTGCGACCTCTTTTCTTCAAGCAACCTCGTCGAGGTTGGGTATGCGCGGGACTCCCCCTCCCCTTTGCGCGTTACAGCCCTGTGATCCTTCGTTTCTTGTTGGGATTCTTCCTTCTTCGAGAAAACTATTCTAATCTCTTCATCCCTTCCTTCTCCGTTCGGGTTAAGGGAAAATTCAGTCTTTCTTCGTCGACCAGGCCTCCTTGCCCCTTTTCCTCCGTAGATTTTACCTTAGAGGCCCTTATTCGCCACGGATTGTTTTCTGATGAAGACGGTTCGAGGATTCCGCCTTGGAGATTTAGCGTCGGAGATACAGCAGGCGGCCGCACGGGCGGATCGAGAGCGTTTTAGCCCACGCCCGCCTGCGTCTTCCTTGGAGGGCAGCGCACAGCCCCCCCCTCTGCGGTTGTCGAGGCTCCAAGAGCCGACTGCGCGAGATGGTTCTCCTTTTCCCTTTCCCTTGCGAATGAATTCTTTTCCCTGAGAGGGCCTTAGTTTCTCGGAAAGTGACATGGATCGCCTCTATGCGTATCTAGACGTCTCCTTCCGATCAGCGGAAGATCCGTCCCCCCACAAGTGCGTCGTTCTCCCGGCATTATGCGTCCCTTGGAGGCGGAATGAAGCCTCCCAGTCTCTGCAAGGGAGATTTCTTCTTTGCGGCACGGCGACGATAGATGAACACAAGGCTGTTGTTCCTTTTTGGGTAATTCTCCGACCGCCCCCTTTGTTGAGGATATCGAGGCAGTCCCCTCCTTTTCCTCGTCAATTGTAGCGCACCCCCCTTTCAACACCGCGTAGATCCCTTCCCCGTAGTGAAGAGCTTGAGTCGACGCGGGATGCGAACTTCCATTGAGAGACTCTTTCCCTCTTTGGAGTTGTCCCATCCCTCTTCGGACCGCGGAAAGTGAGCTTTTTCTAATTCTTAGTACTTCCTTGTCATGGTTTAAGGGTGGTGGCTGTGGACCAATCGATGGCTCTTCTTCCCTTGATCTTTCCCCTCCTTTTCCCCTCTTCGATCTCCTTTGGTTCCTCCTTTGCCCAGAAGCAGACAGCGTGGCCCCCCCCTTGTTGGGATCATCTCTCTCTTGTCCTTTTGTTTAGAGAGACTACAAACAAGAGATTTTGGGCACAACTGTCGGCGCTGCAGCGCATTTTCGTTCTTTTTTTTTGCCAGATCGTTTTCTCACCTCCTCCCTCCAAGGCCAACCCCCCCTTAAACCACACGCTAACTTCTGTGAGGCATGGAGCAAAGTCGCGCCGTGCGCGGTCGATCTCTGCCAACGCAACCCTCTCTAAATGACCCTCTCCTGTTGTGTTCTCTCGCCGCGATGAACTTTTCCCCTTTGTCCCGAAGGTGATCGAAGCGGTGTTTTCTTTTTCCTTACAAGGGACTTTTTATCCAGAGACCCCCCCCCTCCGCGAAGAGCGAGCTTCTCGCTTCAAGGAAAACGCCTTCTTTTTTCATTCGCGGCGCCGTGGACAGCCCTTCAGACTTATCAGAAGCAAGCGCGACCTTTTTTTCGATGCTTCCCCCGTCAATTTTCCTTTTTTTGAGCGCGATCCCTTCCACTCGGCCACAGCAAGATAGTGTGCCCTTATGATAGCAGAAAGGAGTTTTATAACGAGCGATAAAGGTCCATTTTTTTTCCCGACGCTGCCAGCCCTTTTCGGTGAGTCTTTCGTTTTCTTGAAGGTCATTTAAACAGATCCTCCCTCTCGCGCATGGGGTTTTTTCCCTACCTTTGAGCGTGAGAGTCGCAACGCATCTTGATTCTCCGGGGCCCTCCCCCCCCTCCCTTTCGCAGGCGGGATGTACCAACTCAGCTAGGTCGAGGCGGCAATGACGCCTTGATCTCCGACCCCTTTGTCCACAGGCCCCCCTGTGCGCTCGCCCTTTTACATACAAGCCCCCCCGGTCCTGGGACACTTATCGCCCTTTCCAGGACATCGAAAGAATCGGGTCCGGCCCTCGGCAACGTGGCTGCTGATGGTTTTTCCCTTTCTTTCTACGAGGCCCCTTAGTTCTGACCCCGAACGTCTCGTGGACGAGGAAGTTTCCCGATTCGTCCATATTTGAGATACTTTTTTTTTCCCCTTTCCCAACAAGTCCTCCTTTTTTTTTTCTACTGTAATCCCTTTTTCCCCATATCGATGGAGTACTTCGCATACACATCGCACCCCCCCCCCCTCTTTTTGAACGACAAGAAGAGTGCCGACCAGTCATTACAGTTTCGGAATACCTTCCCCCGGCATGCCCCATTTTTTTCCTAGTGAAAACCAGCGATCTTTCCGCCACACGGGCTCATCAACCCCCTTTTTTCCCTTTTGCTTCAGATCGTGGCTGATCTTGGGCCGAGAACCGGGCGCACCCCCAGTCTACCCCCCCGGATATCCTCTTTTCCCTTCCTTTTCCACGGAGCAATCCTCGGAAAGTCCTGTTAAGAGGCGCAGCACTTTTTTGTGTCATGATGTACCATGGTCGGCGTTGCAGCCCTCTTTCTAACATGTCCAAGTTAATGTCCTCGAGTGTGCCCCCCTGGGATTCTAAATCCTTGCCGGCTTTCTAAGACCTTTTTTTCTTGCGCTTTCGCGTCGCAGACCAAATTATTTGCGAGTGAGCCCCCTTTTCGGAATTTTCTTCTCTTTCCTTTCTTCACAGGCAAGGAATTGCTCCCAGTTCTTAAGTCAAAACCCGCCTTTTGATACTGAACCTCAGTCTAAAAACGGTGGCTCCCTTTTTTTTCCCCTAAGATTGGCGTCCCTTTCCGCTCGGCCGCCTCCTTTTTCGGGACGGGCAAATGGGGTTTTTTCCCCCCATTGATGCGAATGCCCTTTTCCGATCAAGTTCAGTGAGCTGCGTGTGAGCGAAGGCCCCTCCTTGAGATTATCAAACCTCCCACACACGGGCCCTTCCCTTCCTCATAAGTGTAAAACGATCCTTTTCAACGTCTATCGCCCCACCGGCGGGGCCACCTTTCCGCGCCCCCGTCCCCCCAAATCGTTTCCGTCCCTCCCAAACTGTGCGACTTCCCCCCCCAGGGTCATGGTGCTTTCCTCTACAACGGCCTGCCCATCCCACGATGGCGGAGATTGAACCCCTGAACCATGTTTTACTCATATCCCTCGAGGATCCGATAGTTTAGATGGCCCTCTTCCCAGCCAGGTAACGAGCGGAGCTCGGCAAAGCACCCTTTTCTAAGCGTGAGGTGCCGTTTTAGGCCGGGAACGGGATCATGTCCTTCGGATGCGTGATGCAAAAAATTAAGACGATGATTTTCCTCCCTCCTTTCGGTTTTTGTGATGAGATTCCCCTGTTCTCCCTTTCTTTTGTTTATTACAAGGGTCCCCACCGCAAGGATCCACGGTTCCTAGTCCCTTCCTCACGGCCTTCTGTTTTTTCTCTTGGATGGATGACCTTTCTTTTGCTCGCGCTCACTATATCGGATCCTCACTAGGCTGATGATTCTTTTTTTCTTTAAGGTGCTTTTTTCATGCTTTTCTTTTCCGTTTTGGTTTGGATTGCCCTTTGACCTGCCACAAATGCCCCTCGTTCCCTTTTTGGCGACTATAGGCGGCTTCTCTCTCGAGGGTTGCGTAAGTGTGTCTCCTCCTCCTTTTTTTTCGATAGACTGAAGCGTCCAGGCCACCCAGGTGGACTCCTTCGTGCTGCCCGTGTGACGTGTCTGGTTCTGCGCTTTTTTTTAGAATGTCCTTTCCTTCTTCTTCTCCCGACAGAAGATCCCTATTGATCGGCCTCCTTTTTTTTTGCACCCTTGGCGCATGGCGGGCACTCCCCCTCCAGTTCCCTGCTTCCTTCTCCCTTTAGAAAAGCATCGATTGCATCTTCTTTGCCCCTGTAACCGTTTGATTGCGGGCTTAAGAAACGGGGGGGGGGGTCTTCCCTGCCATTGACGTTTCACGAAAGAACCCCCCTCCCCCCCCAAGGCCGGGCTGTCGTCCGTCGCGCCCCTTGCCCCCTGCTCTGTTCAACGCTACATGGTTTTTTTTTTTCCCTCTTTTTTTCGACCGACATCGCCTGCCTCCTCGGAGACGAAGCAGGTCTTTCTTATTGTGAGATAATGGAACACATGCGCACTTTTTTTCCTTCTGAATGCCCCCCCTCCCCCCTCTTTTTTAGACGAGGTAATTTGCGGCACGAACACAATTCGTAAATCCTTTCCCCCACCTTATGTACTTCCCTCCCTCTTTCTCCGAGGGGATCTGCTACTTTTTTCCCTTGTTACTTCTTTGGAACACTAGACATAGCCGGTCTTGGTTTGTGTGTCGCCCTAGCGGTGCGCTTCCCCTTTTTCTCCCCGATCTTTGTGAGGAGCCGTTTTTTTTTTCGTTCTTCCTCTTTTCTTTTCTTTTTTGGAAGAACTGGTGCGCTCCCGTCTTTGTGAAAATGTCGATGCCCTTCTCCCTCTTTCGGCGATCGGATTGTCTTTCACGACCTCATGTAAGTAGGTTGCGAGGGGAAGTACTTCTTCCCGCCCCTGGTGTCCTCTTTGATGAGGATTTGACCCTTTTGTTATCTTGAGCGCTCCCCATCGTGGACCAGACCAGTCATATAACTTCCTCGTCCTCGAGACTTTTCTTCAACTTCAGGACAGAAACGTTTCCTTTCCCCCGAAAGGTGACCGGACTTCCTGGACGATGACGCGTTAGATTCTCATTAGATGTTCTCGACGTATTGAGTGTCTGGATGTTTCTTTTTTTTGTCTCAGTGGCCTCTTCTTTTCGGAGATAAGAAGTTCCTCCGCATCTGGGAGGTTATGAGGTGGAAGCACAGTTTTTCCCGTATTGCGTCAGGATTGTCTCCCCGGGTTCTTTTTGCCGAACGAGAGGAGGTTGTCCCGGCTCTCTCACCGACCTTTTTGCGGATGGTTATGATCGTTGAGTCATGCGCCTGCATCCTCCCTTTCCCGGATCCTTTTTCTGACAATCTCCCTTTTTTTCTCCGATGAGGGCTCATATACCTCTTGTGACGATCCAGACGGAATCAGCCTTTGCTTTCGCCTTTTCTCCCGAGCCCCTCTTTCCTTCCCTGATCGGAATGGCATTGCAGTTGGCCTCCCTGCCTGAGCATCTAAAACTTCTTTCTTTTTTGCGACGATCTATGAAAGTTGTCCGGCGCGCGATGACCCCACCCCTTCGCGCGTGGATCCCCTCCGCGCTTTTCCCTTTTTTTTTTCTATATCGATGGAAGAAAGCCGGATGTCTTCTTGTAGCGACAAGACTGCCCCCCCTCTTCTTCCCCCCGGGAACGCCGATATTGAAGAGTTTATAGTCCTGACCGGATGGCGCCCCCTTTCCCATTGAGCGCCCCCTCTTTTATTTCCCTTCTTTTTTCTCGTTATAGCACCCCGTCTTCACTTCGCGCGTTATCCCCCCTCTTCAGGTAGCGGATGGTTGTGTTGTGCCTGAGACCACATCGATTTTCTAACTTCGATTCAGCGCGCACCACACGTTTTTTCCCCCTTCCGTTATGCGCGAAGCGCCGACTTTCCCAACGG
>Ga0179593_1461877_pt1 | contig 15250 bp, 10 predicted proteins | sample CZODoug2_1_08_16_FD_185931 | JGI IMG/M metagenome (GOLD analysis project Ga0179593, IMG submission 185931) | Vadose zone soil fungal communities from Angelo Coast Range Reserve, California, USA - CZODoug2_1_08_16fungal (PacBio error correction) | ecosystem: Environmental > Terrestrial > Soil >... | reverse complement strand
TTTTATTGCCCGGGGCACCCTATTTTTTTCATCGTTGGGTCGAGGGTCCTAACGCGGCGATTTTTCCCGTTTCGCCTCTCTCCAATAATGACTGCGACCCCGGACTGCAAGCAGCTAGTTTGCGCCACGAGCCACTTTCCCCTTTTTCGCTTTTTTCTGTCGGCATAAACACGTGATGACGCTTTTTTTAAGTAAACTCCGTTTTCCCTGTTTTCTCACCCCGCTTCGATGGCGTTCCATCTCCTGCGCCCTTTCTGATCGGAAGCCCCTCGGCCTTCTCCTTTTCCCTACTCGACAAGGCTCTGTGATGATCTTCAGAAGGATGCTTAATCCGATTCGGGCATTGGCATCCGAATTTTGACCCGCTAGATTGTCCACCCCCCTATTCCCCAGACTTTAGCGAATTTATGTACTGCCCCATACTCAGCCTTTTGATATCACCTTTTCCGTGTTTTTTCCTGAAGTTGTGACTGACTTACTATCCCCGAAGCCTTTTCTTGTCTACTCTTGCAACCCCCACCCCCCCTCTCCCCCCTTTACTGATAAACCCTTTGCCATGTAGGAAGATTTAGTCGTTAGATTACTTTTTCCGCTCCCCTTTTTTCTCCGGTCAAGGTTCCCCGATGACGGGTCCGAGTACATGAGACCTTTCTTTTTGCTTGGAGCCCCCTTGGGGCAATGGAGAATCGCTGTTTTGATCTCCTATCTTTCTCCCCTTTTTCCCACAGCCATATGACTGGAGGCTTGCTACCTTTTCCATCCACCGTCTATCACGCTGCCCCTATCATCGGAGAACAGTAGGGTGGTTTACTATTTTGGACTCAGCCTGGAGCTCTTTTAGATCTCTACCCCTCTTCCGTGGCTCCATAACTTTCCTTCCCGTTCTGGCCTGGGAAGAGACTAATGCCTAGAGCTTTCGAAGTTTCGCTTTCCGATTTCAAGGATCCTGAAGGCACTGGATCTCCACATCCTCTGCTCTTGTCGTCTCCCCTTAAATACTACACTATTGCTGCCCAATTCCATTTCCTGCCTCTGAGGTTCGTCCGGTAGATAACGGGCTTGTACGCTCGATTCCCTCTTTTCTCTTCCCCGAATGGTCCCCATACTTCGTCTCTGCCCCCCCCTGCAACGGTTTACTAACTGACCCCTTCCCGCCCCTCCATCTCGATTTCACTAGGAGATGCTTTTTTTTTTGACCTCGTTCGTTCTGCACTCCCACCTAAAGGATTCCCCTACTGGCGATTATTCCACAGTTCTTTCCTTCCCCCCTTCGCAAGGCTGTCTCGTTATATGACAGAGTGTGTCGGGCTTAGTACCAGCTCGTCCCGGTGGATTTTTGGCCTACGGGATGTGCGTTCCCCCTGTGCTGCCTCCCTCCCTAGTTTTTCCCCGTGCGCAGACGGTCCACCTAAGCCAGACCCTTCTCCAATGGCGTTCCACGGGGCTTTTTGTTTTTATTTTTTTTTGGTGTGTTTTTTTTTATATATTTTTTTCTTCTGTTTGATTTCGGTCGCCCTTCCCCTGACGCATCGCCTCCCCCTTCCCTTCAAGATGACTTTTGCTGGGTCGCCGCGGACCTTGCAGTCCCGACCCCTCTATTTTTGTTGCATACGCCCGCTTAGCTGCCTTGCCAACAATCTTCCCCCCGTTTTTCTTGCTCCCTCCGGTATGCCCCGCTGATCCGCTTTTTCTCTTTACCGATCGAACCCAGCTTTTTCACCCTCCAGCGACCCCTTGATTTCTTTCCGGTTTTTCACTTGGGAAAGAGAAATTTCGCTGTTTTTCTTTTTTTCTTTGTCGGCCCCTGCCCCTGTGAATTGCTCACCCCTTCTTCCCTTCGCCCCAACTATCCAAAACTGTAGGAATTGCGCCCCACCTCCCATCCCTTTCCTTTTTCAGATCAAACTACACAGGTGTACCTTAGAGGTTGCGTCTGTATTCTTCCCAGTCTTCGAAATCCCCTTCTTTAAACCGGAACCCCCCCTTCGGCTTTTCCCTCCTCATTAATACACCCTCTACCCTTGGAGGACCCAGAGTTTTTTTTTGTTTTTCCCATCCTTCCCCCTTGGCGCGCCAAATTTGAAACCCAGAGCGAGATCGACTAGATCTACGAACTCTCTTTCTTGTTACCAAAACGTAAACTCCCCCCCCCTCTGGCGCCCCCGGTCTTTTTAAGCCGAGCGGTAAGCGGTTTTAGGCCAAATTCCTTTCTTTGCGTCCTTCTTGACGGAAATTCTTGTGGAGAGGGTCATTGGGTCGCTCTGACATGTCGACAGGCAGCTACTTATTTGAACCACCCCACTTTCTTCAAATCGTATCATCCTTTTTTCTCCACAATAGGAACCTAGCCTCTCTTCCCTCTATATAATCCGCAGAGCACCTGCCAAATGTTCCCTTTTCCGGGTGTTATTCTCTTTCCGTGACCCGTAGTGCGTCCTAAAATCACCCATATTCTTAGCCTCCGGGCCTGCGATTTTAGGAAGCTTGACTATTACAATGCTCGATGTTGCATGTTCGATTATTTTTGGTCCTTTTCCCCGCCAAATGTAGGGGACGGACTCACATTGCTCTCACTTTCTCACCGAGCTTAACGAGACACTGAAGAAATGATCGTTGCCCCCAATCCTATGGTATCTAATTTTTTTTCTTGTTTTTGGCCTCCGTGTTTTCGCACAATGTGATCCTCTCTTGATGTAGGTTCATCTCTCTCGAATTGTGCCCTTCCTTTTGAGACTTCACCCTTTAGGAGACCGTGTATGGGACGTACGCTCCACTTTTTATCGGTTCATGAGGAGTTGGCAGTTCCTTCGCTTCTTTCTTTTTTTTACCCGGGTGCATAGTGTCCCCGAAATTCGCGCGCCTTTTGAGCGAGTTTTTCCGGTTAAAGCTGTGCCTGGACATCTAACCATTTTGGTGTGATCAGGCTATCCTCCTAGATTCCCCTCAGGCTGTCTCGCTTCTTTCCCCTTACCCCCGTAGAAACCCTTATTGAGAGAGAATGGTGGAATGTTTCCCATCGGTCTTTTTTGACAATAGGTCCATGCGACTGCCGACCCCCAACGCTGTTTAACACGCTCACTTGCTTCTTCATTTGCATTTGCTTCCCCCTGTCTTCACATTTCATGAATTGGCATGATACCACCCTTATTTCCACGAGTTTTCCAGGTCCCCCTTCCCTCGCGTATTCCGATCCGGGTGGGATCTCCTCACGTGTACGATCTGGTCCTCGCAACCTAACTGTGGTTCTGTTCTTCCCCCGGTTGACCACCTTCTTGCGATCCCTACTGACGCGTTGGCTGGCTGAGCGGAAATTATTTCTCTTATACGCACTTTACCCGCCTCTTCCCCCACTTTCTCTTCACTCATGAGTTGGTGTTTTGGGGTTTGTTGCCACCAACCTGTTTTGCCGTCATCACCAACACACGCTCCCGCTCAGCCGAGACCATTTCATATATGACACTCTTCTTTGTCCGCTATCTTATGATACCCACCGGTGCCCCCCCTACCCTATTAGACCCTTTCCTTTCCCCCGGGTCTCGTGACAAAAGAAGCGCCCATCTTACGAGCAAGCGATTCTCCTAACGTACAGCTTCTACCTTTTGGAAGACGCCTCTGCTCGAAGCGGTTCGAGACGCCTCTATCCCGTGTCTGTCCCGCATCTTTTTCCCTTTGGTATCTGATACTCTCCCCCATCGCGCCCGGCCCGTGTTTCTAGACATTTCTGTCTCTCCAGACAGGATGACTTACGGTTCTCTCTTGTACCCCCCCCCTTGTTCTCTGATCTTCCAGGATAATATCCCGGTCTTTTTTTCCGTAGATAAGAGCTGCTATCCAAGTGCAATGATCCGAGGCTTTTATCAGATTACCTCCTTGTTCTCTTTTCGGTTAAGAACCTGATTCTCCGCGACAGGATCTTCGTTTCTTTTTAGGTGTCCCCTTCCGTGTTACCTCCATGCAGCGATACGTCTTCTCTTTCTTGAGGTGTCCGCCGTATTCCTTTTTAGCGTCCCCTTCTTTTGCTTCTCTACCCCCCTCCGTTGATCATAATGATTCTCGAAACCACGCGAAGTTTCCTGAGGGAATTTTTTTCCGTCTTTGGAGTTTTTTTCTAGGCTCCGTTAACCAATTTTTACAAACCAACGCTGCTGTTTAGCTTTGTTAATTCTTTTCCGGTCCCCCTGTGCGGTCAGAACTGATTCAAATCATTTCCTCAGCTTCTCTCTCCTCCACGCTCCCCGCGCAGGCTCTTCCCTCCTCGTTGCTTCCCCCTTCCCATGATAGCCCGACAATCAACCAGGACTTTGCTCGTACCTCTCGTACAAGTAGCCTCTCTCCCACACTGACTCCCCCCTGGCAGTCCCTCCCCTCGTCCCCCCCTTTGGCTTCTCGACCCCCCCCCCTCAGCCCGGGAGTTTCATCATTTTTTGTCCTTTTCCAGTAATCAGTGACGCACTTGAGAAGCTGTAACCTTTTTGTTCCCCTCTCCTCCGCCGTTTGCTAGCGATGGATCTTGATGAGCATCTTCTCGTCTCGCTAGTTTTTTCGAATTGTTTTCCTCCTGACCGCCTTAGTTCCCCTCGCGTCGAGAGCCTGTAGCAACCGAACGTTTCATGGTCCCCTCCAGCTTGCGTGGCACGCGTGCAGTCAGCCCGATCACCTTGCCCCCCTCTCAACGGTTTTCCCATTTCCACCCCGCCTCCCTCCGTCGGTTGGGCAGACCTACCCCCATTTCACACCATCAACCCCCTTATCTCCGTACACCCACCCCCCCCGTACTTCCTAAATTCATTTTGCTTCCTGACCTCCTTGTTTGATCATCCATTTTTCCATTCATTCACATGTAGTACATGCCTTCCCTTGCTCCAGTTTTTTATTCAATTCTCCGATTCTTCTGATGAACTCGACAAGACACCCCGAAACCTGCGCAATCCCTGATTTGTGTCGAACAACTCCCAAAAACTCAACAACGTCTACCTCCATTTTCCCTTCGCTCTGTCGGACTTTATATACGGCCGCTCTTTTCCACCTCCCCCCGTTACAATTGCTTTACCGTCCTTCAGTTTGTTGCCAAAGCCAACGGTTTGCCCACAAAAACGCCAAGTTTCCCCCTTCCTAACTTTGCGGTCAGTAAGCGAAAGCACTAGGCTTTCCTCTGGTCGGTTCGTCCTACCTCCATTGACTCTGGTCGGCAGATACCACCCGTGATTTCCCTAATTCCGTCCCTCCCCTCGTCAGGCCCTCCGATTCCTTCTCATTCTTGGAAAGATTTCTGCCCACACCTTCTTCTCTACCGGGTAAACTTTTGTTTTCGGGGGCCCTTACCTGTATTTTACCCGCAGAATGAATGTTCTGCTCCCCCCTCCCCAGATTTCCTTGGCGGGTTAAGTCTGCGAGGACCTCGACCGCCTAATTTGCGAGAACCGCCCTCCCTCTCTGTACACAGCTGGGTCCCCCTCTTCTCACTTTACATGCGGGCCGCGAGGGATATTCTTAGATAGCGGTAATCTTTCTCGGTTTCCCTGGTATCTTGGCAGGGAATTCTTTTAAGGCGCAGACCCGTTTCCTCTTTGGTCCCCCTCTCCCTTGTGTTACTTCCTTTTCGAATTCTGTTTGTTTAATTTTAAGCACCGCCGGGGTTTAGTTATCTACGTCCTGTTCGGATCCTTTTCCTTATCCAACACCTCCGTTTTCTCCAAAGTCACTGCATTACCTCGTCTTTCCCGTGGTCCCTTTCAGGGATTTGCAAGCACAAGTTAAAAGTTTTGTTTTGATATTTTTTCCCTTTCGCTTTTCTCCTTTCCCCCAGGGGGCTACGCAGGCAGACCCAAGCAGCTTCACTTTTTTCTGACTTCCTTTTTTTCAGGCATGATACTATGTTACTATTGACGAGTTTATGTTTTAGTCTCGACTACAGCGTTGCTTAATGCCTTGACTTCCGCCAGGCTTTTCAGGGAATAGCCCTCTCTCTTGTTTCCTCGAAGGATAGCTTCCTTATTCACCATAGGGTGGGGAGACCCTTTTTTTTCCCTCCCTCAGAAACATTCATTTGAGAAGGACGGCGTATTTTGAGAATTTTTTACGCTGCACGAGGAAAGTGGTTTTGGTCTCCCCTTACCGCAGCACTGCCTCCATTCTGTTCTTTATGCGTTGCTGTGCCCGTTGGACAGGCTATCACTGACCAAATCTCGGGATCCTTCTTAGCCCCCTTCCTCCACGAAGTAGCCCACCCCCAATCACTGGACGCTTCTTTTAAAGAGCGGCTCACGAGCACTCTGTCATATAAACCTTCTGCGTACTTTCGCCCTTTTTGTCATTCGTTGAGTCTCCCTTCTTCTGACTCTTTTCTCCCTTCTTTCACTTATTTAGTGGTGTATCGCCTCTCCTCCTGTCTTGCAAGCCTTAATTCGGATATTCGAGGCTCTTTTTGGTCTGTCCTCTGGAACCCATTTCCTGCCGGCCCGATCGATGACTTTGTAACCTGTCTCCCATATTCTCTCGTTGAAAAAGCCGTTGATCGGACCGTACGAGCACCGCCTCGTTTTTTATTGGCATTTTTGCCGCATATTGTTCTCCCTCGTTGGCGCTCCCCCCTATTGTGTTTTCCCTATCCCTTGGATTCTTGTGAAATCGCGTGCATCGGGCAATTTTTAAACACTCCTGTTCAGGAGCCGTTTCCCAATCCGAATCCCGTCTTTCTCCTCGGCCTCCTTCGCTCTGAACCTAGTTGACCCCATCTGATTTCCCCCTATGAAACTTTTTCTCGCAAACCCCCCCCCCCTCGTTTATTCCGGAGTTTTTCAAGCGATCGTTTGTGAGGTTCCCCCTTCCCATGCGTCGCCTTCAAGTCCTCTTCCTCTTTTACTTATACTCGATCGGCGATCAACCCTACTTCCTCCCCCGGTCCACACTACTTCTGCCCCGCTCGCGCGTCCACTTCGTATTGTTGACTTCCTTTTTTTTCCCCGACGCTTTTGACCGGCACTCACAAAAGACGTTGGTCTTCCGCGGACCCGTCCGCGCAAGACTCCCCCTCTTCCCTTTTCTTCTCTTTTCCTTTTTAAGGTTGAGGGTTTTGGCCCTTATTTTTCCTTTTGGCAGTACGTCCTGGACATGCTCGTCCCCCCCTTCTTAGGTCGTCTCCACAGGTCTTTTTTTTTGTCCCCGTTTTACAGCCTTGCGCGCTGCGAGAGGGCCCAATCTCGTTCCTTTTCCCAGAACATTCGGTTTCCCATATAGGACATGCAGCATAGAGGCTCTCCGCGAAGGTTAGGGAACATCCCGTGCTAGCCTCCTTACTCCGGTCCCACGCCCCTTTTCTTCCAGCTAAGAACCTAGCCGGAGAGCCTCCCACCGCCTTTCTTGTATGACCTTTGCCCTCCCCTTTTCGCCTTAGCGTATGTTTCGGCTTCGGAGATTTGCGGGTTTCTTCTGTTACCGGGCTGCTGCCGCTCCCCCTTCGTTTGATCGTTCGCCCCCCCCCCCCCCCAGAGATGGCAGGTGCAGACAAGGGTCGCCTTTGTTTTTTTTTTTTTTTTCGGAAATGGTCGCCGGGTTTCTTAACCGAGAATAGATGGGCGCAGCAATAGGGTGTTTCGGGATATCTTTCTCCCTTTTTGTTGTTTTGTTTCTTATCCTCTTTTCACCCCCCTGATGTGTGCTGCCGACAATCTCTTGAGCTTTGTCCTAACAGAGGAGCATTTCCCTCGACTGAGTAGCCTCATCCTCTACCTCCAGCCTCTCGATTTTGTCTCCATTTCTCCACTCTCCAAACACTGTCAGCGTCGCGAGGCACGGTCTCCTTCACGAACGTCCTCCGCCTCACATCGAGCGTTCGAAATCTTTTTCGACAATGATCTAGGGGCGTGCCTTAGGTTTCTCTTTCTGTCTTTTTTCCTCCACTTCCGGACATTGAGTCACTTAAGATCTCGCACAGGCGGACTTTGCTATGCAGCCCCCTCCGCGGTTCCAATATATCCCTGAGTTCCTTATTCATGTTCTTCCAAGTCTATATGGCAAATCTTAATCCTCTTTTGACAGCTAAGACCTTGTGGGAGATTTTAGACGCTACTCTGGTTGTCCGCCCCCTTGACCGACCTTCGATGCCGCCGCAGTTGTGCCTTCCTTTCCCCCCCCCTAAAATTATACAACTTCTCGACCGGACTTTCGAAGACTTAGTCGTCTTTGAGGATGGTCCGCTTCCTTTCCTTTGTTTTATTCCGGGTCCCCCAATCGTCTCTAAGGGACAGACCTCTCATACGACTGTTGCTGCGATCTTTTTTCATGTGGGGACTGTGCGAATAGTCTGGGTGTTGATGAAGTCTTCTTTCCCCCCAACCCATCCCTTATTATTAGTCTCCGCTCTTTCCAAGGTATAATCACCCCAACTCCTATCTCTTTTTTCCTTCCCTCTGGAATCAAGAGGTGGTTTGTACGATTTATTTTTTCTGATTTGTTTCTCCGTAGAGATCGAAGAGAGGAACTCGGTTCCCCCTACTTATTCTTACTTGGAATAAGGGAGAGTGTTCCTGTCACTAGCGTTTTTCCGACGTTCCGATCGCCTTCATTTTCACCTTTTCCTCCTTCCTTTGTTCTTTACACCCTTAGCCGGGGTATCGTCCGCTCGAATCTTTTCCCCAAGGCCAATCTGACTTCGATAGGTTTCGTGGCGTTCTTCCCTCTTTTTCTCCTCTGACTAGTTTTCCGCGAACCACGAATGGTTACCAATCGAGGACCCACGCAACTGGTTTCCATCGGAAATTCAGGTCCCCCGTCCCAATCGCTGAAGTTCATTCTTCTTCTTTTTTTCCTTCTTCCCAAGCTTCGATGAAGCCACTTTCCCAAGTAGGACCATATTCTATTCTTCAACACCCGTCGCCCACTCGGCATCCCCCCTCCCCCCTTCAAAGGAGCCTCTTTCTATGACAGAGTGCTCTTTGCCCTTTTTCCAAGTCTTCCCTTTATTTTGGCGTCCGGCATTCTGTAACCTCTGCGTGTGACGGCAGCAGACGAGTTTTCTTCTTCCGTTTTCCGCAAATCCATAAGCTAAATTCGACCACTTTTTTTTTTTTTGAACTTCCTTTATTTTGGATCAAAAACGGGCCCACTTTCGCCTCCTTAAAAAATTCCTCCATCTCCCTCCTCTTCTTTCCTTCTGGGGAGACTTTCGCCCGAGGTAGGCACCCCCCAGTCTTATCTCTTTTCCACAGCACTCTCTTAGAATTTCCACCCCTCTCTATCTATGAATGACGCGGAGGTAGGTACCCCGAATTTCTCTTTTTTGTAGGTTTTTCGACCTGAGCCAGCGTTACTCCCCTTCCAGCTCCATCTCTCCTTTAATGTAAAGCGGGCCTCGCCACTCTCCTTTTCGTGCTGAGTTTTCGGCTCGAAGACACCTTGGTCGCCTTCTTTCCAACTCCGCACCTATCAACCAATTTCTTCTTGCGGCCCTCCCCTTCCACGCGCCCTCCCTTCTCATATCAAGACGAACTTTCTGCCAATAGCAGTGGCGAGACTTAGTTTCGCAGTAGATCAATAACCCCTTCTTTTTTACTCCGGCACCCCGTCTTTCTTACAATTTTAAAAGAACTCCCCTTTATAAAAACGCTTCTCGGACACAGAGAAGCCCGGGGCTGTTTCAAATTTCTGCCATTTCCGATTTACCATGTGTACCAAAACCTAGTTCCTCTCACGAGTCCTCTTACGCGCTCTGTAAGGTCCCAAATTCACCTCCCCTACCTGATGGCTCCCCACTTTTTTGCTGTTGTACGCGAGAGTTCCTTTCCGGTTCTCTCACATTAGGCGCGCGGGAATCTTTTCTTCCCCCCTTTTTTCCTGTTGGACTCTGGTACATTTTTTGTCTCTCCGCCCTGTCATGGCAGGAGAGCCACGTTCTTCAACACGAAAGTGTCTAGAACTTCCGGGGTCGAAAAATTTTCCAATCCGCACGGCATTCGTCCTTCCGCATCTTCCTAGACACTTCGCCATGATGAAGGTACACCCGTCAGTTTTAGGAGTAGCTTTTTTTTCGCAGTCTTTTCCAGACTTCCGCCTCTCTTTGGACCTTCTATTCTTCCGATGAGCCCGCAGCTCCCCCTCGGCCCTGTTAGTTTGTTTTCGGCAGTTGCCAACCCCTGGGACCCCCGTTCCTCACAATTGGTTACCCCAACTTCTACCGCTTCCTTGATATTCTCTCCTGAAACTGTACCCTCCTCCCCCCTAGAGGGTTGAGCCTTTTCTCCCTTTTTTTTTGACAGTTTTTTCTTCCCCAAAGCGGGAGCGATTTCTGGTCTGGCTCTGCCTCTATCTGCTGAATTTCCTTTGAGGACCTCTCCCCTCCCCTTAAGAAGAGTAGGGCGTGCCTCTGTAAACTTTGATCTTTTCCTCGGTCGTTTTTAAATTCGTCTTTTGGCTTTTTTTTGCTTTGAAAGGGTTTAATGAGTGATTTTGATCCTCCCGGTGCGCGAGGAGCATTTCGCCCCCACCAGCTTTTTGGCTGACCGTACGAACCTTTGGCGTTTCCGGCTCTCTTTCGATGAACTATGATTTCTTTTGATTCCCCCTCCCCCCACCTTAGAAACACTCGTCTAGCTTTTTGGTGGATTCTCCTTCCTCCCCCCCCTCGAGAGCCAGAGGGACTGGACGTCACGCAACACCGGTTAAACCCGTCCTCTCCGGTCGTAATGCCTTTTCTGTTGACTTTCTGAGGATGCCCCATACCTTTCATGAATCTTTTTTTTCCTGACATCCGATTTTGACGAGTTCTGACTCTTTTTTTTACTTTTCCTCTCAGGTTGGGCTAGAAGATCAGGTCAGATCTTATTCCGCGATTCCCTTTGGTGTATGCTGCGGCTATAGGCCCTGACCCCCCCTCTTCTTTAACTTTCCTAGAAGCTTTTTAATCGGATAGATTGAGCCTTATTTGAATATTTTATCCTCCCACTGGTACCCTTCTCAGATTACCCCGTAGGCCCCAGCCTTCGTTGTGTGTGCACTTCTCCCCGCCAATTCCCCCCAACCCCTACCAGTCCTCTATTGACCCCATCGTCTCTCTCTGACCCTCCTTCTGCTATTTTTTACGATCAGCTTGATGATCAAAAGATTTTGATTGAGCATCTCCTTTCTCTGTCCGCTAAAAAGAAGCTTTTCAAAAATCCTTTTGTCCACAGATCTGATCGTACTTTTTCACATTGCTTCTTGGTTCCCGCCACGGATCGCTCAAGAGCTGTCGCCGTTCCTAGCAGCGGGGTTACACTACTCCACGGCTGGTATCTTATCCCCTCTGCCCAGCTCTACACTGGCTTGTCTTTTTATCTCCTTCTGGATAGAAGAAAGTATATGATCAGGGAATACCATATATGTTCCTCCTCTTTTTTGTCCTTGTCTCTCTCTTTTCCCTGATCACCCCCTGGCTCGTCCTTTGATCTTCCCACGGGCCAGGTTGAGGCTATTCTCAGCTACATCCTTTTTAAGGATTTATGGTAATCCAAGTTGTCAGTCACAGCTAGCAGTCTCCTTGGAATCACCCGGACTTTTAGCCCTTTTTCTTTCCGCCGCCTCAGATTAGATTCTAGTACCTTGTCGCCCGGATTCTGATTTGTTCTACTCCCCCGATAAGTGAGACTTAGAGACGACACACGACTGGTTCTCTTAACTCAGTGAGTACTACAACATTCGCGAAGCGCCCCAGTCCAGTCGACTAGGGGTATCGGTCGAGGGGTTGTTTCCCCGTGATACTTTTTCCTACCCCCTGTTTGTAAACCCCACCCAACCTGCATGCTGGTCAATAGAAGGGGCTTTCTCGTTGGTTTGTCCCGTGTTTATCCCTGATGAAAATCCTGTTCTACTCCCCCAGTCGCCTCAGTCTCCCCCCAACGTTTCGGTTAGTAGTTCTCGCCTTTTTGTGTCCATTGCATGATCCTCCGACCAGCACAAACCAGTTTTCCTTTTTGTTTGACCGATCTTTCCCGTATGTCTATGCCCCCCTGATCGTAAAATACTGCGTTCTTCCCTTTTTTTCCTTTTTTTCTCACTTCAGTAAAAAACCAGGGAGTCTAGCACTAGCTTTCTTTTCATCAGCCAGTATTCCTTAATGAAGGACTCGGACCTCTCCCTGTAAAATTTTGGTGAGGCAATAGCTTTGTCCCTCTTTCTCACGTATTTCATATTATTCTCCTTTAACCCCTTTCTCCTCCTATGTTGTAGAAGTTGGTAGTTAGTTCCCGGATTCGTCCTTTCTCCGCGAGCTCCGGTGAAACGCCTGGGTAATTTCCTCCCCCTCTTGGACCCTCTGCAGCTCGCCACATCTTTCAGACCTTCATCCCTCACTGCCCAGGGGTCCCAAAGGCCCCCCCAACCTCCGAAGAGAGGCGAATACAAATAATTGTCCGAACAAGTTGCTTTTTTAATTCCCCCATAAAATAGCTTTTTCTTAGTGTTCATCCTCCTTCACTTTTTTCTTTCCCCTATAGTTCCCTATGACCAAGCCCCCATGCACCCCGGTCAATCCCGTGTTGGCTAAACCCCTCCCCAAACATACAAAAAGTTTCTCACTCTCTCCTGAGATTCATTTTCGGCAGGATAGGTAACCGCTCTTGAAAATGCAATCGTCCCGTTTTTCTTCCAGTACATAAGTGGGCAACTGCAAACACCACATAACCCCCATTGACTAGTCTATAGACCTTCTTGCAGTATCGGACCGAATCGCCCTCTTGTCTTGAGAGAGTGTAGCTTAGGAAAGACCCAATACATTGTTTTCTCCTGTAAGACTACCAAAGATGACCCCCAATTCATTTCCTTTAGCGTCGCCTTAGATCGAGGTTCGAAGGAACACTAGATCTGGGCCGATTGTCGTCACAACTCTTGAGATGAGGTAAAAAATTTTTTTAGGGTGGTACTAACCCCCCCAGTTGTTAACTCGCCTGCGGAATGTTCTTGCCCACCGGACCTTTCCACCTCTCGGCCCGTTTTGTGCAAGAGGCCCTGTCTTTGTCTCCCTGCCTTTTCCGCATAACCTCCTGCCCGCTCGTTTTTGTTACCCCTCCTGTTTTCCTGAGGCGTACTTTTGACATTCTTTATATCTGCGATATTACTTATCGCGTTCAGATTCGCTCGGTTTTTTTACATTTTTTTTTTCCCATGGCGTCATTGCCCTAATGGTTGAAGACGAAGCGCCCTTTCCTTGTTTTATGTTCCTTTATTGGGTTCTTTTCATTAGGTTCTTTTTACACTCCGTTTTTTTGCGTTTCCTCTTCTTTTTTCTCTAGGATTTTAGTTTATCCTTCACCCCACCCCCCCTAAGTTTCCACCGCTGATCCCCCCCTTGTCCTGATCTCGGCTGTTCAATTGTGATTGATTGCCGAAATCCGTCAAGTTTGATGTGGTCCTTTTCTTTGCATCCTACCGCTTGTCGCATTACCCAAGGTGCCTTGCCCTCTTTTCTACTTCTTTCCCAAGACGAGACCGTTGAGTTGTCTTGCATTCTCCGTTTCCCCCCCCTTTATCTATTTGTCTCTGGCCTGTTTCTCGGATGGCTAGATTCTCCGAGCCCCTCTTTATTCCGTTTAATTACTCCTGGCTCATTCACTAGAACCGCGAGCTTTTCCTTCTATTCTTCTTCTGGACCATAGGAATTGGGTTTCAGGTTCCCCCTCGGATTTAGACCGACGCCCCTCATCCTGCCTCCGGAAGGCGAGTCTTACTTGTTGTTCCTGGCGTCCCGACCGGGACCTTTTGGGCCCAATCTTTCCTCCCCCTTGGCGAATTACTTGCTGGCCGTTGGACGGCTTCCTTCTCAAAACTCGTCCCTTTTCTGCCTTTCTTAATCCTTCGCCAAATCACGCTTTAGCCTGCCCCCTCCCTCCTCCGCTGTCATATTTTCCAAAGCGCGGCCTTTTTTGTTTCTTTCTGTGGTCATGGTGTGAATATCTAAATAGGTTCCTATTTTTTTTTTGTTGCTCTCCGTCCTGCCGCTGGACGGTGTTTCTATCTACTTTCCCTTTTTTCTATTCCGGGGTTTATTACTTTAATGATGGCCCCCCCCCAACACCTTTCTCTTTTCTTTTCTCCTAGATTCTTGGAAAATTAGTTTTCTATGCTATCTTCCCCACCGTAATTTATTTCGACCGCCCCGGCTACCTTCTCTCTTCCATTGACCTTTTGAAGAATATTGTACGAAATTGTATAGGTTTTTTTTCCCCCCATCCTCTGTGTCCGTCTCAAAGTGCTTTTGATCTTGAAACAAGTGCATATATTTTCCCCTTCTCCCCCCCTAAGTGCGAAGTAGTCCCTACCCCCCCCCCCACCTCCCTTCTCCCTAACTCCCTATAGAAGAACGACCGACAAATCGATCCCATCGTCCCGATATCCCTCCCGAGATACAAATGCGCGTCCAAGGAAATGTACCCCCCCTTTTCTTCCTCAGTATCGGCAGCGCGCGATAGGACGTTTTTTTCTTTTTATGTCCATTTGATCATAGAGCTCCACCCCATATTTCCTCCTTTCTCTCCCTCCTAAGATCCGGCGATCAACACATATTGCCAGTTAAACCAAGACCACCTCTATTGCTCCAACTTTCGTATTGATGGCGTTCTCGTCCCTTTTCACCTCCGCATTGGAACTTTGCAAAGGAAATCCCACACTTTTATAGCCTTCCCAAGTCACGCAATTTCCCTTACTAAATCTTACCTACCTCGGTCGCTACGGGCGCAAGGTTAGGTTTTTTGGAACTCCTATTATTTTTTTCTTTTTCGTTAGTCTTCCCTTTAAAAGGCGGATGACAACATGTTTCTCACTATCACCCGTATGAGCTGTTCGTCCCTGAACGCACTTCTGCTATGAGGGTATTTTCGTGCCACATCGTTGGTGTTCTGTCACCCTTCGGCTTGCAATGAACCTCAGTTGTTTATTCCTCTGGCTGGTACTTCGGTGACATACCATGCTAGGTCTATATGTCCCCTTTGTCCCGGCATTTGGTAGATCATCACCTCTCCTTGAGGCACCGCCCCTTCATTGTATCTCCTCCCGATGTAGAATTTCTCTGAGTTGAGTTCGGCTTTTTTTTGCCTTGTTTCTCTCGGATCGTCCCTCTGAAATTTCTGCTTTGCTTCTTTGGCGCCAAAAATCTGCTTTTTTTCTCCTGTTGGTAGCCTGTCTGATTGGAGACTATTTTGCCGATTGTACCTTTGTTGACTCGGCTCTGTGGAGTCCCCACGCGCCTCGATTGGGAGGCAAGCCCACAATGGTGCTCTCTTTC
>Ga0179593_1429413_pt1 | contig 15250 bp, 12 predicted proteins | sample CZODoug2_1_08_16_FD_185931 | JGI IMG/M metagenome (GOLD analysis project Ga0179593, IMG submission 185931) | Vadose zone soil fungal communities from Angelo Coast Range Reserve, California, USA - CZODoug2_1_08_16fungal (PacBio error correction) | ecosystem: Environmental > Terrestrial > Soil >... | reverse complement strand
ACCTTTCTCTCCAACCCTTCAAGTTTACACCTACTTTTGATCACCCCTGGTCTCCCCGGTCCTGAGGACAATGGGAGGGGCCGGAGAAATCTTCTTCCAATGAAAAAACGAATCTAGCGTCCTTCCCAGTTTTACCCTTCTCCCAAAACCTCGTAAATGTTTCCCCACACCGAATTTTGCCGGTCAAAGAATCCTTCTTCCTGTCGAGTTCTACAATCCCCCCCTCCAGCCCTTTTAAGAGGGCCCTTTTTCTCTTAAAGGGATTTTTTCTTTGGCTCCCATAGATAACTTTTGTGCTTGGGGAGAACTGCGGCCTTTTCCCCTTGCTTGAGATGCTCCCCCGTCCATCTCAAGGGTATTTCGGCCGTCTCTCCCTCGCATGTCGGCCGTCGTTGAAGAAGGGTCAACCTTCCAACAGAACTACCCGACCCTCCCCTCTGGCCTCCTCATTCCCGTCCTCCCCTAAATCGCCGGGATCCAAGTCTCTTTTTTCTGTCCCCCCCTAAAACTCTTGTCCTTCCAGACTCATATTCCCTCCAATTTTTCTTTCCCCCTAGGTGTACCCTTTTCCGGTGTTCCACGATTATCTAACTGTAGAGAATATCAGACAACACTCTCTTTTTTTTTTCACACAAATAAGGTTTTCCCCTAGGTCCCCTTCGAAGAGAAACCAACAAGGTGAGAACTTGTTCCCCTAGTGGATGTCCTGTTCCTTTACCTTCTGTAGGTGCTTTCCTGAAGCGCCCCTTTCTTTGCCTCTTTCTCCTATTCAGATCGAATTTCTTCGGGGAGAAGGGAAACGATTTTTTATTCCTGTCTTTTCAACAGGGCGAATCGTTTTAGTATCTTGTGCCCAACCCAGTTACCAAGGCTTTTTCTGTGTTACTCCAAATTCCAGAGAAAGCTTCACCGCGCTCTATGTACCTTAAGAAACCACCCCCTCATTGGCGTTTTTTGACCCCCCCCCCCACGATTCTAGATCTTCTAGATGGCCCCCCTTCTTTCCAAATTTTTTTTGGATCTTCTTCGTTAAAGTTAGTTCTCAGCCTCTCCCCCGCCCAATTTTCTTTGGGATTTGGCTCCTCCGTCATAAGTGACTTCCATCCAAGATACACCTCTTCCCCTGTCCAATAAATTCCCGTCCTCATGGTCGTTGGGAAATTTCGATTCTTTGTTTTTTCTCGGGACTACTTCGGTACCTCTTTCCTACCACGGAGACCGTTATGTCTTCTTCAAATCTCTGCTCTCTGCTTGTACCAGGAATTTCCCTGTCGAGTGAAGAAATGTCTCCCTGCTGCTCCCTTCAAAGTTTGATCAACTCCGTGAACCAAACCCTGTGCGGGCAATATCCAAGGGCAACCCTCCCCTGACCCCCCACGCAGGGGACGACCGCCCCGAGGCGATTCATTAGTTCACGCCCCTCCAGTAGCGCCACGCTTGATCTCGCCCAAGTGGCATGAGACAATCTTTTCCACATCTCTCCGTCAGCCCACCCATAAGGAGCCCACCAGGTACCCCACCGAATAATAATATGCATCGATCGAAGATGCCGCCCTTCAGCGGGCGAAGCCTGGGATCTCATGACCACCGGGAGATAGTTAGTGGATCGAGACCATCTCCTTATGTTCTCTCGACCGGGAAAGATTGCTAGGATATTACTTTGTTTTATGCTCTTGATAAGACTTCAGACCGCGTTGAAATCTTTACTTCGCTACGGAGAGAGCTCTTCCCTCTTCTAATTTCATGACCTTTTAATGATCTCCCCCCCGGCCTGGTATTTCCAGTGAAGCCCACGGGCCTTTTGACACTTGTAGGCTTTGATGCTCTCTAAGTACTTCACCCCCCCCGTACCGGTGAAATCCGGGTGTGCCCGCCTCTCCAATCTCCTGCACAAACAGTTATTAACCTGATTAGTATGTTCGTAGTACGACTCATCTGGCTTCCGACTATGGACCTTCATCTCGTCAGTGGCGGATCATGTCATACTTTGACCGTCTCTTATGCTTGCCCGGAATCTTCCTCACCCTGCGGATCTATTCTTTCTTCTCCTGCCTTTGGGAGGCCCTTTTTGTCCCCCTCTTAGAGGCATCTTCTTTCTCGTTTCTCACCTTAGTCATTCTCCTCATTCCCCCAAATAGTGGTCCACACGTCTGCCACAGCGGCCTGGAGGTCGACCACCATTATGGCCCGACTCCTTTTCCTGTTCTTTTTCTTTCCCCCCCTTATTCCCCCCCTACCCTGGCGTCTGCCCCTTCTCCTTAATTCTCAATCCTCTTTTCCTCCCGCATTTCGCCGTTGAATGGCCCCAAAAGGCCTCCTGTTTTTCCCGTTCTTTGGGAGCAATGGCATTCCTCTGAACCCCTTTACCCCCCGTTTCCCACCTGATGGGTTACTTTTCCTGTACCCCTACAAGACGGGTTAAGCCCTTTGATAGAATTTCAATAGGACCCTTCTCTCTTTGAAGAAGTTCATTTTTCTCGCTAGAAAAGAGACCGTCCTCTACCCTTCTTCCAATTTACCTCTCTTTCCTTCTCAGCTTTCGCAAGATTTACTTGGTTTCGTCCTGGTCTTTTTGTTGTTTGATTCTTCTTCTCTCCACCGGCTGGAGCTGATCGTCAGTCTTCACTTCTCCTCTTCTCGTGCTTCCTCCATTTCACTTTTCGTGTCGTTTGACGGACCCTGTTAGCCCCCTAGGAGCCCCTTTCGTCTACCTTCACTTTTCCTTCCCCTTTTTTGCCTTTTTCCCTTCTGACCCTATTTCCTTGAGAAAAAGGTCTTCTTCTCCCGTTTTCCTGAGCAAAGACCCCCTTCCCTCATTCCCTCCCGTCTGTTCCAGGCCTTTTCTTCTCCCCCTTTCTCGTTTATTGGTGTTCAGGTGGAAACTCTTTTTTTCCTTCCTTCTTTTCCGCCTCTGTCTTCCCCTGCGTCTTCAGGGGGGCCCCTTCTCAGCACTTCTGGCGAAGGAAACCCCCATGTCCCTCCCCTCTGCTTTTGATAGCGGGAACATCCCCCGCCTTCTTCAGATTTTTCTGGGATTTCTTTATGTCCCCCCTTCAGCACATGCACCCCCCTTGGCCTGACTTTTTTTCCACTGAGCCTGTACCCGTTGAATGTCTGCCCCCTCTGTTCAATCGTGGTTTCTTTTGTTTTTCTCTGAGTGAGAGTGACACCGAGGATCTTTCCTATTGAAGTCCGGGATCTCTTTTCCTCCCCCTTTCTTTTTTCGACATCTGAAGATTCAACCTCCTCCCTCTACTGCCGACGTCCCACCCCCCCTTTGCCAACATTTTTAGCTTTTCCCCACCTGCCACCCTTTCGTACAGCGCGCCCAGTGCGCAAGGTTTGTTCCCCCTGTGACCACTTGTCCAAACGTCACCTTTCTAAGCCCCCTAGAACGTCTCCCTTTCTCTTGTGTCCTCTCTCCCTCCATATTTTAGTCCTTTCCTCAACTCCCCTTTCTTTCTCCGCTTTTCCCGAACCCTCTTATCACGCGTTGATACAGCTAGTTCAATTCTTTTTCAACTCTTTTCGCCCAACGTTTCCCCCCCGCCCAAGGTTACCCCCCCCAAATTACCAACCCACTCTCTCCCTTTCCCGCCCCTGAGATAGAGGAATGATCTTCATTCTGATATCCAACTCTGGAGCTAAGGTGACAAGGATACTACCCTTTTTTCTTTAGGGACCCCTTCCAGGTCCCTATTTAGAATTTCTTGCCTCCTATGTACCCGTGTCTGCCTTCCTCTCTGAGGCGGATGGTAAACAATCACCTGCCTTGCCTACGGAAACCACCTTCCCCGTACCCATTCTTTTCAGATTCCTTTCTCCTTTCTAAGGAAGATAATATCCGTGTCGAGAAGACCTCCCCCTCCTCAGTTAATCCGGCACCCTGACCCTTTCACCGGTCTAGATCCCCTCCCATGCGAGGGTCAGTTGTTGAGGCATAGTGTGAACTTTTTTCGGTACGGTTCGACTCTTTCTAGAGTAACAGTCACCCTTACCTGACTTCACGCTCTCTTCCCAGTTTACAGGGAGCATTCCTTCCCCTTTTTCCCTTTGGAGTGTTCGGTAAGTTGAGAGGTCCTCCCTCTCAAGCAATTGCTTCTGTGCCACCCTTTTTTTTTTGCCTTGAAGGCCAGTTCGCCAACACCCAAGCAGTTAGATGGAAGTGTTGTTCCCTTCCCTTGTCAATTTCAACTTGAGGCATCACTGTGGGTCGATCATTCCTTCTCAGTAGAGGGACGCGAAGACGAACACTTCACCTTCGTTCTTTTCCAAGCCGGGGAGAAATCCCGATCCCCTTTTTTTTGCCTTGTCAAGCTTCCTTCCTTTTACCTTTGTCCTTGCCCTCCTAGACTTCCTGTTCTTCCTCCTCCAAGAACTTCCAATCTCACTCTCCAACCGGGATAAGCCTCACTGTTGGCCTATAACAGCCCGATTCTTACCCCGATGACGACATCTGAACGGCTCCCGCACACTGCCTCTAAGACATTTCGCACCTGCTTCCACCCTCCCAATACTTCCCTCCCCTCAGGCTGCTACTGACCGCCCCAGTCATTTCCCCGTTTTTGATCTCACGGAGCCTGGAAAGAGCCTTCATTCCAAAAACTCCTGCTTTAAACCTTTTCCATTTAATGATCTGGCTTCTCGACCCAAGAGAAAATTTCCCCACTTCAATTTTAAATGCCCATCCCCGAAGCTTGTGCTCTAAATGATCTATCCTAAGGTTAGACATCGGTCAGATACTGTAATCCTTTGAACGATGGCCCGTTTCGTATATCACAACAGATCTTTCACCAGAAGCTTTTCCTTTTGCCCCCGCCCCTTCTTCCTTCCCCCCCGTCTCCCTTAGCATTCACTTTTTATACGATCCCCCGGCGACCCGGCGATTTCCTCCAGCTTTCTCCTCCCTTTAGGTCTTGCACATGGCCCTTTCCCCGTTACCACGCCCCCGCCAGACTGAACCTTTAGAGAAAAGCAACATAGACACAAGAGATCCAAGCGCTCCTCCTTTTCCGATCTTTTACAGCCTGTTTCCCTTCGTGATCATGTATCTCCTTTTTTTAGTACCATTCTAAATTTCTCCCTAGCTCACTTGCCAGTAAATGCTACAGAATAGATGCCTCGCTTTCAGTTCCCCTTACGTGCTTTCCTCTGTTCTTTGCCTTTTTAGATGTTTCCGCCTTCATTCCCGTATTCCAGAAGACAATGCCTCTTTCTTAACCCTTCGCGCGTCAGGTTACCTAATTTTTCCCTTAAGGATTTAATTGAGGTCTGGGAAACATGCACTCTCGGCAGGACCCATTTGCTCGCAAAAACGAGAAGTGGGCCAACTGAGAGCGGCAAGGCGTCTCCCCTCATCCCTCCTAACCGAAACTGAGACTGCATCGTGGGGGAACAGTAGTATTTGGGGAATTTCTCCTACAGAAGTCCGATATTTGGTAGGGTTGTTTCCCCCCACCCACCTAGATTTTACTCTGGTTGTGCTTCCGTTAATGCAAGTCCCCTTCCCTATTTCCCCCCGGCCTTTTTGTCCTATCCCCATCACCAGGTTGCTTTTTTACCCTCCGTCCTCTTCTGCACAGTTCCTCCTCGTTGCCTCCCGAGCGTCCCTTTCCCCCTAATCCGCCACACCCCCCCACCCCGCCGTAGTGGCGCTCAACGAAAATGAGGAGAGTCTCCCATAAACCCAAGCACAATCGATCTATGAATCCTTTCCCCTGCCCTAACGGATTAAGTATTCACCCTCTAGAGCCCCTTTTATCCCCTTTGTTAATACTTTTCCTTATCCATAGAGTCATTCTTTGGGTTTCTCCCCCCAACCATTATCGTTTTAGATGTCTTTCAGACAACTGTTTTTATCAAGCGCGGCAGACCACCTTTTACCCCTTTTAAGCTTTTTTTCATGTTAGCCGGAGAGTGGTAATCCCCAACGACTGGGAAACCCCGGGGTTAAAGCGTTTTTGGTGCATCCTGTAGAGTAGGACACCTTCATGTAGGTATTTTACAACATTTTCTTAGAGTTCCGGGTTCCCCCCACCCCCCCCCCCCCAACCAGGTGAGGTTTGACTGTCCCCCAGTCGTCCCCGTTCCTTTCACCTATTGAGGTCTCGTTTCGAACCCTTGTCAGCTTTCCTTAGTCTGGGCTTCCTTCTCCTAAGTCCCCCCTGGTCGCCCCAGAATGTTAACTTCACCAATCGCCCGTCTTGTCGAAAAATGCGAGTCCCACAACCGTCCTTTTTTTTCCGCGACCCCAGATCTGCCACTCTACTGTTGCACTGGCTTCTCTAACCTCGGTAGCCGGCGTCCTGGTAGCGTCCCGTAGGTGCTGGCCCCCACGTTCCCGGGTTTGATAGTTACCCCAACTTGTCCAGTTCCCCTCAGGTCTTTGTTCAGTTGCCTACCCTTCTGAAGCCCCCCATGTTTCATCTTTCAAGGATTACCTTGATGGGAGATTCCCCCTCCTCTTTTCTTCTCCTAAGTTAACCGGAGGATCCTACTTTCCCTCCTTTTTCCCCCCCTGTTTTGTTGTCTGCCTAACACTTCACTAAAGCTCCCGGACCCCTCTTTTGAGACCCTCGTCCATCGGCGACCCCCTTTTATGTTGCCCCAGCGCAGCCACAGACTTGAAAAGGAACAAAAACCCCCCTATACTTCAGGCCAAGCCCAGATTAAACCGTTAAAGTGGCCCCCCCTTCCTCAGCCGTGTCCCTCCTCCGATCCGGTTTTCTCTTTCTCAAATCCCTGTCAAAGAAAACTCCGAGTCAAATCTTTCCTACGGTTGTGACTTCCAATCCGAGATGTGTCCCCCCTTCCTCATCCTGCAGGAGCAAGTGAGTCGTCATTACCCTTTATGGGAGGCCCATAGCCCTTTCTGAAATAATTTCGTCTCAGCTGATTCAGAACCTAGTGTCGTCCACGCACTTACTGAAGTTCCTTCAACGCATAACAAGACCCCCAGCACCAGAGCCTCCAAATGGGAGTCATCGCACTCCTACCTGCCTTCTCTTCCCCACGATCTTCCAAAGGTACCTCCTGTTCTTCCATACTATCGTCTGACTTTTTCCTGATCAGGGTCACCTCTGGTAAAGTGCATTTTGTTTTTTTCTTCTTTTGCTAACTTTGGTTCGAGATATTCCAACCCCCCTTTAGGTTGTGTGTCCCCCCCCCCCAAAAATAAGGCCATCATACTTCCTTTCAGGGAACCTTTTCGTCCAGAAAAGAGGCTGGCCTGAATTTTTCCAGGTAGAATTAGTCGTTTCTATGACAAAGCGAGCTCCTTTTTCTCTAAAATGAAACGGGTATGGGCACGGAGATTTTGTAGACACTCTTGTGGGCTGCGGCGTAAGGCTAATTCGCTGACTCTTTTTTCGATTTGACAAACAAAAACTTTTGCTTTCCAAAAAAGAAACTTTTTCCCTTCAGACGCCTTCAACCAAGCTACCTCTTTCCTGATCACCCCCAAGTTCCCCTATGGTTTGGGGGACCAATTTTCCCAATTGTTGGGGGTGCGCCCTCCGTCACTTAGCTTACTTTATTACCCTCTGCTCCTAAGGGGACTTTCTAGGATACGTATCTCGCCTTACAAGCCGATCCAGAATCCGTCTGGTGTGTCTTGATTTTATACGGCCGACTAATGTGCACTTTTCCACCCCAGCAGCTCCCCTTCCTGTCTTCCCTTTCCCTCCCTACGGAACGCATCGGGACCCCGGGGGAACCCCCCCTCTCTGTCAGATTGAGTGGGGCCCGAGCCCCTTCCCTTGCTGACGAGGGACCCCTAAAATCTCCGAAATCTCGAATTTTGAGCCGGACATAGTTCATCGATTGATTAGTACCTGACTCATGATTGCGATGGAAGAAAAGTTCATCCATTTGGAGAACTTCCCCGCTCTTCAGTGTACAGTCCTGTCCTTGGCGGAGGCAGATGGGATAGCACCTATTTTATTTGTCGAGCTGGTAGAGACGACGTTCGGAGCTTGTCTGGGGTAGATTCCCTTTTGGAGAACCTAGCTTCCCTGGAAGCTCCAGCCCCCCTTCTTGAGCAGCTGAACTGGAAGATTCCTCCCGACTAGGGTTCTCTCCGAAGAGGAGCTATATTTTTTTTCTTTTTTTTTTATCGTCTTTGATGGTAGGGTTCTTCCCTTTTTTATGATCACGTTGGATGATTGGTGAAGCTTTCATCCACTTCTTTTTTCCCATAGTCAGTTTTACTCTTTCTCTTTTAGTAACTCTCCACGTCGAACATGTGACTTTTTTTCCCATTGGAGGGTATTACGTGACGACACCTGTCCATTTCCCCTTTTTTGGAGGGTTTGTGAGCATCGTATCTATATTCAAGTAAGTGCCACTTCTCTAAATGCTCTTTCTATCCGTACTACCCAAGTTTACTTAATGGGGTATTAGTTTCCCTGAGGTAGCCATGCTTGAATGTCCATTTTGGGTGGACCACATCCCTGACTTGAGGAGCTTTGAACTTCCCTGGATGTGATGACTTGCTCTCCGCCATGCTGCTTGGAGTCGATACCCATTAGCGGAAGTCGGCCTTTCCTTTTTATTAAGTTGGTCCAGCTCCTCTGACCGTTTTGCCTCAACAGCTCATCATTCGCTTTGTTTTGAACGTCGGCTCCTCTGAAAAATTCAAGGCTCTTGCTCCCACACTACTGTCCCAAGACCTTTATGTCGTCTTCGCGGTCGATTTTTTTTTGGTATAATTCCTCTCGATCCTGCCGACTGGGCCCCAAGAGCATCGTCCTGTTTCCTATTGACCCCACCTCTTCCCTTAGGCGATGTTTATTGTCTCCTTCTCCCCTTAACCACAGGTGGCCACCCTTACCGGCCACTCTACCGGTCCTTTCGAAGTGGGACCAAGGGAGTTATTCTCCGGCGCTGATGACGCATCCTCTATTATGGAATCTTCCTTTTTAATTATGCAATCTACCGTAAAGATAAACAGTGTCCCCCTTTTGACTCAGCCTGTACTTCTCTTGATGAGAGATTTCACAGGTACCATTTGCCTTAAGGAGGGATTATGTGGACTTTAGGAGGGAAAACGGGTTGATGAAATCGATAGAACTTCTGAGCCCCCTGAAGAACAATCGGGTCAGGGTTTGGGACAGTGCTTCCCTGCTTGTTTTTTTTTCGCCATCCCTCGAGGGACTCGGCCTAACTACAATCGTGATGTTCTGCATCATTCCCAGACAAGTCGGGCCCCGTGTCATATGAACAAGGTATTATTGCTTTCTTTTCCATGGAGCGCCCCCCTCTTGGTCCTCTTCCAGGCACCATGATACATCTTGGCTCACCGTCTATTAGTGTGTTATTGGTGTTTTGGACCTAGTTTGCTTTTCTTCTGACCTTTCGTTTTTTTCTTTCAATCGTGTCGGACGAGGGCCGAGCAGCACGGCGGTCGACGTTATCCCCGAAGAAACTCTCTCTTTTCTGAGAGGGTGCCCCTCTTTTCCTTCAATTAGTAGCGAGCTATTTTTTTTCCCCCTAATGGTCACCCCTTTCCCCGCACACACCTGGGCGAGGACCTTCCCTCCAATTTCTTTTTCTAGTAGTGTTCCTCGATTGACTGGTGGGTTGTCCTAGATCGCGTCTTTCCCTTGGCGAGTTCCTGCCGCATGCTCTCTCATCCTCCGTTGTTTTTGTTTTCTAGATAAGTTCTCTTGAATCTGAAAATATTGTAAATCCTCCTTTTTTCTTACCCTTCACCATTGATCCACTCGTCCAACCCCATTGGCTTACCTCGCCGTGGCAGTGCCCGGTTTTCTAGCTGCCTCCCCCTGACCCAAAACCCACACCATTCGCCCCCCGAGTCGTCCGGGATCTTGTCCTCCGGAAAATTTTCCTTTTGCCCTTCGTCCCCGCGGGATACGCTCGCCGCCCCTTTTTTCTAACGCGTTTTTCTCGCCTCCCGGCATCCTCCGGCGCCACATCTTGCCACCGGCCCCATCCACCCCAATCACACACTGAGAAGTGAGCCCCAGATTCGACTTTGAGATTTTCGTCGAGGAACTCTTTTTTCAGTTGGACACTTCTTAACCGGGTCTCTTGACCCTCCTTTTGCTCCAGAATGTATCCCCATCACGTTTAAAGGCAATCTCTCGTGCCGCTCCTAGGCTCTGGAGAAAAATTTGCTCGGCAAAGTCCCAGGCCCCCCCCCCCCCTGAACGGTCAGTTCGCGGCGCAGTCTTCCCTCTCGGGCTCTTTTCCTCCCGTGTGCGTCCTCCCTAACTACTTCCACCCCCCCAGGCGTCCCCCTCCATTTCTCTCCTCAGATCCACCGGGCATTGGTGAGTCTGAGTCATATTGGACTGGGACGGGTGAGGTTAGCGGATGAACCCTTCACGAGGCAATCATTCGATCACTCTTGAGACTTTCTCCCGCTCCGTCCTGGGCTTTCCAAGTGATGGGGTACCGCTCCCTTAGGACGGCCGTGGCAGGTTTAACACCTTGTTCAATGTGCGGGCGGAAGGGGTCCCCCCAGCGAGTTTTCTGTCAAGCGTTGTTCTTACCGGGATCTCGGTATCACCGGTCGTCCTTCAGGATTAGATAAGGATTACTCACGGAGACCGTTCAACTGAAAAGGAAGTTTTTCCTCTTTTTATCCCTCTCTTTGAGCTCCACGTCGGGCTCGACGTTAGGTCCCCCTTCTTGCTAAGGTTGAGGAAGACATGGCCGCCAAGAGCGTTCCCCCACAGGACGCCGTTCCCCTTTCCGAAGATGATACCCGCCGTTGGCGGACGCGGCCGCCATCAGCTGAGACCCCCTCCCCCCCTCTTTCCCAGAGACCGTCTATTTCTGACGCCGAAAAGCCAGGAATCTGGTCCCGACCCAAAACCTTCCCAAGGAAGCACGTTCTTTAACATTCAACACCGGGGAACCCTGCGAGGAATCCTCTATACCCCCTCCTACACCGTTTCTGGCATCCCCGCTCCCGGTGCTCCCCTTGTCGAAGCTTTTTGGTCGGACCGAGGCCTATTCGGAGAACCTTTACAGCGGTCCAGACTTGTTAAAGGGGGATCACTGGAAAACGAGGAGAAAACATTAAGTTAGCACACGCTGATAACCGCCATACAAGCTCCCTTAGATCATATTAAGACAGAGCGATAATAGGCATTTTTTTTTTTTAAAACAAGAGAAATCTTCTTTCCTTCTGGAAATATTTGCGTCTGAGATATTAAAGGTGGAACGAGGGAGCGTCCGATAGGGAGAATCCTCCTGCCCTAGAGACCCTCCAGATAACCTAAAGTCACGTAAGCCTGGGTTTGACCGTTTTCCCGACTCCCTTTCCTTTCGGATCTCTGGGGATGTCACTCCTGAAGTCATGGTATTTGACTTTTGCGCCCTGCGATCGCGGTTCCCTTTTAGAGAGGGGGAGCCGTCAAGGCTCTGCACCTGAGCCACCCTTGCCACGTCAGGTTTCTTTTCCTGTCCGGATGTCATGGCGTCACTGCTGTTTTTTCAATGATTGCGGCTTGCAAAACACCTGTGGGGGTGCGTTCTGACCGGCCCTCTTCACCACTCCACCCCCCCAGCGCGCAGTTAAACCTTCCCCTGTTTAGTCAAGCTAGGACTGCTAGCGGGTAGGGTACCCCCCCACCAAGCTTTAGCTTGTGTGGAGAGACCTGCTGGTATGTCCGTATTCGACTTGATTTCGATTCCATCCTTTTGCTGGCAACATCAGCGCCCAGCTTCCGTCCGCCGGCCACCTCGTTGGTCACCCTTCCTCCCCCACAGAAGTTCGGGACACCAGAAGCTGACCCCAGCCAATGCCGAATCTCCCCTGAATGACGGACAGTCATTTCCACCGTTAGCCAACTTTTTCGCACGTTGTCAACGTCTATATCCTCCGTCCCGTAGTGTTGCCCACCCCCGATGGCGATAGGCTCAAAACGTTTTACTGAAGCGTGAAAACCCTCAACACTCTGGAGATCTGCGTTCAAAGGACTTTCTGCGACACGAGGTTGTCCAACCCCTTTTTCCCGATGATGGATACCTGCTTTTCCAGTTTGGACGAGACCCCCTTTCTTTTCCGCCGGGATGGTGGCGCGGCATTTCTTGCCTGACCCCGTCGCAGTTTCCCGACGCATGGTCTAAGGCCTCCCTGGAATCAAACCCTTCTGTTGCGGGCCGCCGATATCACGTTGCCATCGGTCGCACCTCAGGTCACCGTCACCGCAGTTGATTCACCCCCGCGGGACCTCGTTAAACCACGGAGGGTCCTTTTCTTCTGGTTCGTGGCGGGCGTGTAGAACGCGTCGCCTGCGAAGTACTTTACTCTCTTGCACGTGAAATTGTCCTGTTCCTCGCGTCGGTTTTTGCCTCTGAAGCCCCACTCTCCAAGGGTCATCTCAACGAGTGGATGGGACCCCCCGTCTTTTATCTCTCCTTGTGAGGAGCGCGTTACCTATCTCTCCGTTGTTGTTGTGGATTCCTCACGCTCACTTTTTGCAACCATCTCCCATCCCTTGGTACTCACTTCTAGGAACCTGGAGCGTTTTTCGGCTCCCCCTCTCTTCAACCGGCACAACCACGAGAGACCGGGCACGGTCAGTTTCCCCGGTCACGGTTGCCCGGTCACCTACTTTCGCCGCCTTTCGTACAAGCCAGCAACGTTTACACGCAGCCTTCCCTCGTGTTCGCGTTCCCGGCGGGGTGGAATTTCTTTCTCCGTGGGAAACCGACGGTGAACTTGGGCGTTCCGAAGGTCCCCCCTAGGCTACGGCGGCCCCCAGCCTCTTCCCTCCGGGATTAGAGGCCCAGTCAAGAAATAAAAATATTGACCTGGAAGACGGGTCCCAGCAATCCCCGCCCCCACCGTTTGCGCCAATGTGCGTCATTCCCATCTCCCTTCCCGCAAGGGATACCTGAATATGCCCCTTTTTCACCCTCGTGACTCCTCACTCGCCCCCGGAGGGACCTCTTGTCCTGGAGGGTCGGAAATTATGATCCCCGTGGTCGAGCTATCACTCGCTAGGGGTTTTACCCCCCCTACCTTTCGCTTTCATATGATACTTCCCCATAGGAACAACGGGCAAAGTGCTGGGGATCGCGCTATCTATCGGCTTTTCTGGGTGGTTTTTTATTCTTTATTGCTCTCGCTGATGGGTACGCGTGGCTCCTTCACACGAGGTGGCTCGGTTCAAAGGCGAAGCGGGTTGCCCCTCCCCCCCTGTGGAGGACGTCCAACTTTCGAAGACGGCCACTGACCGCTGTCGCCTCGTAAGAGATGTTGGGGGCAACCCCCTACTCTCTGAGTAGTACTGTAACAGTGTTACATCTTCTCCCGGGATGATACTATTCGTTACACCTATTTCCTTCTCCATCCCGCCGACAACGCGCTGTGTGGTGGGCTCTCTCAGTGCCCCATCCATCTACCCATCCATTCAACTACATCACGGATACCATGGCCCCCGCCTTGGGAAAGTGTATAAATAGTAGGGGTCTTGGGTTGGCGATTGAGCCCTCTCGCCCTCGAGTGAGCCTGTCTAGTTGTCCCAGCTTGCCTTCTCGAGGAGGACCCCTTCCCCTTCCTGAGTTCAAAAGATCCTTCACGACCGTTCCCTGATCGGCCGTGGAGGAGGCACGCTTTTGTCGCTGGAGATGACGGTTGCTGTTGGACCCTTTGGTCCCCCCCTTACTTCCGGTAGAAGATAAAGTTTGCGCTCTTGCCCTGGGATTTCGCGCGTTGATAGAAGAATGTTCAGTCTTCGTGAGCTTTGCTCTGGTAGGCCATAGGTATCGTCTTTGAATCTTCTTTGGCCGCGGTGAACGGCCTTCCCCACCGGGCCATCGTGGGCCGAGGATATCGGCCCGACCAGGTCGACTTAGCGCGGTTAGGCAAGTGCAGACAAGTTCCTGGACATCGGTTGAGGCACCCTCCCTTCATATACAGTGTGTGTTGCTTCTCTCCCTTCTCTCTCCTTTTAACCAGGGGGTTGTCTCTGAGGCTTAGCCTCCTCGGCTTTTCCTGCTGGCGGGCGGCATCGGAAGGATGAGCTGGCCATACTCGGTCTCGCTGGCATGTTACTGGCGGCATTCGTTAGGCATTTATTAGCGGCCCCTTCTCCTCCTATTCGGCAGGTGGCCCCTACAGGCTATTATTTCTTCTCGCAACCGTCGCCTAGTGGTGACCATGGACCTTCGAGCCTTCCTCTTGACCCTGAATTATGGAGCGACACACCCTGCCCCCCCCTCAATCATTTTTATTAGTAGGTCCTCTCCCTTCTGCATTGCCTGATACGTCCTGCACACTGGTGGCAACCTGACTCCAGTGGGTCAATGTCATCTTTAACAGATGCTCCGATGGGGTTGTCCTCCAATCCTTACGATCACTGTAACCACTTTGCCACCTTTCCACGTAAGGAATTTGGCGCCCTCGCACTTTGGCCCCCTGCCCAAAATCTGAGAAATCTTTATCGTCCCTCTACCTCCCTATCTTGCCGAGTTCCCCCCCCCTGAGTGAATTACTCTCCCCCCTCTCAGCAAGATCCCAAGTCTGTTAACAAACGGAATCATCCGCAACAAGTCGCCTCCGATGGACTGTATTTCTTCTGTTCTCTATGGACCGGGGTCTCCCGAAGGGTAGCTCAGTTGGTTCCTTAGTGGCGCGTCCAGGAGCGGAGAGGAGAGCTTTACCTCTGGTTTTCCTATGTGGGCCCAGGCCCTTTTTGGCCTGTAAGTCTGGTTAGAAATCAAATAGATGCCGCGCGCTGCCACGTTCCCTGAGATTTCTCTTAGGTGCGACCGGTAGTGCCGGTAAATATTTACCCCATTTAGGATGAACTGTAAAATGCCGCCACGCTAGTTTACTAACAGGCCTTAAAGGCATCTCATTGGCGCACCGCGATAGTTTTTGTTGCATGTTCGGGTACGTCAAATAGTTGCCGCTCCTGAGGTACCTAGTCATGGTTGAACGGAACAAAGATCTGAGACAGGAGTGAGGAAAGCTCTCCACCCCCCCCCCCCCCACCTAATGAGCAAGAAAAGGAGGGGAAGACCAGGACCCTGCCCCGAACAAACGTCTCTCTTTGAACGTGGATACTACAATCCTCCCTTAAGATGACCCGATATCCAGAGATGATTTGATGGTTTTTTTCAATGGGTAAACAACTTAGAAAAAACCCAACCCTGTTCGAAATTGAAAGGATCCCTGTTCAAGAAAACCTGTGCAGTTTAAATAGGGACCCCCATAGTTTTTCTTTTGTGTCTTGATCGAGGCCTCCTTGACGCTGTTTCTTACCAGAGG
>Ga0179593_1421563_pt1 | contig 15250 bp, 22 predicted proteins | sample CZODoug2_1_08_16_FD_185931 | JGI IMG/M metagenome (GOLD analysis project Ga0179593, IMG submission 185931) | Vadose zone soil fungal communities from Angelo Coast Range Reserve, California, USA - CZODoug2_1_08_16fungal (PacBio error correction) | ecosystem: Environmental > Terrestrial > Soil >... | reverse complement strand
CGAGTGTTCATGCCTCCACTTTGATGAACAGGATGACGTTCGACCGATGTGACCGTCCAGATGAGAGCCCCACAGCATTTCCCCCTCCTCCGCAGACCGTCTTCCCCCTTTCAGCCCGAGTTACCGAAGTTGTTTCCCCCCCCCCCCCCCGGTTTCCCCGTTCTCCAACGCAGAACGAAGTCACTTTTTGTTCCTGCCCCCGTATATTCCCTTGCCGGCCCTTCTTTCCATTGATTGAAGAATCCACCATTCCTGCTGTAGATCCTTCTGATTCCTTGTTCGAAAGTGCGTCACTCCATGGCTAGTTGACACCCGCTCCCCACTCGTTTTAATTGTTGGTTTCCCTTGGGAATCGTTGGCCCGGGGGAAGGTAGAGACGACCCGGCCGCTCACCTCAGATAACTGATTGACCTTGACCTTATTCTCTTTTTTTTTTGCCGGGGTTTGGGTCACCGACTGGCTGTCACCCGGAGATTCAAGCGAAGGTTGGGTGTCTATGAGGAACAGCATCCCCCCAAGACCCCCTTCCCCCCCCGGGTTCATTTGGGGTGTCCAGGATGCTTGTTCATCACTGTTGCCCATCAGCGAAAGGAAGGCGTCGAGACCTCCTCCGATGCCCATAAGTGCACCCCTCTCTGCGCGGCGTTGCTCTGGACCTTACTCACTTTTCCCGTTTTGTTTCCACTTTTGTCCGTTGAAACATCAGCAGGTCCACAACATACGTTTTGAGCCAGCCCCTGCAACCTTAAAGTACTTCGGTCAGGTTTTTTTTTCTTTTCCCCCCCCTTTTTTTTCGCCCCAGCCCATGCACAGACCAGGAAGTTTACTCCACATTCGCTTTCCCGATAGCCCCAGGTTTCATTCGCCCCTAATCCCTAACATCTTCCCCGCCCCGTTCGGCGGAGGACCAACGTCTTTTTCCGCTTTTTCCCCGCGACTGAAGCCCCTTTAATTTCAGGTCGTTTTTTTTCTTTTTTCGCCCACCCCCCGATTACAAGCACTTGAACGTTTACCCCCTCCGGCACGTGATGACTACAGTCTTCCCCATTCCGGCCTCCCCCGAGGGGTTCGGTTTTCCCCCCCCTACGTCTTTTTTGCAGCCATCGTGTCCCGTCCTGCCCCCCTTTCGTTTTTTTTTCCTACCGCCCACCGTCTTTTCGACTTCTCGGTTGGAGTTCCCGGCACTCGTTGGGCTCCAATTTCAGCCTTCGTTCTTCGTCTGTAGACGTCGGGTGTACGAAGGGGGATCATGACTCTTTTATTGCTCCCACCACGCTCTATATTTTTTCCTCCTTTTCATTTCTATTTCCTCTTCTCTCTTCTCTTGCCCTTCTTCTTTTGTTCTTCCTTCTTTTTTTCCGTGTTCTTCAAAACACCCTGCGTCGTGATTCTTTACCCCCATCCTGCAGGGTGACCTATACCCAGCCCTCCTTTCTTTTCCCCTTCTCTCATTGTTTGAGAGGTTCGTTGGGTTGACGGGCACTTTTTCCATTGATGAGCACCCGGCGATAGACGTGACCTTTCCTCGCCATTGGCCGTATGTTATTTTTTTCTTTTTTCCTTTTGTTCAACTATGGTTACCGTTATCCCCCTTTGGTTAGTTCCCCCCGGTACACCCCCACAAAGACTCGTACCCTTCTCCTTTCCTCAACCTCTGATGTTGAGTTCCCCTTCTTGATGTTACGCCACCAGTTACGGTGATCTAGGGCAAACGCTCTTCCCCACTGGTCACAGGTATGAGCACTGCACGCACCCGATGTCTCTCCGAATGTCCCGGCCCTCCGAAGAACCGACTAGACCTTGCGCAGTCCCCCCCCCAGAACGGACAGCCAAGTCCCGCGCGGAACGAAGTTATCCCCGATCCATTTTTTTTCCCCCCCGTTGCCCCCAGCGGAACTTCTCCCCCGCCCGCCAGAAGGATGAGAAGTCTCCATTTTTTTTGGTTAAGATCTGGTTGTTGTTTCATCTTCCAACCCCACGCCATTTTAACCACGCGTTTGATATTTTTTTAGTCACCCCAGCGCCCTTCCCCCCTTCGTTCGCGGCTGGTCCCCCGTGACTGACCCCCCCCCCCTTTCCACGGACGTCTTTCCTTCCAGCAGATGGATCTTCCCCTGCTTCCCCTGTCCATGATATTCGAAACTCTAGGGAGTTTCCCCCCCCCCCCCGATTAGCCCCCGTCCCCGCTCTTTCAAAACAGTGCCTTTGACCCGACGGACCAGTCCCTTCCCGCGCGTGATTACGATGAGGTACAGTTCCCAGCCGCTTTCTTCCAGACCTTAAACGAGTTCAGCCCGCCCTTTTTTCCCCTGTCCACCTTTCCTGAGGGACTTGCCCGTACCGGTTCTGCAGGTCCCCAGCCTACACTTTACATCCCCAGGTCGAGGGCGTTTCTTGACACACCCAACCAGGTCGTCCCTTTGTTGCGACGCCCTGAAAGCCGGTGCCCCGCCACACAATGTATCCCCGGCTCGACATCCCAAAAACCCTCGGGTAGTACCCTACCGCTTTTTTCCTCCCCTGCCCACCCGTCGCATCGTTCCCCGTACTTGTCAGCCCCGGCCCCGTCGACAGTCAACGCCCTTTATACTTTGTATCCCCCTGCCCCTAAGACCCCCCTTCTCTTCCGCGTGGTAAACACCCGGACAGCAGGAGCCTCCCAGCCCCTACTCTTCTGTGAGACAATGAACTCAAGGAACATTTATTAAAGTGCTGCGCCTGTACGTGATACCGGTGACCCCGTGTCCCTGACGTTTTTTTAGAGGTGGACATCTGCTTGCGGGCGCGACGCGATCCCGACACCCACTAGACAGAGCAGCGCCTCGATGATATTTGCCCAAATTTTCACGGTGCAAAAACGACAGCCTAGTTGATCTAGTCTTCCTGTTCTTTTCTGGGTTTAGCCCTCCGCTTTTCCCCCCATCTGAGTCCCCCCCTTAGTGCCGAGACACGATTTTTTCATTCCGCCTATTAGGTGAACCCCCCTTCCCCACCATTTTTGCCAGTGTGGGATCCGTTTCTCCACATTGTTGCCCGAGTTTTCTTTTGGGGAAATCCCCTCGATTGTATCATTGAACTGGATGATAATATTCCATCTTCCAGGTTTTTTGTATCGCTCTTCCTCATGACCTCTGAGTGGACCACCAGGCACTCGAAGAACCCCCTGTATGAACCCTCCGCCCCTTGAGTAACCCTGATGTCCGAGAGTTCCCCCGCTCTTTCATTACCACGGCTAAGGGATACTGACGCAGGGCTGTGTTTTTTTTTTTTCCTCTTTCTTTGTGGTGGGTTTTTGGTTTTTTTTTCTCGCGTGGCGCTGTCACACTTAGAATACCTCTCGTGCCTGTCCTTTCCCAGTTAGATGTACCCTTACGTTGTCCTTTATCAGACCAATTTAGTCGGGAGCCTGACCTTCTTTCCCCCGACATTATCCCCTTCCGCTTCCCGCCCCCCATGGACCAGCTGTGTAATGCCAGCGGAACGCCGCCCTCAGAGCGACTGTCCTTATCCCGAATGAACAAGTTCAGGAGCTTGAACGTCCCACCCCCAGTTTCTTCACCCCAACCTTCTGCGCCGGAACATTGTTCTGTGGCGACCCCAGAGCTACACCTCTTTCCGCGTTCTTCATGGAGTGACATACCCCGCGAGGTCCGTGAGGGCCGGACTGTTCTCGAGGGTGAAGTACGTCCCCCCCCCTCGGGCGTCGTCGTGGTCCAGTGAAATTGGTAGCCTGTATAAATGCCCTTTGATTCTAGACCTGATTTTGTAATCTTGTGTCACGTTACTAAGCAAAAGGGCTGCTGAGAGAGCGATCTTCCTTGCTAACCAAGGAGGTATCTCACGAGTAAACCCCCAGAACCCCTTGAGTGAGATGAGGGCGTAGAAACATCGTCCGCGACTTCCTCGGCTTAGATTATGATCACCGTATTCCCCCAACCTCTGGCGAGCCATAATCATCATTAGATTACGGACATCGCCGACCCCGGCGGAGACAAGTTGAACATTCTCGGTCCCGTTTGGTGTCGTGAGATTACCAGAAGTGACATTCCCAGTTTCCCTCTGCGTCCCTGCGGGTTACTAGCCCGCCAAAAGAACGTAATGTCCCCTTTTCGGCCCTTGTTTCATTACGAGCACTCTCCCCCTGTCCTTTCCACGTGCGTCTTTTCTTCTCTTCGGTTTACGAGACCCGTGGATGAGACGCCGCTTAAGCTTTTTTCTTCATTCCCTTTTTACAACCCCTCGAACTTCAGTGTTGTTTGCTGCCTCCCGGTGGCCCTTCCTTACCTACTTGTATTGTTCCCCCCTTGTCTTCCTCTCCCGGGTTAAGCGCCCCGCTATCGTGAAGTTTCTCTTCCTATGATATTCCCCCTTAAAACGTCTTTTTCGTCTTTTTCTTTTCTTTTCGTTTCAGAAACCCTCCTGACGAGCTGCTCCCCCAGTCCTTCCTCTATTCTTACCTTAGTCCGTTTCGGGACTTTGTCCTTCATTTTTCTTTTGCGCTCCCCTGACGAGACGAGGGGATATGACATATTTCCTTGAACTTTTCCTTTCTGTCGCCCCTAGACGTTTTGGAGGATGTATGTACCAACATCCCCATCACCAGTCATTTTCTCTGCATGACGGAGCAGGAAGTTTCTGAGTCAATGCAAGGTTTTTCCCGAGGCCTGTACCTGGTTTTTATCAATTTTAAGGCGGGCGCTGCTTTTAGATGTAGCCCTAAGGCCAGATCCCCCCCTTTTCGCCCTGGCCCCCCTTTGCCCCCCGTCCTTGGTGTTCTGTCGTTTGCGGTTCGATGCTTGCGTTCCCGTCTGATAAGTACATGGCCTTCCTCCTTGTATGAGGTTGGACCCCTCTTACTTGCGTCCTGCCTGCCCCCCCCAAACTTGAAGACCTCTTTTTTTTCTTTCCCGGACTGTTATGCAATGCTCAGGAATGTTCTTTCCTTCCTTTTAAGTCCGTAGTGATCCTGGGCCCGAGAATCAGATACTCGTCCCCTCAGTTTCGTGCTATTTGACGAAGGGCAAGGCTGATTTTTTACAGTCTGTTTCGTGTCATTTTTGAGGGTGCTGTTTTTGCCTGAGTAGCATCGTCCTCTTTGATGTTTATGCGTAACCTACTGGATCCTTTTAGCGTCCATTACCCCTCAACTCAGGGCCCATCTAGGTTAAGAGCGTTTTTCAGTTTGATAGTCCTCCTCGTGGTTTATGACATCAACTTGTCTTTCCCCCCCCCATCTCCCCAACTCTTGACCCACTAGCTCCCTGATAGCCTCGAACGGCCTTTGTGTGTCAGCTAATTTTTGCACTTGGTTCCTTTTCCACGACGAAAGGATGCGTATTGGGACCCCTCCGGCTGGCAGAGGTTTCTTTCCTCCTACGTTTGACCTCTTTTTGCGATCGATCCCGTCTGTTCATTTCCCGTTTAAGGTACCTGCAAACGTTGGCTTACAGCTTCTTTTCCTCTCCGCAGGACCCGATCTAATTTCTTCCCACATTAACTTTGTCGTCGTTTTTTTTTTTCCCGCAAAAGCGAAGATGAGGATCTTCTTTTTCTTTTTCCTCCCCTCCCCCTTGTGTTTTTGTTTTATCTTCATGTCATTCCTGCACGTGATGTTAGGAAACCTTCCCGACGCCAGTGCTTTCCCCCGTGTACCGGCTTTTTCGATTCGCACCGTTCCGTCCCTCTTTGTTTTTTAAGCACGAAACCTTTTTTTCCATTTGGCCTTTTAACCTCGCTTGCAGTCTGGACTAGCCTTCTCTCCCCCCCCCCCCACCTTGACTTGTAGAGCCCCCCTCTTCACACCTCATGAAGTTCCCCCTCCTTTCCCGCACACCGCAGGCACAAGGGCGTCTATGGTTTGATTTCAGTTGTCAAGGTCCTCCCTTCCTTTCAAACCATCTTCCCCGAGTCTTTCGAGTAACCTCTGGCGTTTCTCTTTCTTTTTCCGCCGTTCTCGGCTCCATGCTCAAGTTGATTCTTTTTTCCCTCATAACACGTCGGCCCTCCCCCCTTGGTCCGGTAGTTTAAATAGACCGCGTGCCGGGTTTACCGTATGAGATCCCGTCTCCGTCCCCTGATTGAGCGTAATAAGCATACGTCAAAATCAGAGTCAGACACGGGAAATGCTGCCCCCTTTCCATTCCGTCACCTGTCCAACCGCTATATCCGCCTAAGGCAGGGACATTCCCTCAGCCTTTTTTTGCTCTATCTGTCTAGGGAACCAGTTGCTTTACCCCCACCTGGTAACCCCGTCCTGTTGTTTATGCAGAGGAAGTCTCTTTTATGCGTTTTGAATCTTTTGGCTCCCACTCCCTTTTTCCATCTTCTGACCTTTGCCTGGTTCTCGATAAGTGATTCTCTCTCTCTCCAACTCTTTTCTTACCCCCGCCTCTTCTCCCTTCTCCACTTCGCCACATCCGCCCTGCCTTTCCCCTCTCCTCTCATTAGTCGCTGGGTATCATCCACCTCTTTTTCCTTTCTTGCCTTCCTTTTCTCCTTTCCCCCCCTCCTTTCTCCCTCGTTCTGTTTTCTCTACTCATTCTCCTTCTTCCCTTCTCCCCTACTCCCCCGCCTTCTCTCCTTTCCTTCTTTTGTACTCCCTTTACACCTCTCCCTCTCTCCCCCTTCATCTCCCCCACTTTGACCTCTGTTGCTGCGCTCACTCGTGTTTTTTTCCCTCTCTCTTTGTTCTCTTTCCCTTTCTTCTTCCCTCTCGTGTCTCATGTCCCAAGCAGGTATTAGCCCCCCCATCCATTTACCTCCCTTTTCCCTCCCTCTTACTCCGCCAGCCTCCCTAGCCCCCTGACTCCTACTCCTCAATTAACTTTTCCCGGTTGTTGAACAGCTTTCCCGAGTGACCCACGGATGGCTCTGTCCCATTTGGGGGTCCTTTGATTGGGGTGGAAGATACGCGCGTTGCTTCCTGCGTTCATCCTCCCCCAGTTTTTTTCATGCTTTTTTGGGCTTTCTTTTTATTTTTACTCCTGACTATATCTTTCGACCCTCCCTCCCCAGACACCCCCCAAACCGCATGAGTACCCATTGTTCTGAGCACGTTTTTATCTCTAGCTACTTTTGTTTTCCCCGACCCCTTCCCCCCAACACCGAATGCAGACCAGACCTTTTTCTACCAGCAACCTCGTTTCTCCGCCCTTCCGATGCCCTTTTTCCCCTTTTCCCCCCGAGAGCAGCAACAGGGACCTCACCGGCCCACTTTTGATAACTTCCTGTCGTTTTTCCACTTACCTTTTTTTCCCCCACATTTTTTTCCCCTCCCCCGAATGACTAGTCCTTTCCCGCGTTAAACCCCCTCCCCCCTTTTTCACCTTACCCACTCTGTTCTTCTTTCCAGCCCCTCTGAAGCTCGACTTTTATGCACCCTTTTCCCCCCCGTTTTTTGGCCCACCACGGGTTTACTACGTCCCAGCGAAGTGTTGAACCTTGGTGCTCCTTTCCTCGGGCGCGGTCTTCACGACTGACGCCTCCTTTCGTCCCCCCCTTCCCTCCCCCCCGGCGAGCCCGAGTCCTTTTTCCACGTTGGCCTATTGCTGATCTCCCCTACCAGGTACCCACTCCATTACAAGTGCTGTCCCCTTTTCCTGCCTTTTGTGACCCTCCCTTAGATCCATCAACAATTGAAGTGGTGTTCGCGTTTCCCTTCCCTCCTCTTTTCCGTTCCCCCAGGTAATCCCCCCCATCAGTATTACTTTTTTTTTTCGAACTGGTTCAACCCGCCCCGATTTTCCGCGTGAATTGTGTGCGACTTTCCTCTCTAGGAGGACTATGTTCCTGCCTTCTTGGGAATATTTTGGTCGTTTCTATTTTACAACCCTCCCCTGCTTCATAGCGTCTTCTTCCCAGTCAATTTAAGGACGATAGAGTAACCAGCAACACAGTGGAGGAGTAATTCCCTTTTTTTTTCCTCCGCCTGTGTCATCACATCCTTTTTTTTTTTTCTTTCGCGCTCCGGTTCTTTGTCCTCCCTCCCTCTTTTATTTTGGCCCCCCCACAAGAAGGTCCCTGTGATTTGGACTGATCCACTTTTCTTTCAACTGAGATATGTCCTCTCCTTTCTTAATATGCCCTTTGGTCTTCTTTTTAGCATGTCCCATCCCCCTTTCCTTTGAGAACTCACTATAAGAGACTTCCCAACCTGCAGTCCCCGCACCTTCACAACCTCTTTGCGTCCTCATTTTCTTTTAGTCACCCCCCTAAAGTTCTTAGACTCGCTCCCACCTTCCCGTGTAGTCCCCTGCGATTTACCCCTGACTCTCCCTACCCGGACTTTTCTGCTCCCCCATTCGACGTCTTTTTCGGGCCATCTCCCTGATTAGTGACGAACTGCGGTTTCTCCCCCCCCCCCCCCACTCGGAGAAGCATGTTAATGTTCTGGTTCCTCCGGTGTCCCATTGGGGTTATCCTTGAACAGCTTTCCTTTTATTTGCTACCCTGGATTTTTTTCTCCCCTCCCCTCTCCCAAGGATATGAATGCCGATCCCTCCTTTTTCCTCTATCATCTTTGCTTGCCCTCTATACTCCCTTGTTTTGGTTTCATTGGTAGAGCCAGTTTCTGTTATCCCGGGCCTGGTGCGCCCCTCGATGTCCGTTCTCTTCGAGCTTTGTTTCTCTGCTCTTTCAAACCGGGTCTAACCCTGCGTCAGATACTGTTCTGTATTAGGTTTCTCTCTTTATATTCTTGTTCTCTTTGCCCCCCCCATTTTGAGATCCTTCCCTCGACTGGTGAAAGTTCTTCATTGGTCGGTCTTTGCGTTTTAGGTTTTTTTTCCTGGCCATCTTCTTTCCCTAATGAATGAGATTTACATCCCTGCCCCCCCCTGATATGATGCTTTTTTTCACCTACATTCACCCCCTCACCTCTTTTCTTCACAACCTAGGTTTTAATGTTATGATAATCACTCTTTTCATGCCAAATTCCGATTCCCCCCTATAAGCCGAGAAACAATTGATTCCTGGCCCTCCCGATCCCCAACGGGATGGCAGTTTTCCCTCCCCCCCCCCCTGACCTTCATCTCCCTATTTTTTCACGTTTTTGGGTCTTTTGGCTCTTCTAGTTTTTCCAAACATCCGACCCCACGCGTTTTAGACCTTTTCTTTGTCGTACTAGTTACACCCCGGTTTTTTTTTTAGGTATTTTCTGTCTACTGTTTTCCTTTTGAAGAACTTTGCCCTCAAGAATTTATTTTATACTTTCCGTCTTTATGACTTTTTGTTGACCCTTTCCTACCCTTCCTCCTCTTTCCCTAGCTCTCCCTTTTTCCCCTTTACTTTCCTCAATTTTCCTCCCTGCTCCGCCCCACACTTCCTTTGTTTCATTTTTCCCCTCCCATTACCCTCTATTCCTCTCCCTCCCTCCCTTTTCCCCTCAATTCTGTCCCCACTTCCCCCACGTCCTCCCTTTCTCTACCCTTTTCGACCCCCGGTTTCCCTGTCCTGTCCGTCCCTTCTCCCCCTCTCGTATCCTTTCCACCTACTTCTCTCCCTTACCTTGCTGTTGTCTTCCACAACTACCGCGTTCTGTCCCCCCCCTTTCCCCTTCTTTTTCTTTCTCGCCTGCTCTCCCTTTTCTTTATCGTCCTTCTTCCCCCCCTATCCTCTCTCTTCTTTTCACTTTTCCCTCCCCTTGCCTTTCTCCGTTCCCTTCCTGCATCCTTTCTTCTTCCCTTTTTCCTCTTCTTCTCCTTTCTCCCCCTCCATTTTCCTTCCTTTCATATTTTCTCCTTCCCTTCTCCCTCCACCTTCCCCTGTTTCCTCCTCGTCCTCCTCCCCCCTCTCTTCTTCCTCCTTTCTATCCTTTCTTCTGCCCTATCTCCCAGCTCCCCCATCCGCTTCTCCCCCATTGGCCTCATCTTTTCAATTTCCTCGCCTCCTTTCCCATTCACACCCCCTTGTTAAGCCCCCCTAGTTCCTTTCCCCAACTTTCCGTGCCCGAGTTTACCCCCCCTTTCGTCTACCCCCGTCCCAACCTTCCCATCTCTCCCTATCCCTCTCCCCCCTACTCCAACTCCTCCCCCTTCTCCCTGTTTATTCTTTCCTTTTTCTCTTCACTTTCTAGCTCTTAGCTCGTTCATCCTCTTCCTTCTCCCTACCTCCTTCTCCTTTTTTCTCTCTCCTTCTCGCTCCTCCCTCGCTCTTGCCCTTTCCCTTTTTCCTGTCCGTTCTCTTTTTAGTGTCCCTTCCCATCACCTTTTATTTCCTCCTCCCCTTTTGTTTTATTCACTCCCTCCCTTCTAACCTCCCCTCCCCTTCCGCATTACTCTGTTCCTCCTTGCTTCCATTTACTTTCTCCCCTCCTCTACCACCCGTTTTGTTTCTCTCCTTCTTCTTCTCGCTCTGCACTCTCCCCCTCTCTCTCTTCTGTACCTCACCTTCTCATTATGTTCACCCCCTCCGTTCCCCCACCCCCCTTACCCACCTTCCATTACCATTTTTCTTTCCCCCCTCTTCCTCCCTCCTCTCCCCCCCCATTCTCTCCCTCTTCCACGCCCTACCCCAGGCCCTCCCCCCTTTCCCCTTTCCCCCCTCTCTTCCCTCCTCCGTCAACCTCCTTTCCAACTTCTCTCTTTTCCCTCTCTCCCCCCGTTGGCTTCCTTTTCCCCACCCACCTTTCGCCCCCTCTCTCCCCTCCCTCCCCCCTCCCTCTTTCTCTGTTCTCATTTATTTTCTATAAAGAGTCCAGATTTAGTGTGGTCTTAATCGCTGCTCGCGTCCTCAGATGACCCATGCGCGTTTTTCTTAAAGTCTTTTTCCGCCACAACCCCGATCACTTTTACTTTTTTGTCTCTTTTGCCTTGACTACTCCTTCCTAGCTGCATCCCGCTCCCCCCCCGATTGACCACTATATGTCTCGTTCACGGTGTCTCAGCATTTTTTTTCCGCTATTCGGCCTTCCCGTCGATGCTTCCGGGTACCAATTTTTGTCCCCTCATTTACGTGTTATTGCTTTAGTTCGGTGTTAGTTTCCTACCTAGTGTTTTTAACTTTCTTCTCTTTTTTCAACTTTCTTTGAGGGATCGTTGTTCCGTTTCGCCGAAATCCTTGGCCCTCTGTTTTTGGCTTTTTTCTCAGAAAGTCTTTTTCGTACGCTTTTTGCTGTCAAGAGGACCTTGAGTACAGTACACTACAGGGCCTCCGGAGCCTGGAACTTTTGGTGCTGTCCTTACCTTTTTTTTGTAGTCTCGTCCTAGCGCTGTTTCCTTTTTTTTTTCCCCCACGTTTCTCCCTCTTCAGCTTGCCAGGATTTATTCTCTATATGTCCTCGCTTAGACGGGCCTATGCGGACCCTCTTTTTTAAATTATTTCTTTCTTCCTGGAGCCCATTGATATGTCAATGAGTCAGTTCGCAGGCAACAGAGGTTCGCCTTCTTCCCAAGCTTTAGAGCCCCCCTACTTCCGACGTTTTGGTCAGTATTAGACGAGATAGCCCAGTTTCAAGAGTTGTGTAGTGCTTTATCCACCCCCCCCCTTCTGACAAGGATGACTTTCCGCTTTCTTTTGCCGTTCCCTCTTGACCATGGCCTTGTGCGACCCGCATCTTCTGAGCATTGCGGTATTCCCTTTCTGCTTCTTTCGTCACTTGTTCGGGACTCCAACATTCGATTTGTCGCTGCCTGGTCCCTGCGCGCCGATTCGAGACATCGGCTGCGGCCCTCTGTCATTTTTTATGTGAGCCCTACCTTCATCCGAGACCTGGGTGTACTTGCCAGGAACCGTTGGACACTCGGTGGCCTGTTTCTTTTTTCCGGCCTGGCCTGCTGTCGTGAATCTGCTTATACCCTTACTCTCTCTCGAACCTTAGCGCCATGTCGTTCCCCGTTTCTCCACAGAGATGCCTTAACTTCGGGACTTCCTGTCGGAACCTTCTTAACCCCTCCCCGAAAGCGCGAAGATTCGCTTTACTGCATCCCCTTGTTCGGGTGAGGAACCCTTTGGATGGTGTTTCCCACAGTTTTGAGAATGTTTTTTACAACTGTTCCTCAAGAGTATACGCCCCCGTATCCGAATCAGCTATTAAAAGCGGAGTGCCGCCACTGCATTTTTCAACCGCCCCCTCACACATCCGAGATCCGTGTTCGGTTGCTCCTAGACCCAGTGTCGTCTTTACATCTCCAACTACGTATTTTGTCCCGCCCCCTCTTCCCCTCATTTTTTCTGGTGTTTCTACCCCTTGATTGAATTGGCTTACCCGATCCGGCGTCCCCTTTGAAGCCTGCTTGTGACTTTTTTGTTTGACTTTTTCCGCCCGTTCCTTCAATCTTCTGGTAGTTCCTGGCATGCGAGAACGATTCTTCCCTTGGTGTTATATAGTCCCCTTTTGTCCTTTTTTTGCTCTCCTGGGCGACTTAATGTTTCCTCTTTTTGGCCCCCTCCGATCTCTTAACTAAATGAAAGGTCCTGTTTCTTTCGCCCGTCGGACGCCAGTGTGGCGCGAGCTTCTGTGATAGCGGGAAGATTTTTTGGGAAAAGCTTTTTTGCTTTTTGCAACCATCTTTGCTCTTTTCGCTGAGCAGGAGTACATGAAGGGATTTGGTGATGGATGTGCCAGACCTGTCTACCTGACGTCGTCGGCTTCTGTCCTCTGATCGCACATCTGGACCGAGGTTGAAAGTACTCTTCTTCCCCTCTTTAGAATTAATGTTCTCTTTACGAAACCTGCCGGATGACGCGGCCGTCTGGTACCGTTTGAACACTGCGGGTTTCCTGGCTTCCGAGGGATCCTTCCCTCCCTGAGTTCCCCTCCTCTCTAAGAAAGGTTCTCTTTTATTCGATTCTTCGAAAATGGAACCTGGCATCAGCAGCTACGGGTTTTTTTTTCGACAGGCGTCGGATTTGCCGTTTCTTCCACTGGATGTTTTTGAGTCACACTTCCCCCTCCCCTCCCGCCTCTTTGGTGGGCTCCAGGAATGTTTTTTTGGGGGGTTGTTGATTTTGAGCTCCTGTCGGTCGGATCGGACAGTCTTTTAGACCATGAAACGCTTCGGAGACGGTCACGGAGTTCCTCCCGTGTGCAGCCCGCATGCATCTCCCTTTTCCCTTTTTCTACCCCCCGTGTTGTCAGAGTGGGATACTTGCCTTTCCTTTTTTTGCCTGTCGCAGAAAAATGGCTGAACAGGTGGTCGGACCGCATGCCCCTTCCCCACAGCGCGTGCTATGAATAGCCAAGCCCCTTAGGCGGGCGGGTTTCTTTGAAGCAGTTTTTCAAAGAGAACATCCGACTTTTCCGTACCTTGCATCTCAGCCCAGTAATTCCTGACTAAGATGGGACTACCTAACCCCCACTTGTTTAGACGCCTTTCTGCCCTTCTTTCCCGAGCGCGGACCTTTGCTTATTTCTTTACCTCCCAGTGATCCTTTCTGAGAAGGAAGTTTAAGGCCCCTGGTGAACGAAGTCCTAGGATGGACGTCCTGCATCCGGTCCCAGGACTTTCTCCACTTTTCTAGAGAATGTTCGGTTGTTTGACGTGCATAGGAGAGACACCCTCCCCGTCGACCGCAATTTTTCTTACCTTTGCATGCCGAACAATTTTGTTCCCTCGTCGGCGGCTTTTCTCCCGGTTTTGAAATAAATTATCCGGCCTCGTTTCTTATTCCTACTCCCCCGCCATCTCCTCGTGTCTTAGTGTGGGCCCCCCCTTGTCTTCCGTCGTCCCGCTTTCCTTCCAGAATATCACCTTCAACATCCCCCAGATGCGGCTGCAGAACGCACCGTCCGTCTACGGTCAATGTCGCCCTCCCATTTCTCCCTCTTTAAGTCGCCCAGCTCATTCCAAGCGAAAACTATTGCGTCCTTATAACATTCACAAAACACCCCCCCCCCCCACCCCCATCATCGCCGTCTGAGCTTTTTTGGACTTTTTCCGAGCGCGGCGACCAGCCAGCCGCAGGCGTTTACCCCCGAATTCAGAACCCTACAACAAACCAGTTTCCCGTATGCCCCTTCATTTCGTGCAACGGGGTAGAAGTCCTAAGGAGACGTTCAATACTTTCTTTTGCTATTTCCCGCCCTGGCCCCCAGTGGTTTGAATCGAGCCCGCCCTTAGACGCGGTCCGTTTTACCGTGACCTAGCTTTCTCCCCCCCTCGTCTATACTTCTGTTCCCCCTTTGTTAGAATTCGTCCTGTCACGTTAAGGGTTCACAGCATGACGAGTTTGAATCCACCACTCCATTTTTTTTCCCTCTCCCGCCACGCCCCCCCTCTTTTTTCTGCGTGCAGAATGCCGGGGACGCGCGGGTTGTCTTTTAAGGTTTAAACCGCCTCCCCCCAACCTGCCCGTCCTCGTCGCTCGATCCGCGTGACGCTGTTTCCGTTTCCAAGGTTCCTACCCCGTAGTATGTCACCCACCGCACCGCCATTCCCGGATCTAACGTCCCCCCCCTATTGTTTCAGGTCCCCAATGCCATGCAAGACAACGTCTGAATTTTTACGGACAACTCCTCTCTACCGATTTCCCCCTTGTCCCTTTGTCTTCGCATGCCGTGCCAGAAGTCCCCTACTCAAGTGTCTCTCCTCACCCCTTCCTCAAACAGCGGTTCATTTTCATCCCATCTCCAGAATGATACACGCCCCCAGTTATGACCGCCTTTCCTCGTTCAGAATTCTCCCCGTGTTTCCGCTGTTTTTTGTGATGCTTATTTTTTTCCCTTTTTGCCTTCACGCCGTTTTTTTTTCTCATTCGTCAAAAAGAAGGATCTGAAAGTCGCTGTTCAGAACCAGTACTGCGTCCAGACTTTTAAAACGCCGGTGACAGTTGAGGGGCGAGGTGGGGTTCTGGTTTTCCGATCCGGTTGGCTTTAATTTTTTTAGCCAGGGGCGGCTTCTCGTCTGCTTCCTTGGTGCTCTGGGATGCTTCTTTCGTGGGTGAAGTCTGTCCCTTTTTCCTTTGATCCTGATTTGTTACTGCTCCTTTTTTGTGGTCCTGCCCGTTTGTTTGGCCCTAGTTTTTGTTCTCCTTTGGTCGAGGCGCTTTGTTGGTCTCCTCTAGTCGCTGGGGGCTCGGCGTTTCCGGTTGTTTTTGGTGGTGTTTTGGGTCCGTGTTTTTTTTTTTTTTTTTACGGCCAGCTTTACCCGATCCGCCTCTACATGATGCCGCCTTCTTTTCCCCAACACTATTCTCGGGTGAGTCTGTCCCAATTATCCTTCTCTTCCCCCGAAGGGCACAAAGGATCCCGCCCTTTAAAGCCTTGGGACTTCTATGGAAGGTACCAATTGCATCGCTCTTAAGACGCCCAAGA
>Ga0179593_1295692_pt1 | contig 15250 bp, 14 predicted proteins | sample CZODoug2_1_08_16_FD_185931 | JGI IMG/M metagenome (GOLD analysis project Ga0179593, IMG submission 185931) | Vadose zone soil fungal communities from Angelo Coast Range Reserve, California, USA - CZODoug2_1_08_16fungal (PacBio error correction) | ecosystem: Environmental > Terrestrial > Soil >... | reverse complement strand
GACGATGGTTTTTCTTTCACGCGGTCCACTCACTCGCTTTAAGTGCAATAAGCCGCGATGTTTCGTTCCTTGTAAGCTGCGGCTCCCGTCGTATTAGACGCAGTTGAACGAGAATTCGCGAGGTAGAGCAGGCGTCTCAATCTGCTTCTGACCTAGTCCTTCTCCGAGGACTTGCCCCGCCGCACCGACGCTCCGCTCCTGCCAGAGTTTGACGGGATTTTTCGACGTCGTAGAGGTCCCCAACTGGCTTGCGCTACTGCGCACATCGTCATGTGACATATCGTGGACCCCTTTGTCCTGACGAAGCCTATTTTCCTGAGTTTGTAGATCCGTTTCATTCGTCTCCTCGACGACCGGTAGCGTTTTTCCGCGTTTTTGACCCTTGGGTAGTCCGGCCTTTTTGAACGAACCGATTCCCCTCGATCACGCCCTCATGTCTTCGTCGCCTCTTCTTGCTCGGGTTTGCTCGCTCCTCCTTTCTCCTTCTTGCTCGACCCCCTGCCGAAGTAGAGCATCTGTCGATGCAGAAGGCCGCGATCGCTGACGGCCGTTCCTCCTGATCCGTCCGAGACGTATTGAGTTTCCCCTGTTCGGATCAAGTCCAGCTTGCTCGATTGTCCGTCTTCTAGCTGCTTCCTCCTCCAGGCTTGGGACCCTTTCTGATGGTAGTAGTTGAGGCAGCTTGTACCCTTTTGATTTTCGAGCGGAGTTTGTTGACCGCCGTCCCCCGGAATCCGTCTTAAGATTTACACTATTTTTTTTCCACATTATTAACGCTTCCGTGTTCTGTGGATTGCCGCAAGTAGCTTATCCTCATACTAGATCGTTACGACTCCCTGGCCTCCATGTTCCTGACGCCGGACGTGCTGGCTTAGGAAGTGCATCGGTCGCCAGACTTAGAGAGTGTCTGGTTTTTTGCAGACCGAGTACACGCTGCACTCTCTGAGCATCGCGGATCGCTGCGTCCTATAACGATGTGCCTTTCTATTCCCCTCTCCCCCCCCCCGCTTCCTCCCTTCACGTGTTGAACGTTCCTGTCATCTCTTGGCAGACCGCCCGCGGTTTCCGTGAGCCCAGCACCCCCGCCCGCCCGTAATTTGCGTCCTTCCACCCTTTTTTTCCCCGATTAGGCTTGAGCCAGTCTCGATAATGTCTTCACGGGTGATGTGGATTTTCGACCATGTTCTCCGGCTGAACGGTCCTTCTCTCGTTATAGTTTTTGCCCTGCGGGAAGATCCCTCAGTTCGCTCCTGGCCTTCGAGCGCGACAGGCGCCTGGTGACCCCCGCCCCCAGACCCGTTGTCATTCCTGCTTTTACCCCCTCCGAAACACCGGCTTACAGAACGGACTCTAATACGGCAAACGCTGGCAGGCCTTCAAGCTCTTACGCAACCATTGGTCGCTGTTGACCTCGTTTTTGCGCTCCGGATCTTTTCCCCCCCATCCTTTCCTTTTTTTCGAGATATTTTCCTTCCCGAATGCATATCACGAATTTTTTTGAGCTTTGGATAGACCAGCTTTCCTTAACGTGGTCGTCTGTTTAAGGATGCCTCTTCCCCTCTTTTAGTGCAGTTACCCCATCCCTTATAGGGTAGAGCACGTTATAGTTTCCTTGTACGGATTTGCTCCGAGTTTGTTGCGGATGCGAAATATTCTTCTTTTTTCTTTTTGTAATTTTGGAATTGATTTCTAGTAACGAGGGCGTTTTCGGGCCTCGTGCGACCCCTGAGGTGCCTCCGTCTGTCCCCCCCTATGTTTCCACGGTTAGCTAGTTTTTCTCCCCTAATTGGCTCATCCCCCCTTTGTTCTTTTTGAAGACTTCGCGCACGGAGCCTTATTCCTATTCTTTTTGCGACCACTAAGTGATGATTGGCGTTTTGTTCTTGCCTTTTTTTTGTCCGACGAGTTTCCCCGCAAAGACTGGGTGAAAGCCGTCCATCAGACCCGTCCTTTGCTTAACGGCGTTTCCTGAGCCCTTCCTCTTCCTCTTCCCTGCTCGGCATCCTTTCCTTCGACCGCCGATCTGGTGGCCCGCCTCTGTTTTTTACGTTGAAAGAGGCCGCGTTTTCTTCGCTTTAGACGGCATTTTAAAGAGTCTTTATATCTGGTCGCTTTCCACAGTCTTCCCGTCACCGCCCCCAGAGCGCCTCATGTCCTTCCTTTATACCCAAGGTGGTGCGGCCACGAACTTCCTTTTCCCTTCTAGTAAGCCCCTTTTTAGCACCGCACGGAACCACACCTGCCAGGTGGAGTTGTATGCTTCGCCGTCCCTGGTCAATGATTTTTTTTTTCTTACTTTCTCTCCCTTTCCAGATGTACCCCGGTTTTCAGGTTTTTACAAACGGTTTCCAAGCCGTCCTGTAGTTTTGCACCCGCGTGGAAGGCTTGCCGTTAGCACTGGCCTCGCGGGCCGCCGGTAGGTTGACAACAGGCTGCGTCCTTCCCCCTCACCGACGGAACCCTCCTTGGAGTTACTATTGGATAAGGCGGGCAGACACCGGGATCTTTCGAGATTGGTGGTCCCGATCCTCTCCCTTAACGCGCCAGCATGGAGCGTTTGTCCTGGCCCTGGCCCCGCCTTTGAAGACACCCTTGCCAAGAAAACGCGGCTTGCAGGGCGATGTTTTGCCTATTTTTATTTTTCCGCTTTGTCGTTGAAATGACCCCTCCAAATCACACGACCTTGAGTGGCGTTTTCGCATGATAGCCACTTCGCGGCTTGTTTCCACCCATCTCACTCCTCCAATCTTATTTCCTATCTTCCGGTTGTCGTCTTTATTTCGTAGAGCCTTCTTAGACGCAGGGAATCATCGTGAGAGACGTTTACTCAACCCGCCGAGGCCTTTGTGCTCGCAAGAACCACGACTCCCCCCCCACCGGAACGCCACTTCAGTCGGTGCTTTGTTTTGGGCGGGACTCCCAGGCGCCTCACCGTCGCGTGCAGAATTTACTGGTACGACCCCTCAGAGTGCCATGTAGCTCACCATCCGACGATGGCACTTTACCCCGAATTCTCGACTGCAGATGCGGCCCCTCACAAACCTTTGCACCTTCGCCTCCCCCTTTTTTTTTGCCTATGAACCTATGTTATCCGTAGTATTTGTTCGATTGTGCGGGGGGTTATGGTCCCAGTGTTCCCGACAGGCCCCTGCCAGATGTCCACTCCATGATATTCTCCCCCGGCGGATTGTTCTCCTCCCCCTAGACAGGCAAGAGAAACAGCGAGGGATGAGGGGCGTCCTTTCGCGCCCCCAGAAGTGGCGGGATCTGGTTTATAGCCTGCTTTTCTCATCTGAACTCTCCGCGAGCTATATTTCCCCAGCCCCCCTTAGTCTTTCCCAGATGGATGCTGTGAAACCTCTCTAATGCTGCCCCCCGGCCCCTTGCTCCCCGACGAGGCGGCATCATATTCCCCGACGCTGGGCACGTTCAGCTGCGCTGTCCCCCTTGAGGGCCCTCTGCCGCCAAAGGCTGCCAAACTTTCCCTCCCTTGCCCCAGTGTTTGTTGAGCCATTCCACCCCCGTCCCTAGGCGTTCCAGGATTCCCCTGTGTCAGCCTTCTTCCGCGTACTCGTCGCAGAAGAGGCCCATCGAGACCTGAGCACAAAAGCCAATTTTGCGGATGCTGGATCCGGAAGCAAGGAATGACTTCTCTCTCTTCTTTTGTTGTTGTTGATTTTCTTTTCCTCTTTCTTTTTCGTCACGTTAACTAGGGAACGGTGATTTTTTCGAATTATTGGGGAATCTCGTGCAGTATTACCTTTCGGGGCATGACATCTTACATGGCCGTCGTTTTTGCGTGCTCAACCTTGGGGGCTTTCCGGTGACGGGGTTTTGGTTTTTTTTTTTGTTTTCGCTCTGCTCCGACCGCGGTTTCCCTTTCGCGTGTTAGTTCTTCCTTCCCTCGAGGATGTTTGATTGCCTCTTCCCCGATGTTGCTTTTCTCGTGAGCTTTTTTAGAGACACCGGACTGCTTCATGATCGCGCAGCGTCGTTCTGGTTTTATGAGTCTCGGTCTCTTTTTTTTCCCGCTTGCCTGAGTTTGCTGGAGGAGGATCCCTTAGCCCGATAGGGTTAGTCTGTGCAGACGATGTTCTACTCTTCTCATTCCGGGCATCCTCGTTTAATGTTGTGGCTTCTTACGGCTTTGATAAGTGACCCGAACCACGTACAGAAAAGCGCCTACCCTATGAGCTCCAGTGTTTGTCACCTTTAATGGTCGTATTGGTTCAGCCCCTTTGGTGATGCTTTCCTGACTTTCTTTTTTTTTTACCTGTGCCATTTGTGTGGTGTTCTCTCCCCCTTAATTTGTTCCCCCCTGTCCCCAGTGCTTCGGGGCGCGAGTCTTTCGTCGGGGGTCCGGCCCCTTACTTCTTTTCCACGCCTCCCTCCTGTGAAGTGCGGGTTTTGGAGTTTTGTTTTTTTGATGTTTACGGCCTTGCCTCGTCTTTTTTTTTCGCCTAAGTCTGTACGATTGGAATCTCTATGCGGTTCGTTGATGAGGCGAGACGCTCCATCCAGTAGTTGGCATTGCAAGGCATTTATCCTCTCGGCTGGTGCTGGAGGGGGAGGCTTTGGGTATGTCAAGTCGCGCGCCCCGGTTTTTTTTTCCTGCCGAACCCCCCTTGGCCTCCCCCTTTCCCGTGAGGATTTTTTTTTCTTTCCCATTTCCAAACCGGGGCACGATTTTAACTCCTCCCTGGCCGCCGCTTTTCAGGTAATGTGTTGCGTTCGTTCACAGTTTCGTCTGCTTTCCCTAGCTCTCCCTTTTTTTCTCGGCGGTTGTTCCTTTCCCCCAATACTCGATGATCCCCTTTTGTCGAATCGGCAGTTCCGTCTAGTTTGCCTTGAGGGTGTTCTAGAGGTTTTGCAGATCTAGTCGGGCGCCCGAGTTGGTACCTGACGATGCCTAGAGGGCTTTTCTTTACTCCTCCCCCCAATCCCGCTCCATCGTTTGGCTCTACACTATTCCTTTTCTGGACGCCGTTGTTTTCCGCGACTCAGCGGCCCCCCTTCAAACGACTTCCTCGGCAACTCGGGACAGGGTCTATTTCATTCTAATACTTTCCGTTTTTTTTTTTCTTCACAATCACCCCAAGTGTGGTGGTTAAGGGGGCTTTTCTCATTTTGTCTGCTAGGCGAATTGGTTTGGGTGCGTGGCCGCCTCCACCTTGTTTAATTCCCTCCCCCTGATCATGATGGCCTCCCTTTACCGTTTTGGGCCTCCTGTATTTTAGAGAGACAAGTATCTTCATTAGTTATTTCCTATCTCACGTTACTTCGTGGCCCCGGGTTATTTAGTCCTCCTTAGTGTCGGGCCCCTCCGCGATCAGGAGGGTTGATATGACTTTCTGCTTGTTCCCTTGGCCTCCTTTGTCTGGCCCTTTTCCTTCGCAAGAATTGACGCGGAGAGGTGATGCTGGACGGCTGCCCGCCCTCGTGGCGGTTGTCTTTCCCTGTTTTCAGGCCTTCGGTCCGTACCTCCATTCCAAGTCATCACTTCGTCTTGGCGTCCCTAAAGATTAGCCTCGCGCTTCCGCGCTCGTCCGCACCCTTTCCCCTGGGATTCCTTACCGGTGGGGGAGGCGCGGTTCTCGCTCTGATAATCTTTCAAGTCCGTAGTGGACAAGGCGGACCTCACCTCGCGATGTTCTCTTCTTCGGCCCCGCTCATACGACGCTGATGAAGGCGCGCACACGCTCCAACACCAACCTTCACGGTCTGCGGCGACTTTGCCTTCGCGAGCATTCTGTGTCCCCCCCTCCAGGCTTATGATTCCACGTCGTCTGATCGCCGGAAGGTTTTCCCCCTTCCTTTTACGATACGCACAAGCAGCTCCCCGTTTCGGATGGTCTCTTCCCACCGCGCAGCTCCGAGGCAGCGTCTTTCTCTGGTCAGGCTTCGCCCTGTGGTTTCGTTTCCAGCTTTTCTTTCGTGTTCACTCCTCGAGCGCTCCTCTAGCGAGGTCGCACCGGTGACCTTCCCTTTTTTTGCGTTTTTTTGCCGATTTGCCGCCAGCTGGTCAATCCCTGCCTCCCGTTTTTTCAGGTTTTGGTTGGCGGCAGCCGGAAATTGACTATGGCCCGACCGGTTTGTTCCGCCCCGGACTTCCCTCTTCTCGTTGAGCGCTGTCACGATATTTTTTCGGAGGCGGTCTCTTTTCGGTCCGCCGAGATCATTGTTGCTCTTTGGATTTTTTGCAAGCCCTGATGGTCCCTCACACCCCCCCTCACCCTCATGATATGATCGACTTCCTCGGCTTCGCTTTTCCCTGCTTTCCTCCGGTTGAGTCAAGCGATGCTATTGCGTCCGAGGTTCTTTTTCGCCGTCGCCGCGGCTAGGGCGTCAGTTTCCCCTCCCACGTCAGCGTCTTTGCGGTTTGACGCTCGGACGGCATATACTAACGTGTTTTTCTTCTAGAGCTTAGCATTGCGCGGCGCTGGCAGGTTGTACTCGCCGAGACACCCCCGACCCTGAAGTGGACTCGCCTATCCCTTCCTGTCACGCCGCTTTGTTTGCCCCTGAGTTTCTATCTTTTCTTTTTTAGCGAGGTTTAGATCGGTTTTGATTCACGTGCTGAACTTCCTGCCGTGGCGCGTTTTGGCCATGAGGGATTCGGAAGTGCTATTTTCCTCCTCTCAGTTCCTCCTTGCGTTCCGTGAACGCCGCTTCCTCTTCACTGTACAAGCGGGGGTTCCATTCTACCCTTTCCCTGCCGTGATTACCCGGTTACTGCCTGGTGCGTCGAGAGACTTTTCTCCCTCGTCTCAACTTTGGTCTTTTTTCCCTTACAATTTGGTCAACAGCGCGCCTGTTAATTCTGGATCGGGTGGAGTTCGCTCGAGGTTCGTTACCCGCTATTCCCCCCCTTCCGGCACTGTAATGAACAAGAGGCAGGGGTGTGAGGAAGATTCTGCGACCTTTTTTGCTGCTCGCGCGCCGTCCTCCTCTTTTGCCGTCTTTACGGGATATTGATAGCGGGACAGGGTTTCATGGCGCTTAACTAGAACCCACGGCTTGGTTCTTCCCGAGGCGGGAGGTGAATCCCTCGGTACCGTCGACCGACGCTACCCGCTTTATTTTCCCCCCTGGCATCTCGTTCCGAAGGGCTTTTCTTTCCTTCATGGCTTCCGTCGCTTCCCTTGTTGCGGCAGGTTTGGTTTCCGCGACTAGGGCGTCTGTGAACTTTTTTTGGTCCCGTCGAGCTTGTAGAGCTTGCAGGTCCCTTCTCTTCTCCTGGATGGGCTCCGTTATTTTTCTTTTTCGCCTGGGCTCTCTCCTTCTTGCTGATGCGATGGTCACCGATTGAACTCGACTTTGGCAACTGTGACGACGACCTTGTAAAGAATCTTCTCTGAGGCATCTCTCCTCTTGCCTTGTGTCCGTTAACCCTCGGAATAAGTTTACCCTTTTCTCCTCCTTTTTTTTTTTTGTCCTCCTCTAGTCAGGGATTCTCTTTCCGGAAATTTTTTTCATCCCTCCCCTTTTTATCCGTTACCCCTTCGCAGCGGTAACAGGTCGTCTTTTGCCCCCCCTATGCGCGTCCAGTCGGGCGCCGCGTTCCAGAGCATTCGGAGCACGCCGTCAGCCTGTTTCCATCTTCTCCGACCTCTCCGCATCTTTCCCAGAAGTAGTAGGCCCCCTCTCCGCTCCCCTCGGGGACACCTTGAACGCTCTTTCTTGGCCACCACCGGTTCATCACACGCCGCCACCTCCCTGGTCCGCCATTCCGAACCTATCTTTGTGGAGGAGGTTCCTCTTCGGTTGTAGATCGCGAGTTTCTCTCGTGTTCACGAGGGGTCGGCCTCCTCTATGATCTTACCCGTCTCTGTTTTCGCTTCAGTCCTCACAGACGACCGTGTCCTTTAACCTGAAGAAGCACGTCTTGCTGCCGCTCTCCTTGTCCGGCGCTCGGCCTCCCGTCGGACCTCTGCTTGCCACCCACTATAGAGCATCAACTTCCCATTTCGATGCCTCTTTTTCGCGCTCGTCGTATGCCCCTCCTCCCTGCCTCCGTCCCTGCGAGGTTGACCTGTAGAGGAGGTATTTTAGCTTTCCCTTCTCAGCCCTCTGCGACCTTTCCTTCCCTTTCACACGGCCTGTAGGCCGGTCGCAGGAGCTGGAGTGCACCTTAGTAAAGGTGATATGGAGTCTTGGCGACGGTGGTACCTGGACTCACTTCTTCCAGTTGCCCCGTTTGCCCCTTTGCGCCGGCTCCCTCGGGTTACCTTTTTCCTTGCAGCGTGATCGCTCGCTCGCGTACGTTTCCATTCTACATGACTAGGTGCTTCCACGGCAGCCGTTTGGCCTCCGGGAAGTCGTCCTTTTTTTCCCAGCCGCCACTTCTAGCGTTTTGCCGACAGAAAAAGTACACTGATGAAAACGATTGACCGCGCTTCCCTGCTGCCCGCGCCCTCGATGCGGCAGTTCTCGTAGCCGGCCTCCTTTTCCCCCTAACCCGAAGCGACGCTGAAGTGATTTGTAATATGAGTTTTCTCCCAATCCCCTCTTCCCTTCAGGGTTTCCCCCCCAGTACCTTTTCTCTCGGCGTCATCTCCCTTTCATCACTTGGCCCGAGCTGGGAGTGCGTCTTTTCCCTCGTCCTTGTCGCTGATAGAGGCTTTGGTCGTTGCGAACATTTGGCCTGGCTTGAACGTCATAAGCATAAGAAAACTCTTTGTCCGGAAGGCCAACTCTAGGGCTATCCTTTTCCAGGATCTTATCCTGGCCTTCTCGGCTGACTTTTAATCCCCTTCCCGTCCACAGCCCTGTACCTCTTGGATACAGGTTCTCCGTACCAAAGACCGCCACAACGGTTTCCCGCAGGCCGAGGACTGGTTGCCGGCCCCCTTGCAGAAAGGAGGTTTCGCAGTTTTTTGGATATCCTAGGCTGTCTCCTTGTGATAGTCGGTTAAAAATACCCCCTTGTCTTTTCCGCGCTCATTGGTAGTCCGCTGCCTTTCTGCCCTTCCTTAGCTCCTTTCGGTTTTTTCTATGACCAGCCGGCTGTAACTTGGGTCGTGAAGGTGTACTCTTCGAGAAGTTGTTGACCCCTCCCGTCCTATAAGCTGCCACTTATCCCGTTTCACTAGCTTCCCTTGTCTTGTCCGCTGCAGTTCATTCCACGTCCGGCGAAAGACTTAGGCGAATTTTTTGTTTGCCTTGTTTGTTATCTTTCAGCTCGAGGGCTTATCGGTCCCCCCTCCTTGGCGCGACCCTCCTCCTGATGTGGCCTCGCTTGTCCAGACGTACAAATGTTAACGCGTCGTTCGCTGTCTCTTCCTCGGTGGGGATTCTCCCCCCCCCCTTGTGGCCTCCTCAGAGCAGAGCCCGGCAGCGCGCGGACTAGAGTCGCCCGACCGTGATTGGATTGTCCCTCTTTCGTATTTCGTCCGCCTTTCTGACCGGGCCGCTTTCTCCACCGCTTCGTCTTAAGACGTCCCGCAAAGTCTACGGTTGTTAACGAGCTGCTTACGGACCGCATCTGGCAGGATCGATCTCTTCCGCAGAAACAGGCATCGTCTGCTTCCCGCCGATCGCGGGCCATCGGATCCCACGACCAGAGCCTCTCTTCCACTTAAGATTTTTCTGACGGTCCTTAGAGTAGAGCCCAGTTGGCTCGCGACAGGTTCCCGTTGGAAACAGCTGAATGCGCCCCCCAATTCCCCACTAGTCCTTGCTAGCTTTTTTTCGGGTCGCACCTTTTCCAATGATGCCAGTGTCAGAAAAAGAGCCAGCGTCCCCCCCCCACCTCTAACCCTGTTCCTTTCTTTTTTCTCTCTTTCCTCCGGCCAGTTTACTTGCTTTTCTCCCCCCCCCTGTACCTGTCGCATTTATATCCAGCTCGGTGAACTCCGGTTCCCTCTTCTGTCGGCCAACGTTCTTGCCCCCTTCCTCTTTTCTGACCCCCTATTGGAGCATTTTTTTCCGTATTAGAAACCTTTTGCCCCTCGGTGATGGGAAATTGTGGCTTTCCGGCGTATAATGAACGTCATCGGGACTGAACTAGGGCGATTTTTCTGGCCGCTTTACCAAATACGGTGTCTCTCGGCTTTTCCCCCGTATCCCTGCTGGAAAGCGAAGAAATTTCCCTCGGACTCCGTCAGGACTTCTGTCACTTGACTTCTCCCCCCCGTTGACATCCCTCGGATCGGGCGTTGCTACGGTCCCCCTTTCCCTTTTCCCCCGGTTTTAGTTGCCCCTTGACCCACCCCCCCGGACAACGCCTTTTCCTTCTCTTTCTTCCGCCCCCCTTCCGGGTGTTCAGCCCCCCCAGCCGCCCCCCCCGTCACTCTCTGAGTCAATTGCTTCATGGCCTTTTCTTCCCCTCCGTTATGGATCTCTCTACTCCGTTCCTGAGCTGATTCGAGGTGACGAGTCCCGTTGAGACCCTACCCTGCCAGGCCCCGTGCGCCCTCAAGTCCCCCCCCCCCCCACTGACTCCCCCCCCCTCCTCCAGTAAAGCTCACGGTAGGCGTTCCTTCGGCGGGACCCCTGACCCCGCCCCCTCGCGCGGAAGCATGGTAGCCCCCCTCTACCCAGGTAGTTCACAAAGTGCTTCAGGAGATTTTCTTCCCCCTTCTACTGGCCTCTGTTGCCCCCTTTCTTGAACTGAAGTACCAGAAAGGGGGACGCGCCCCACAGGGATCAGTCTTCTCTCTGTTGACTTGTGGCCGGGGTTCAAAGGGGCGCTCCGGATCCTACCCCGCCCCCCGGCAAGCCCCTCTTTACGCCATTCCTCCCTCATGCGGTTCCGGGGCGTGCGTAATCCTGCCATGCGCACCCCCGACGAACGCGATTCAGGGTCTGCCGCCCCAAAAAGCCTTTGGCCGCCGGGATCCGGTTTTTTTCTAGCGCGGATATATTTCTCCCCCTTCAGTTGCTTAAATGTCTTCTGCCCGTCTCGCACCCAGAGCGGCTGTTCCCCCTGCCCCCCCCCAACCCGCGAACTCCGATTCCAAGTTTTTCACCCCCCTTTCGCGCTCGATTATAAGCTCCCGGACGCTGAGGCGAAGACCCCCGCGCGACCGCAAGTTATGGACGACTTCTCCCATAATTCCCTTCTAGCAGTCTTCCACAGAAGGTTTTGAGTCCCCCTCCCCCCAACCCCCGCGGCGGCCCCTGGACCAGGGTACAGCCTCCCGTCCGATCCTTGCTCAGTTGTCCTTTTCTTGCCTGCCACCCGACGATGCCTATCTAGGTCACGACAAGAAGCGCTTATCTCTCTCTTCGATTTACGTTGTTGTTGGGGCTGTTAAGTTTATTCGTCCTTCGTTTTTACTTCTATTGTGCATTGACTTTTGTCTCTTTCAGCACTATTCGGAGACGAGTCCGAGAAGCCCGGAACATGGTAAATTTCACTCGTCGGTGTTTTGTGTTCACCAACCTCTTTTCATTTCCTTTTTCTTTTTTCCGTGAAAAGGATGGCGTCCTTGTATGAGTTCTAGCCTCCTTTTCTATCCCCCCCTTCTTGGCAGTGATTCGACTCTATTCCCGCGAGCGGAGGGAGATGGCTCTTCGATCGCTTTGTGACTACCGTGTTACTTTTGAACCTCCGATCTCCGCCGCTGTGCTACCGCGATAGGCGAAACCTCTTCACTTCTGCCCCCTTCTGGGTTTGTGATAGTCTCATCTTCCCATTCTCCTTTTTTTCTGTTTCCTCTGCGCAGGATTCCTCCCCTCCCCATCAGGATCCCCCAGAGTTTAATGTCTGCGGCTGGTCTCAAATTCCTTGTGGGAGCCCCCCCCCTTTTATCCCCCACCCACCCCCCTCAACTGGATAAGATGGTCCCTTACCTGGCGGCTCAGCTTCACGTGCTCCGCATCTTACTTCTCCTTGCTCTCTCGACCTGGACACCTGTGTGTGTGAGACTCTTCTTGCTTTTCTCGTACCCCGGTTTCAGACCTCGTAATTGTGAGTCCCTCCCCGTTCTTTTCCTTCCCCCCCTCCCCGGAAGCACCTACTGATAGTTGCAGATGTTGTGGGAGTCGTGGTGTTATTGCGGCGAACGGTTCCCCCCTCTTGCTTTTCTTCTCTTATGTATAGCTGCTTTCCTTCGCTGGGTCGTATGAAGGCCGAAGCTCCGAATTCTGTTCCCCTTCCTGAACCTATTTTCGATACTTTAGTTTCTTTTTTTTCTTTTTCTTTTTCCCTTAGCCTCTCTTGGTGGCGATCATCGCCGCCCCAAGATGGGTTCTTTCTGCTTTGTAGTTCACTTGAAACTCCCCCCTGGGGCCCCCCGATTGGGACCGACGGCCCAGAAGATTTTCTTTTTTCACGTGATCTCATTCCTTTTAACCGGCTTTCCCCCTTGCCGGTCCTCTCGCGCTGTCAACCGTTAGTCGTTGGCGAGTCTCTTGTACCATCTCGATCCCGATTCTTGTCTTGCCGTTCGTGCACTACTTTTTCAAGCCGTCGGGTGTCCGTCGAGTTTTTGAGATCTACTCCTCCGGGCGCATTTCGCCTCTGATCTACATAGAGGTTTCCCCACTTCCCTCCCCCTGCTCCCTTTTTTTTTTTTCTTCACCCCTTGTGTTTTGGGTTTCCCAAAGAGTGTAGAGAAATGCGGACAAGTTCTATTTTCCACCTCGCTGACACCCGACTTGATGCTGTCAGGATTTTTTCTTCCCCTTGCCGGCTCCCCTGCGTCTTTCTCCAATTAACTCAACTGTTCCGGTTTTTCTTTTTTCTGGGATTTTTTCTGTTTTGTATGTCCTTTGAAGATTCCTGTCCGCCACTACGGGAAGTTTATAAGCCTGGCCTTTTTTTTCCTGTTTCCTTGGCATCTTTCTTCTCGACTTCCCCCAGCTATCTATATCTTCTGTGCCCCCCCCCCAATTTAATCGCATCGGTCCTCTGTTGTTCTTGAAAGTTCCGCGCTGGAGGGCCCCACCGCCCCTATCTGAGTTTTCTCCTAAAGTTCTTCTTTTCGGCGGTTCTCTTTAGTCGGCAGCCGAGGTGCTTTCGAAGGTTTCGTAGCCTTCTCCTGTGCTGTCTGCGCCCTGGCCGTGCTTTTCCTTTGAAGGTTGCCCGCCGGCTTCCTTCCGTTGGAACGACTACGTCCCGCCCCCCGCATAATTAGGGGTCAAATAAAGACTGTCGTTCTCGGCTGCCTTTTTATGCGTACCCTTACCCCATTTTGCTTCCCCCACCTTTTTTTCTCACTTTCGTCTTTTTCTTCCTCTTTACCTCTTCCTTGGACAAGTCCATAAATCGATTGTTCTGATTGACCTAGGTCAGCTTCACCCGCAAGTTGGAAGACCCGTCCCCCCCCCCCCCATTCCCCACAGGCACTTTCTGTCATCAGTTCGCCGCTGTTCACCGTTGAAGTAGTTCCCCCTGAAAGGAGCGCTTGCCAGTGTTAAGTCTCTTTCGACTACTGGGGGACTTTTTATACGCCCTCTTTCCCGAACTTTCAGCCAGCACGTCCAATTCAAATAGTGACACTTAAGCTCTATGCGTTTCTTTCTACTTCAGGGCTTCCTACCTTTTCTCCAGACTCACGTGTTGGCCGTATTTTCATTCTCAACTATTAAGGTTTCTAGAGAGGATAACCATTCCTCCCATCAATGGGTTCAGAGTCATTTTAACTGACTGCAATCTTTTTCCCTAGGTTTTAATGTATCCCGTTTCCTGCAGTTGGTGGCTTGGTGGGAGGCGCTTTAACAGATCGGTCCCCCCAGGTTCGGTTGGGTCTTTCCGTCTTCCGTCCTCTCTTCCCCCCTCGTTTCCCCTTCTCCGATCCCTTTTAGATCGGCCGCTGGATTTCCGGTGCCCGCGTCTCGGGTCGTTTCTGATACACGTTCAGGGGGGATTTCGCCCCTCCACCTTATCGAGATTGCCGACTGCGGTCATGAGCCCGCAGTCTTGCTCTTCCTCCTGGATCCTTCCCTCCCTGATTGCTGCATGGGTCATATATGTTTACTAGTCCTAAGGTCGGGAACGAGGTCGTATCTTTTTTGCCGGTGGCCCACATCAGCTTTTTTTTCTTTTCATCACTTTTCTCTTCTCCCCGCTCGGCCCCCCATCGCGTTAATCGTCGATTCGCGCTCTCTCCAGGCGCGCTTTTTTTTCAGCTTTTTTCCTTTTAGTCGCCCCCGACAGCGCCTAACGTTTACCCCTTCGTTGTTGGGCGTGACTACCTTCCCTTCCTTGAATCTTCCTCTTTAACACCTGGAGGTGTGGTCTTGGTTTGTTTTTTGGTGGTTTGTGTGGTTTTTTGGTGTTTTTGTTTTGGTTTTTTGTGGGGTTGGGGGGGGGGGGGTTGTGTTTTGGTTGGTGGTGGGGGTGGTTTTTTGGGGTGTTTTGGTTTTTGTTGTGGGGTGGGGATAACTTAGAAGGTCCATTTACGCAGCTGTTCTGAGGCTGCCTACTCCGTTGACTTCCCATTCCCTCTTTTTCGGTGTCTAGCCCTCCTATGGGTTAGGTGGAACTTTATTACCAGTCCGAGGCTGGTCCTCCATACTCTCTTTTCTTAACCTTTCCCCCATAAGCCCGGTTTTTTGCTCCGAGTGCTAGCCCCTGTGCTAGACGTAAAGAATGCCTTAGGTGTCTAGCTGGTTTCTTTCCCTCTTTCCCCTCTTCGGATCTTACCCAAGTTGTCAACATTTGAAGAAGGTAGGGGTAGCGGACTTCTTCTGGCCCGCTACGCCCTGGCCAAGAGTAGGAATCGCCGTACCTTTTTCTCTCTGTAAGTCCCCCTTTACGTTTTTCTGTTAGATGCAGTTGGAGGACGTCTCTTCCTCTTTGCCCGGGACTCTCCTCGTAGCGTCCCGCCCGTGGACGTGCGGCCTTATGATAGCGGGACCTTTTTCCCTTTCTTCGGACCCCTGACCCCCAACGCTGGTTCTCTCATATCTTCTTTCTCCTTTTTTTTCTACGGCCTTTCGTGGAGAGACGGCTCAAATCATTACAACACTGCGGGATATTAGTCCTTTTCCCGTGGTCCAGATTTCGTCATGGCGGGTGAGGCGCCATGGATTTCCCCTTCATCCTTTTTTTTTGACCCCCTCGCTCGGGCGGTCTGACAGATGTCCGTTCGAGTGATTGAGAGAGCTTCCTGTCAGATTAGTCCTTTTTCGGACGATCTGGTCTGAAGATGCTTTTTTACGACTTTTCTCCCCTCTTCTTGCTCCTCCTCATTCACTTGTCCCTCGTACCGAGTGATCTTCCAAAGTTAACGACCTGTAAGCTCTCCGTCTAGGAAAGGAGAGGGTCTTCCCTCGTGGCCGCCCTCGGACATCGTTTCCT
>Ga0179593_1594648_pt1 | contig 15251 bp, 21 predicted proteins | sample CZODoug2_1_08_16_FD_185931 | JGI IMG/M metagenome (GOLD analysis project Ga0179593, IMG submission 185931) | Vadose zone soil fungal communities from Angelo Coast Range Reserve, California, USA - CZODoug2_1_08_16fungal (PacBio error correction) | ecosystem: Environmental > Terrestrial > Soil >... | reverse complement strand
TTGGGAAACCCTCCTTTGTCACGAAGCAACCCTGGAGTCAACTCCTCGGCGAGAGAGACCTGAGTCCCCTTACCAGATTTTCCCCCCTGTATAGTTGAGCTCCCACCCCCTTGCTTTAAGGAAGAAGCTCCGTAGCGCGGCCGATACCCCAAGCTTCGCAAGTGTACCGCACATCCCCCAGCCGCCCTACACAAAATTTTTTCCCTACGAAAGGGTTTTTTCCTAGACACCGCAAACTCAGATTGACGATTCTCCCGTTTTCAACAAAAAAGATCACATACTCTCATTTCCGATTGGGTAGGTCTTCCTTGAAGAAAGAAGTGCGCTGCACCCCTTCAAGAACGATGAACAATCCCAGTCCGTCCAAGGAAGCAACCACGTGACCAGTCCCTTTTGGGATAATTGGTTCTTTTACACAGTCTCATAGCAAACAACGACCAATGAGTGTCTTTACGGTTCCGCCATGCCGCTTCCCCCCCTTACCTCCGCGGATAGTGCCCTACCTGTAATAGAACAGACCCTCCTTCCTTCCCCTGTTCCCCGACCCCCTACGAGTGACCCTCACCCCCCCTTTATCTCGGCAATTTAATATCAAATTCCACGCCTAGAGACTTTCCTGACCCTCCGCCGCTTGAACTCATCCCTGACCTCATTCCACTTGTGGACTGGCCCTCCTTCTCCAAACTTTTTCACCGTCTCGCCGGACCCGCAACCAATCGGGCGGAGTCTTCCTTCCCCCAGGATTGCATTCGGTTTCGGGTAGTTTGAAGCCCTCCCCATATCAGTAGACCCCTGACCGCCTCGCACAGATTCGAACACCATAGCCCTCCCGTTCTCTCGGTCCGGCTAACCTAAGAAAATAAAGGTTTTCATTCCAAGTCATTTTTCACCCTGTCACCCTCCGTTCTGATACCGGGCTCATGCATATGGTGTGGCTACGAAATCAATTATTGAGTGCTTCTTTAATACTTTTGAGACTGGTACCGGCCAACACCCTTGCCTTGTGTTCTCGTTCGCACAGACCCGTATCCATCCGCGGCCGACCGCCGGCAGTACGGGTAAAGACAAGAGGTTTTTCCCTGTCTTGATGATCCGCCGGTCCAGTCCCCAGCGTCCCGTGGCATTAGGACCCGATCCAATACCCCCCGAGCGTGCACTTTAACCACGGCCGACCGCCGTGCCGACTTCCCACCCTATTTTGTGTGTTCTCGGGATCAGCTGAGCAACTATCCCCCCCTTCTAGCTGCTCAATCACTTCTTCTCCTGTGCCGCAGCCACTCCCCCCTCCTATGGCGTTTTTCACTGTAGGCAACCTCCCGCGGCCCGACCCTTTCCCCCGACCCAAGGTCCAGAAAGGTCAGTTAAACCCCATTTTATTTTAACGCAGTTTCCGCTAAGACCAGCCCTGGATCAGTCTGTTCCAACAGGGCGTAACTTAATTCCCCCACTAGGTTTGATTACCTTAAGGATCAGAAGGTATCCCACATCCTTATACACATTGAGCTCCCCCACCCCCCCCCAACACAAGATTTAAAAGAGACATTGTCAGCCGCACTCTAATTCCCCTTTTGTTGACAAGGCACCACCAAGGGCCTCCCTCTTGTGCCATTGGAGCCCCCCCGACTGACGCTTTGCACATGAAATGCACGCCCCGTATGACCCCTTGTGCTAGTGCCGGCAACACTTTGATAACATTTCAGACCCCCATTTCCCAGCTGCCATCCTGTTCTGTGCACCACTTACGTCAAAAGCCCCCTGTGTTTCCCCTCCGGTTTCAAGCCTGCAAGGTTTTAGTACTGGACTTTCGCCTAATGCCCCGTTGTATGCGGCGACTTTTTGGCCCCGAGCTCTTGCCCGGTCGTCGTGGCCCTATCTTTTCCAGTAGTATTTTAGCGGGTGCTCCTCAATCGGCATTTCTATTCGACGCGACTTCCACAATTCGTTTTTGAAAGTTTCTGCTCCCCCCCATTTGCCCAATCTCCTTACATAGTCCCCTCCAGGGGTAGAACACCCGTCCCCTTGTCCTTTTTTCTCCGCGTGTTCGGTCGGTCCGTTTGTAAGGTACTATTTTTGTGCCCCAACCCCCCCCCTACTTCGAAAATGCATTAGTCTCCATACACCTTTTTGGCCCCAACATCTTTAAGGACAACTGATTATTTCTGTGTACAAGTCCCGTATAGAGGTTATTCCCTAAATCTCAGCATTATATATCTGTCCCGGAGTGGTTGCGCCGGTTCTGTACGACGATGCAAATCCTCTCCCTTTCAATTTGTTTATTCTCTTGAAAGCAGCTTAGTCCTCCTTGGGGCACGTCTTATCCTTGCGTCATTTCGACTTTTAGAGGACGCTTGAGAAGGCTGCGAATCCAACGAAACCAAGCGGCGTCGCGTCTCCGGACCCACCTACTCGGTTGAAGTGAAACACGCCAACTTCTGTAACCCACTGACGAGGTGCCGATCGCACCCCGGCGTCCCCCATCGTGGGCCCTGCATGGGGGCATACCACCTCTTTACCCCTACCCCGACCCCAGCGATGGCAGGGCAGTTTCAGACCGGCCAGGGCCTGGCCCGGGGCTTCTTTCAGACGATTTTCCCACGCCACTGGACGTTCACCGTTGGAAAGGGGCCCCGTACAGAGCGTATCAGAATGCGCAAAATTACCTCACACAAACAGGTCGCACGTGAAAGACTACCAGAAGCTACCCTACCTGGTCTAGCTCACGTGAAGCAGCTTCCTGATAGAGGGTTCCTTACATCTCCCTCTCCCCCAGGAGACCAAAGATCTTCCGACAACCCATCCAAAACAGAGCAAACTCTTCCTTTGCCTGAGAGGAGTTTTTTCTTCTCCAGTTTACAAACAGAGTTGAGGCCCTTCACCCCCACTTAAATTTTTTTTTCTAGAATGTACGCGTACACAACAACGTACAAACACTAGGTCCAGTTTTACTTCTTTTTGCCTTAGCAGCCTCGCCCCGTCCTTCCCCGCCCTCCTAATTTTAGTCTTCATCAGACCCATTTTACGAACCATCTCTCCGAGCCGCCAAGCACGGGGGTTCTCCTTTCAAATGTCACCCAAACCGTGAGAGTCCCATCATACTTCAGTCTTTCTCGTGTATTCGGCGGGACGCTTCAATCGCTCCGAAAGGCCCCCCATTCCCGGGACAACCGGCCTTTTTTATCCCCTGAGCGCGCGCTAAAAGTGATACGTGTGCGGACACATCCTCGCTCTTTCGCTCGGAGGCGGGCTCCAGCGCGCGTGTGCTCCTCCGGCGATGCTTTACCTTCCGAACCTATTTGGTTTCAGAATAGAACCCTCTCCAATGAGACCCCCCCGACCGCCCTGATCAACACTTTTTTTCGCCAGGCCGACCCATATCGTTATGGCATGGTAGGTTTTTCCGGACTGTTCTCGTGAATTTTACGACGGCCAGCCCAACCTCCCCCGTAGTGTCCGTTGTTGTTCGAGCAGGAAGTACGTCCGTTGGATCTCACACCTTTCCCTGGTTGAAGTATCTGAAGTGCGCGAGGCATCAGATTTCCCTTGTACCGAGCCCCTTTTGTTTCTAACTTTCTTGATGCCTTGACGCCAAATCCATCTTTCTCTTGCGGACCATCACGCCTTTAATTCCTCTCCCTTTTTAGAGATAGTTCTGCACCACGTGACGCGAAATTACTTACCTCTCCGAAGTATTATCGGCTGTTGGCCGTCTGGGACTGTGCCCCCACACCCTTCTGCACCACGTGCTATAACCTAGGAACTTGTCCACCCAGAACACGTATCCAAGGGTTTCGAAACGCACCGATACCGGCGGACGGCGCAAGGACTTCCACCACATTACGTGTTTCAGCAGCCACCACGAGTTAGGACTACTCCATGTCCAATCCTTCCAGTCGCGCACTTCTTAACCTGCATAGACACCGGCCCTCGAGGACGCCATCTGCCTTCTGCATCTTGGATCTTTTTGGTCCCCACTGCACCCACCTATCAATGGAGGTTTGATCGGCTTCCTGGAGGAGTACGAGCCGTTTTCCCAGGAGAGTACCTTTACCGCAGCCCGCTGTCCTCCGCCGGGCCTCCCAAACCTCGCCGAGTCCGCCCCTGTCCGTACTTCCCTGCCACACGATCATCCGATCAGCGGGCACCCTCCTTCACTTTTGCACCCATGTGAGCCTTGCCGCTGCACTGCCACTAGAACACTTTTCTTCGACGGGAACCCCCAGGTTTCCTCCTCCCAGGCTTGGGAAGGCCCGAACTTTTCTTCCCCAAGCTCGTCGCCCACTCCTCTCCCCGCCGTGATCCGCCGAGAGGGTCTTTGTGTCCGCGGGAACGGGTTTTCCTCAGTTTCTCGGCCTCGCTTCCCAGTTCCAATGGTGCATCCCTCCGCCCCGCAACGTCTTCCTTTCTTTTTATTCGGCTTTAAGTCAACTTTCTTTCATCGCTACCAGGCACCACGTCACTTTTTTTTCATCTTCCAGCAGCCGCACTTTGTCTGTTTTTGTCATTGCGGCCGCCGTAGTTTCCACCGGGGCGAAACGATCGAGACATTTTACAGCAGCATTCAAAGTAGACCCCTGTGTTTCGAGGACCGTTTTACCCAGTTTATTCTCGTGAGCACCGGTTGTGCACCTCTATCGACTGCAACTAGAGCCCCCTCACAAGGTTTAAACAGATTGGGCATTCTGACAACTCCCCCCTTTTCCTCACCCGGCAAAGCATCTGCACGGATCTACGAAGAGGAGGTCCAGTTCCCTTACAGTTTTAAAGTCCGGTAGGTCCCAGCCTACCTGTCCCTTTGTAGTCGCTAAGAGAGTACAGGAAATCACACCCCATTATAGCTTGCAGAACCTTGACGTGACCCCCCTCTTTCCCCGGCCCTTTGCACCGACCCAGCCTCCGAACCGACCTCCTTCCCCAAATCCGCAATATCTTAATGTCAGCCTGACCCAACTCGTCAAAGCGAACCCCCCACCCCCGACAAAGCCAGTTCTCCCTACCGACTAACTTACCGCCTTCCACCACGCCGCCCAAACAGCCCCTATCACAAAGTAGCACCACAACCTTTCCTTACGTTGAACCCCCAAGTATGGGACTCTCGTCTGGGGTAACAACGAAGGGATTAGTTAAAAAGTACCCTCAGGTAAGAAGAGAAAATAGACTCCGGATACGTTGTGTATTGCATAATTACCCACCCTGCTCCTCATCAGCTTGGTCATGAGGACACGGTACTACCATTTGTCACAGCGAAAAATAGCAATACACAAATTACGAAGCAGCACTGAATCACCCGCAAATTTTACGCAACACCTTAGTGCCTTCCCATTCTATACACCCCAGATTGTAAAGGAGAACCGAACAAAACCCATACTCCTACTCTTAAGCGCCCCCCAGTGAACCCACCTCAAACAAATTTGGCATATAGCTGGAACCACCAGTCGAGGGGTAACGACTTTTGCATCAAAGCAACACAACCAGCAAGATCTTACGTCACCCCGACTCGCTGAGACACCAATAAAGAGGCATCTGCCTGTAGTTTGAACTTTTCTCTTCCTCCCCACCCACATACCCCGGCCCCTTTTATACAAGTGTCGACAATACCAACACACGGAATTTGAGCCAACCACACTCCACGTGCAACATTGCTGCGATACTGCACACTGGCTGCACTTCTTCCACAAAGCCTTAAACCGCTTGAAAACAACCCCCACACTCGATTTCCTAACAAACTTGCGTGTGCCATCAACACGTGGGTGTGTGCACGTATCCCCCCCCCCTTCTGATCGCACCCTTGGAACACCCATATGGATTCATAGGTAACACTCTTTGCTCCCCATACCTGGGCTGGACGAAATAATCTTTATCCATGTCTTTCATGTTGATTATCGTACGGCCTGCGTCTACCTCTATTCCTACAAAGGTCTTAATGGTATGGCTGAAGAGGAACAGGAATACACCACACCCTTCGCACACTTTTTTCCTGTTAAGCCTCCGCGCCACTTTCCCTGCGGAAGTAACCCACACCCCTCGTCATTCAAGATCGTGCAGTAGCAGAACCTCGTTCGTACGGCAACCGTTGAATCGAGATGCAACCCAGGGACAAGATAAAAACCCAGCCTTTCACCTGCTTCGAGCGCGGCTTCATATGCTTCTGGTGACGTCATTTCGGCGCCAGTAACTATTTTACCAGTCACTCCCCCCGGTAATGATCAACCGGGCCTATCGGGCGCGATGTGGCGATTTCCATAACCCCCTCAACAAGTTTACTACCCGGCTGCATCACTCCTGGAGTGTCCATGGCCTAAGCGGCCCTTGGCATGTCCTCCCGCTACGTGGTCAATGCTCATTGAGGTTCCTTAAAACCACCCCCCTCACCATGCTTCTACCCCCAATGCAGACCTGACCCACTCGTGACAGAATGCGCCTTTGACATATTCCCCTTTCCTCGGGTATGTATGTTCGGAGCGCCTTCCCCGTGGGTCTTTTCGCAAGGGGCCACCTTTCGCTCGTCGACTCTCGTCCTGGGCTTCGGCCTGACTTCGGCTGGGCGTAAGGTCGGATTCAGTAAACAGCGGATTAATATCCCAGCCCGGGTGAATTCACGTCCCCTCCCGGTGCCCACTTTTTCGCACCCAACCTTCCAGATAGCATGTACCACATTCTCCTCTAAATCTTGTAAATTCCCATTATCAAACCACTTCTCTATCTTTTTTCCGTCGGGCGCACAGTCCTTATTTTTTTTAGACGCCCCACAGTTATTTGAACCATTACTCGGAAGCTTTCAGTTCAAGGGATTCCGTCGGCAGCCCCTCCGGAGTAACCTATTTCTTTCACGTATCCGTAGCAGACGTAGTTCACCGGATGGAGGTTCCAGACCGGTGCTAGACCAAGGAGTTCCTTCGTTAAAAGCCATGTCCCCCCTTAGTTCTCGGGAGACAGCACAACGAGTCTTCGCAAGGTGGTGTATCCACACTCTTCTACGGGTTTTTTTTATACTTGTACCGTGAGGAAAGACAAGATTCTCCCTAGTATCCCTCTTACTTTCGAGATAAAATTGTTGCCACTTACTTAGGAACATGTCTTCACCAATATTATTCCTAACAACCCCCGGCGGATGGCCTGTGACCGGAGATGTCCTACGCTGACGGACTATCCTCACCCGTCCTTTCTTCTTTTTTTTATCCCTCGAACGGCTAACTCCACTTACACTCGGGCTGGTTGACAGTCATAGTGGTGTCTGGAAACGATTTCTCATTCTCCTAGACGGAAGGCCCGAGAGTTGTTGTTTTTTTAGCCAAAGGAGCGGCACCAGCCTGCTAGTACGCCCTCGGGAAGTATGAAACGCTTCTCGGGAATGGTCCTTCTCCCGGCGGCCGCCAACGTCTCACCCCCCCCCCCCCCCCCCGTACTGTTAAACCCAGACACAGGCTGCAATCTATTATTCCTCAAAACTTCACCCCTACTCTTGTGTGACAGAAATCTTATCATATTACTTTTTTTAGCGTCGTTGTTGTTGTGGACTCCCGCTCTTCTGGAAACACCCCCCATGGTTAAACCTGGCAAGATATGTTCGTCCTCTCAGAACTCTTTCGGTGTGAACTTCTCTTGCAGTGCTCACGTCGGGCACTTTTTGAGCAAGGTCGTCAAGCGCCGGTCCCTCCGGTAGCACGGGACCCAGATCTCCTAGTGAGGAAGGTTTTTTTCGTTAGCTACCCGCAGTACTCCCTCAAGACATCCTCGGCCTCCCCGATGCGTCTGATGGGTCAAATGACCCCCGCTGATCTCCCGAATTTTTCCACGCTCTATTCAGGGACGCGGTTTGAGCGAAAGTTCCCCTCCACGCAGGTTAGCGACGGCCCCCACGGGCGAAATGGGCCCTACTTACCCTCGGCCTATGAAAAGTGTGCGCGAGGTGATAGTTTCACTATCCCAAATCAGACCCCTTCCGGGCCCTTCTGACTAGATTCGATAAAGCCCCCCCCTCCGGGGGGATTTTATTCGCGCCTAGGCCGCCCACCCCCATAAGTGCGAATCTCTCGACACTAATGAACTCCGCCAAGCCTAAACCACGAAGCCGCTCCACAACTTTCCAGGCGATGTTCCCTGCACGTTTTTTCTTATTAACCCTGCACACCGACACTTATCTACTTCAGTCCGCCCACTTCCGTAACCTGCAACTCTCAAACCCTATCTTGACCACCCTTGATGAAATGCGTTGCTCCCCTGTCCCCGACATCCGGCCGCGTTATTTTTTTTGTTGAATACAACCACACTAGTGCTTTTGTATGACCAAAGAGTCATTGAAGGAACACAGGCCTCCCCGGCCAACTTGCTGATCCAGCAGTTCTCACTTTTTGGGACGCCGTCCCTCCGCACACCAAAAAGGCCCCTCTCTAGAAGGGCCCCCCGACCCGTTTTCTCCATAGAACGGGCCCTGCCGGTGCCCCGACTCGGCGCTTTCTCTTTACTCCGAAACCAATCAGAACTATCCGGCCTGTTGACGCCATTGCTTTCTTCCGAGGCTCCGTGAGCGTTTTCCCTTGGCCTCCAGAAGACCTCTCCTCAAGATCTCCCAGGCCCTTCTTATTACAGTGATCACGGCGGATGATTCTTCTCGCAACCAAGTTTTCTCCCTTGGTGTAAACCGCCCATCTACAATTCCACGTTCGGAGTGGATCCGTTTATTGAAGCCCGAGACCCCTGCCAATTAGGGTTGACCCAGCGCGACCCTGCCCTGGCCGTTAAGACCATCCCCGAGTGCCTTTTCGGTATTCTTCCGGACAATATGCTCCCAGGCCGTCCACAGCTTGAGACCATACTCCAGTTGAAGAAGGCATAGCACACATTCCCCCCAGTTAAGGCTAAATCACACATTAACAAGGACCCATTACCGCCTGGCATCAATACCTATGGAACGTGAGGCTGTGTTATAGGCAATAATCATCCTGTTACCCAACTTCCCGGTCCACACGACCTTCGACTCTGATGACACCCCTCTCCCCAATCGACAGCAAGACTCCCCGCTTCCTGTGTTCCCCGTCATTGCCCCGCCCCCCCCAGCGGTCACAGCACTTCAGGGTCACTTCGGGCATGACCGCCCTGATTGCCACCCCCAGGCCACTGTCCGGTAACCGGCGCGGTGAACCAGACTCAACCGCTGCGGCCCGTAACGTTTACCAGCCCCTGGAAAGGCGTTGCTTCTCCCGGGCCGCCAGCCCACCTTTTTGTCTCATTTCCCTTCACAGTAATTCAATTCGGCCTACAGGGGTTTCCCAGCCTTCCAGTTCCACTAACCCCCCTGGCCTGCAACACCACTGATCCCTACGACCGCAGGTGCGATAGCTTGTCAAGATGACGTGCAATAAGACCAAAACAGGCCCCCACACACGAGGCAAAAAAGACCCCAAGGGTTCGGAATACCGTCGATCACTTCCCTCAAAACTTCCCACAATACTACCAAACTTGGAGCGTGTTTTACCAAATGCTTTTCCAGCTCTAGGTCTACGGCGTGTTTCGGGTACGTTTGTACCCCAGGACCACCAGTTTCAGAACCTTTCTCCCCTTTCCTGCTTTTGGCTCACAACCATGAGTCGGGGCTCTAGCCTGCTTCCTTTAACACCAGAGCCAACGAAGAGCTCAGGTTGCTAAGAGGACTACAATCCCCCGATCGGCTTTTGAACGGTCTTATGAATGAGAAAGACTCCTTTAGAGCCTGCCACCGGTAATCACGGTCCCCGAAGCAGGGTATCCGCAAGAAACCGTGAGACACGTCGGTTGATAGCCACTACGAACGTCCCACGAGGTCAAAGGACCAATCGTTTTCATTGAGTTGACAATCGCCGACACCCTCAACGATCCAAGTATCACGCAATTGCCCCACAACCTTGCTAAGACTTATTAGTCCGAGCTGATTGGGTTTCCCCCCCACCAAGCCCCTCCGAGTAGCACACTAGCCTGTGCACTATATTTCGTCCACCCCCACCCACCAACTTGTGGCGCTGTGTCTTCCTTTCTCGGTTAGTGTCCTGCAGCGCTAGAACCAGACAGACGCCGGGAGATCGTTGGTTCTCCCTCTGCTTAGAGTTTTAAGCTTTCGAGAAACGTTTCCACCCTCCGATTTCCCGTTCTTATTGCACTTATCTTGAGGGCTTCAGGTTGCGACCGAACGGCCGTTTCTTCTACAAAAAGTGGTTCCAAAACTTTCGCAGACGTTGCACACAAACGCACAAAAGACACAGCGACGGTGCAACTTGAAGGTCTTTTTAGGAAGGTTTGAAGACAAGTCACGTTCAGGGAGCGACCCACCCTCAAGAATACCGGTGGTAAGAACCTACGGGCCCCAGCTCACTTCACCCCCCACTCCCCACCCACCCGCCCTACAGCGCATGAAAGCGATTTTACCGACGAGTTCTATATCCTGCCTCCTATTTGAAACCATCTTCCCTCCCTGATCACCGAAGGGCTAGGATTAGCGCAAAACCTCAAAGACGGATTCCAACCTTTTTCGTCGGACAAACGGCACGAATGCCGTCGGAGTATCCAACCTAAGGATCATGTGTCAGCACTGTAATACATGCTTTTTTGTTCTCTCGCTTTCGGACTACCGAGGAGCAAAGCGACGAGTAACACACACCACCCCATACATGAGGTATTCCTAATGAGACTGACAGACTCGATTCAAGATGAAACGCCCACCTGCAGAAGAACAAAAAAGACATTCCTTCTCCCGCCTCCCAGCAAACAGTTTTTTTTCTTTCAGAGAACGTTTCCTCCCACATCGTCGGCGCCTCCTCCACACTTTAGGCTATCTTCTACTGATTTCCCATCGGCAACGGACCACCTGCCCACACCCTCCGCGCCGAATGCACTCTGTTTAGGAATGCCGAACCTATCAGGCGAGGCCCTTCTCCTACCGCAGTATGGGATGAGCTCTCGTCTTGTTGGGAACCTAGAAGGTACCTGTTCGAGGACTCTACACCCCGCGACAAATGAATAAAGGCACCAACCCCCCAAGACCACAAACCAATCCCAACAAAAAAACAACCCCACCCCACACAAACCACCGGCCTGATATCGGCCTTAATAAACAGTTACACCACCAGCATAAGAGACCTGATTTTTCAAGCTAGGTGCCTCAGAGCCCTGCCTCAGCAAATCCTCGGTGCCCCACGGGACGGCTTCTCCGATTAAGGTCCTACGCCCAATCCTCCCATTCTGCACTTTAAAAAAACGAAGATTAAATCCACGCCCATCCCGAACCAAGCCGACTCCGATTAGATGGGATCGCGGGGTGTACATCTTTTTCTGCGCACACCACACCAACATTCGACAGCGTCCATCACGGACGAGATTGTGTCTAGTATCCGGAACCGTGCCTCGGCTCAGACCCCCCTTGTCAGCCCGGTCGCCCGTCGCAAGATCTTTCTGGGCGCCAGGGTCCTGCGCGGGAAACGGGCCAAAGGTTGATTTACGTTTTCCCTCTCCACCCCGATAGGATTTGGGCGACCCCAGCCCTCCGCACTTATCTCTCTCTTGTGTTTACACTATTTTTGGTTCGTTAAAAATCCCAGATAGAGTCTTGTAGACTCCCAGCAAATTGACAAATATTTTCAAACAACAAACCACCAAACACTTTTGTGGAGGAAACCCGCGTGACCATAAAAACCTGCTTGGACCTAGGGAGTAAGGAGACTCCGTTCCACTGGCCCCGTAAGAACGGCCACGGGGCGCCCTCCTTCCGAAAACCATCCCGTTCTCCAGAGAACCCCACCGTCATTTTACCTTTCCACTCCAAAAACAGACCCTTTCTCCGCCACGTTCATTGCCGTCATCTTATTCACCCGAAATCCACCCCGGACGGTTAAAAACCCACATTTCTGCACAAGCCACGCATAGGCTTTTTTCTAAACCAACACAATAGATCACCCCCGGCGCTTATGGGGTCATCACCCCCTTTGTTTAGGTCTAGCCATCCACGCGAGCTCTTTCCCCGGGCACCACCACGGCTTCCCGCACCAGGCGCGCTAACACACGCCTCCTCTTTTCTAGGCTTCTTTTCTGCCGTAAACCCCGATCACGCCTTCCCCTCAACACAAGGAATTCCCAGGGAATACGCTCGAGCAAACGTACTTTCGCCCTCGTTAGCGAGGCCACCAGGATCCGTCAAACATCCAGTATCTTACCCAGAGAGATACATAGGCTGCGCACGATCCTTTTCGCCTCGACGACCACACACCGGCGCGTGAGCCCACCCCAGAGAATATGGCAATTCTAAGGTCGCCGGTTGAGTGTGATTTCCCCAGTCCGGTAAGACTCGTGGAAACTCTTCAGAGAGGTCTACCCCCAATTCTTTCAAGTGTCGACCCGCCCAACCTCGTCCTCTTCGACTTACCCGTTTTTCCAGTACCTGGTCCGCTCGGCAATCGACACTTTTCACAAAGCACCCGGTTTCTTCCTAAGTAGAAACATTACTCCCTCCAACCTCCTCTTTAGTTCCCGTGTGAGTTTCTGCGCATCCGCCTCCCGCGTACTTTCCCCCCGGAATGGATTAAGTAACATTTCTGCGCATGATGAAAAGTCACAGACCCCCATTTCCACTCTTTTCGTCCCGATTCCGCCGACTTTTTTCCGTGCCCAAATTGCGCCCTTTCCTCCCTAGCATGAGCATATAGCGGGAAGAAGACTTCCCCAGCGGGAGAAGATCGAGTTTCTGTCTGAACTGACCGACAAAAACGGTCATACTCCGAAGCAATGAGATAAGGTCTCTCTGTTAGTTGTGAAGCTAAGTACCCCATTTGTCAACTACCCCCTTTAGGAATTTCTCCCTCTCTTTCCCAGCGGGGTTCTTCACCCCCCCAATAGACCCCCCTTATCTTCTTGGACACCCCCGTGTCCCCACGTCCTCTTCCATGCATTCTGTCGCCAACAGCCAAGCCTGCCGCCGCATGACCCAATTTCCTTTCCCCTCCCCCTAGCTTATGTCTCCGTTAATCAGTCTTCAAAAACTTACCGTCACTCCGTTCACCCCGCCCTCACCTTCCTATTCTAGACTCGCCACATCACCGCGAAAAAGGCCCCTCCCTCCGGACCCACCAATACCTTTTTTTTTTGACACATGCCAACAACTTCATAAATTTAGTTTTCAGTTTTCACCCGTATCCGTCGAGACCGGCATACGTCTCCGGAGACGGCTACTGGCCCCCCTGGAGTTTCCTACCAATCCCTCTCGCTTGGATTGGGTCATCCCTAACCTTTTTTCCCATGCGCAGTGTATTTTTCCTCCCTTTAGCCTTCCTCAACATAGAATCCCCATATGCGAACCCTGCGCCATACCCCGACACGGATGTCAATCTAGTGACCCCCCCCGAGTTCCTCTACACCACACCAACCCCCCCCAGCACTTTCCTCCGTGCCCACTCACTTCCTGACACTTTGTCTTCCTATCCTCAGTCATGAAACGGCCGAGATTGTCGCTGATGGTCCCCTTTCCCTTTAATAACTAAAGATACCCTGCCCTTCCTTTGCGGCTAAAAGGCCTCGTTCTGAGCGCAAGGCCTATTTCGGCACCCCCTCGGTGCGACGGGAATTCAAAGACATCCATTAATTCCCACTCTGTTTAGTTACACGCTAGTGTTGCTAGAAAAAAACATTTCATACCCTACGTTTGGGACACCGTTTCATATCCCCTAAACGTCCAAGAACACCTAGAGTCGGGCCGCCTCGGAATCTCAACACTGTCACCCTGATAGGAGGGTGTAGTTTTCTTATCCTGTTGACTCACATTCCACCTTTTTACTTAAACTTAACTTGTAGCAAGAGAGAGGAATTCAGACCGATTATGTCTCCCGGAGAGGGGACAGCCCACCCTCTTCCCTTCAACGGTGAGATGGATCATTTCTTTACCTGCGTCCCGCATATGGCCAGAATCTCCACCTCCCCCAAAGTCCCCACCTTAGTAGAGTCGAAAATTCCCGATTCACTTTGTCTTGAGCAGGACATACGTACAATGAGAACTTCCTTTTTGTACAGGAGAGAACTTTTTTCCATGATAAACGGACCCGTTCTTTGTGGCAATGATCATCACCACCCTCCAACGCGCCCCGCGTGCTTTTTAGTAGGTTTACCCTGACCCCTGCTCGAGGAGTGGTTAATTAGCCTTTTCACTCACTCATTGGCTCGTTTCTCACAGCTACAGATGATGCCGGCGTCCCACCCACACCTAACCGTGCGACACTTTTTTTTTTCCCCCCCTCAAATCCTACCTGAACGGTTCCCCCACGCACAGGCTGGCAGTCTTTTCTATCGGTCGAAGAGATTCTGGAGAGCATGAGTTCTCTTTTTTTTTCCCGCGCGGCAAAAGGCCCCCCCCTACTCCTTTTAGAATCGTTAGATCGGCGGTCTCTTCGAGGGGTCGGCCCTTAAAGATCCCCCAGAGTGGAAAATCTTGCCTTCTGAGGGGAATTCGAACTACAGTTTGGGATCAACTCACCGTTTGCCCCCCCCCTTAGGTCAGGTAAGTCACGTCCCAATCTCTCGGCTCCAATCACCTCACGAAATTTTTGCATTGTTATCATGCTCGACCCATTGAACAAATTGTTACGTGTGGGCCTATGTCAGATTCAGCCGCGTTCCTGTCTCGTTCACCGCCCTTTCTCCTTGAGAATAACCTCTGGCAGAGAACTTTGTGGTCGCTACTGGCTTTCTCTGACTGTACCAGGCCGGTTTAACTGCCTACTTCCATTTAGTTTTATCAACCGTTGCAATGGACTTCGGGGTCATTTTTTTTTCACGGGTTTGTCCACCTTTTTTCGGCTTGATTGAGATCGAGCCACAGGACTTGCCGCCCCCGAAGGTCCAGCCGCCTACCATCTTTTAGTGCATCGCCTCCCTTCCCCCGCTGCTGTTACCCCGTCTTCCTGAGGCCACCTCTTTTCTTATGCACCCGGTCGTTGAAGACCGCTTTGCAGGAGGCAAGACTCGAGATTTCAACCGAAATAATCCTAAAGTCGCGCCACGTATCATCACACCCATCCTCCGCGGCTTAAGAGGAACTAATAGTGTAATAACCCTGGGGGACTCGAGATCCCTGGCCTTCCCCAGTCTCTGATTGCGTTGACAGGCGCCTTACCCTTTTTCCCTTATCTCACTCCGACTTTCGGTAACTTTAACCAGACAGGAAATGGAGCTCTCTCCAGAACTTGTTCCGATGTTCACCCGACTACCAACTTTCGGTCTTCATCACATGTGTTTTCCAGTGC
>Ga0179593_1408188_pt1 | contig 15252 bp, 14 predicted proteins | sample CZODoug2_1_08_16_FD_185931 | JGI IMG/M metagenome (GOLD analysis project Ga0179593, IMG submission 185931) | Vadose zone soil fungal communities from Angelo Coast Range Reserve, California, USA - CZODoug2_1_08_16fungal (PacBio error correction) | ecosystem: Environmental > Terrestrial > Soil >... | reverse complement strand
CTCCTTAATGTTGACTCTCCTCCTGCCATTCATTTGGTCTTTTTTGTACATGATCACCCCCTGGCTCCCCTTCTTTGCATGGACGCTGGACCTCAAGACTCTTGTCGCACGTTTTGTAACTATCTTACCTTTGTTTGTCCCCGCTTCCTTCTTGAACTGCCGCCGTCAGCAAATTCAGTTGTTTCTACAATGCACTGGACCGAATAACACTCACGTCGGGATAGTATTCCTCTGCTTCGGCGGGGGCCGAACCGCCCCTACGGTTTTTCTTTTAATTCACGTTATGTTCGGCTGCTTAGAATCTCCATTTTTTCTTAAATTTGCTTTTCCCCCACCCGCGTTGCTGTACTGTGTTCTCCCCCCCCCTATTTTTTGGCCTTTCATTATGATTTTATTTTTTCCCCGACCTTCTCATTTCGTTTTTTTATGTTCCCCCCCCCGACACGTTTTCCTTTCACCAGCTTAGCATTGTTGCCTTTGTCTTGCTATGGGCCAACGTGTTCCTCGTTTTCACCCGACTCGCTCCCCCTCACTGTTCTCCCTGTCAGGTCGATTGCCCAATCCCCGTCAAAGGTTTACTCCTGGCTAGGGGATCCTGCTGAAACGTTCCGCTTTCTTCGCCCTACTGTGGTACAAAAGTCTAAGAACTGAAGCTTCCAGCTTACTGTCGAAGGGTGGTCTTCCTTTTCTCTTAGGTAAAATCTTTCTAAGACTTGTCACTTCCGAGTGTTAGCCCACCTCTAGGTCTCAGCGGACTTTTTTGCTCCTGCGTACTTCCCCCTCCAGGTAATCTCCTAGTCTTCCCTGATGAAGGGTTCCCTATTCACTATTTTTTCCCCCCCCCATTTAGCGCCTCAATGGCCGGATGGAGTCCCTTCTCGCTTTTTTCCCCTTCTTCCCCCAAATAATCTTCTCTCTGCGAATCCGGGATAGAGGTTTACCCAACTTACTTAATATGGGCGCTTTTGCTCCCCCATTGCCTACATAGTCTTACGGAATCCTAGATCCACCAAGGAATCGCCCGCACAATTTTTCGAGGCATTGGGGCATTTACCTTGGCCCAGGTGTCCTTCCGAACCCCCCCCCCCGAGGCCCCTCCGTTTCTGTAGTTTCTAGTCAAGCCCTCCGCCACCGGTTTCCCTGCTCCCAACCGTACCCTTGGTACCCGTCCGGGTATGCCCCCGAACCGTGATAGGCCCCCTTACCCTTCTGGGGGCGCCCAGATTTTATTTCCCCAATTTGCGCTTTTCCCTGCCCTCCTATCTCCACCTTAGTGTCTTTTCTGTTCGATCCTGGAGTCCCTCAATACTCATTCTTCCCTCTGCGCCCCTCATCCCCTCTCTCGTGGCCCCAAGCAGGCCTTTTTTTTTTTCCTTCTCCATTTTTGTTTGGTCTGTGGCCCCAAGCTCTAGAGGTTTTCTAAGGGGTTTGGTTTTGGACGTCTTGGCAGTCTTCAGTGATCCAGCGTACTCTCAGAGTTAGAGATTCTGATTTCTTCGCGCGCCCACCCCTTTTTTTACAGTTCGCCGCCTGTCCACCAGGTGTCCCCCGGTTCTTCGGCCCGTTTTGTCTACAGATACCTTCCACCCCAGGCGCGGACGTCTAGTTTTTGAAAGGGTTCTCTCGTCCATCCCACAAAGAGCCGGGACGGCACAACTCTACCTTCTCGACCGTTAGGCTGGCGCTTGGTTGATTAGGATTCCCTGCTCACTTCCCCCCCGGACAGCGGACTTGGGCGCGTTTTCTCTTCCCTCTTTCCTTTGATTCGTCAGCTCCGCTTCGTTTAACTTTAGCCCAGATAAAAGATCCTTCATTGTCCCCCCCCCAGCAACCGTTTCCCGGGCGTCCCACCCCCTTTCTCTTTTCCCTTTTGGACGACACACCCGTTTGGGTGATCCTTAAGTCTTTTATATGGCTCGGGACCCCCCTTCCCCTTAAGGACCGCCAGCGTGAGTTTACATATGACCTTTTGCTTACAGTCCCCGCTGATTTATTATAGGCTTCCCCTCTTAATTTAAAATTACCCTTCTTCCTTGGCCTAATCATGAGAAGTTCCCTTTTTCAGTTAAAGAGTGTTTGTCATCGATGTTTCTCCTCTGACTTGGGGCCACCCCGTATCCCATTTTGGTCCCCCTTTTCTTTTTTCTGCGTCTTTTTCGTCGGCGCGTTCGTGGTTACCCAAACCTCTCTGGTTTCTAAGACAGCGGACAATTTCCTTTTCTTTTCCCACATTGGGTATCCGATCTAGGAGACGGCCGACCCTTAGTGCCCCAAAGGAATCGTCTACGGTCCCCAAACAACAATTTTTGCCTTTCCCCCCCCACCAGTTCCCTAAAGGCCAACCCGCGATGTAGACACGAACGGTTTGATGGCAACCTTTTTCCTAGATCTTTCCGCTGAATCCGAGGCCCAACCGCGTTCTACGCTCGCCTTCGGAGGCCTCTCCGTACTTTTGTACTACCGAGAGGTTGCTATTTTCGCGCCCGTGCTTTCATTTGCATTTTCTTTGCTGAGCAGCAACTTACAAAATCTTTTCCGATCATTTTTTCCCCGCTAGGTTTCCCCCCCCTTTTTTTCGGTCAAAATTTTTTCCCTCTCCTTGAAATATGGCTGACACACCGGCAAACCCAGATTTATGTCTTTTTAGAGTTCTTTCCAATTTTCAATATCCCTCCGCGCGTCTCGCTGAAAATCAGTTTCCCCCTTTTTTCCTCAGGCCTGTCTTCCCCGAAAGCTTCTTCGTAGGAGGACAGGGTCACGTAATCTCTCTCATCATAGTACCTTTTTAGTTTTCAAGCCCAAGGCTTGGACGGGTTTCTGCGCTACTTCTCCTCCCCTGACCATCTTCTTTTTTTCCTCGTTGGTGTAAATCAACGGATTTCTTCATCACTGAATTGGTTAAAAACCCAGGTCCTCATGCGTTAGATCCCGGTCGCTTCTTTTGGACCACTATTAACCGTATTGCCCTCACCACGAGACCACGGTGTTTTTGCAAAGTATCTCTCGAACGAAGATTATCGTTCTTTCTCCCTCCCCGATGTCCTCCTTTTTGAAACTGACGACTCCTGGGTCAATCACGTACTTGATCACAGTGTTCTTACCCATCCTTTAGACCCCCATTTTTTTTTTTTCCCCCACCCCCCCCTTCGCCGTGAGCCGGAGCCCTCCCCTTCGCGGCGTCGGATTTCCTACGGGCAATCGTTCCCTTTTCTTCCCTTCAACGGCCCGCAACACCGGGCTTCTTTTTCTCTTCCACAATTGGTTCGAGACGTCGCCGATTTAGCTTGGGGAGCCCACCCCAGTTCGCTTTTAGGATGACGGAATCAAAAAGCTCACACCACTTTCCCTCCCGTTTTTACCCCTTTACCCCTATTTCTCTTTTCTCCTTTTGTTGTTTCGTTTTAGATATAAATCCTTGGACCAGAGTTATTTTTTTCATAGTAGGTCCCTACCCCCACCCTATTTGCCCCCCTCCGAATCAATCGACTTTTCTCCCCTTTCACCCCCCTTTCTCAATCAGCCCCACTTTTGGTGGTTGGACACCGTTTTCTTTTTTTTTTCACCTATACCACACCGTGGGACCCCGGATTGGACTGTTGATACTCTGTGCGAAGACGACAAGGGGGCGTCTTTGGTCCCCTTTTTCGCAGACTTGAGGTGGAGTGTAGTTGTGTTTTTCTTTCAATTCCTTTCCCCAAGAGTCCTTATTGATAGCGCGTACTTTTCCTTCCCTTGCCCTCCCCCATCGCGGCCCGACAAATCGGGATGACCCTACGAGGGGCGGTACCCGCGAGGTCGAATGTTTTTCCTCGGATTACACCCCCCCCCTTTGCCCATCCCCCACCTGGGTTCTCTTTGGTATGGCCCCTTCCGATAATTTCAAGAGAGCTACGCGGCAAATTCATCCGTGACCTGTTAGCTGGTCCAACCCAAGAGTCTTTTTTTTTCGTGTCTTTTTCTTTCACAGTCTTCGAGCAGGTGTCCCCCCCCGCCCCTCGTTTTGTTCCACCCTCTATTCGGCTGGCCGATTCAACACACCCCCCCCTTTGCTAGCCTAAGAATCCTCTTACTCATTTCCTTCCTGACATTTTTGAATGCATCTTCTCGCGGTTTTTTATTACTTTTTCTCCGTTCGCAAGACCAATTGAAATCTGTTTGGTTCCCTCAAATTTTACTCAGGCTTATCTCTTCCCGTCCCCATTCCCCCCCTAACTGTAGAATCTAAAGAATCTGGCCCTCTTTGGTTTTTTGAACCCACTTTATGCGCCGTTCCAGAACCCCCTCCATCCCGCACTGCCTCTGACCCAATCGCAACCTGTTCAGTCTTACAGCTATTGTCTTCGACCCGCCGTTGAGGCTCTTTTCCCCTTTGCTTCCTCTTCTCCAAGGTCTTCGCAAGTTCCAACGATTTGCCTCGTGACCAGGTCTCCCTCTGGTCCCGTTACGGATTCGTTGACTTGTTGTACCTAAAGCCAAGGATTTTATCTTTGGGTGTCCTTAGCGTTTTTTACGCAGACCCCCCATGCCCTGGGGTTTCTCCTCCTCGAGATTACGCGCAGCAACCTTTAGTCCACCCTACCAGTAACTTGGGTGATACCTTCTTTTGTAACGCCCCTCCCCCCCCCTAAGTCCGCTTCCCCCCCGATGCGTATCCGAACCGTGACAGGCTTAGTTGGTCTCCGGGCCCAAAGTCGTCTTTCTCCCCGCATTGCGATACAACACACTTTTAGCATGCCCCTATAACTGTTCCGCCCGATTTGCTTTCGATCTTTTCCCCGTTTTTGTCTCATAATTTGACGCTCGTTACGCAGGTGCTCTTAAGAATGATTTTAACTCATCCCCCCCCCTAACCTGCTGCCCGCTTGAAGTTTGGTTCCTTGATCTTTACATACGACCCGGCCGGACTCCCTTTCCAGAGATTTTTGTTGACCCCCCCTTTCTAGTCCTGTCGTTCTGTACGTCCCCTTTCAAACGGATTTTGGCCGCCTTTAACCTTTTTTTTTCCCTGGACGTTATTTTCTGGGGCGAGTTCCTCATTAATCCTCCTCCCCCCCGCTACACTTTGCATCGACCCCATTGTCTTTATTTTGAGCGGCCCCGGCCTCACATCACGCCCTTTTTGCCCTTTTTTTGCCAGTTTCCTTTCCGGCTCTTTTTTCCTTTTCCGTAACGATAGAAAAAACAACCCCCCTGGTGACCGACGAACTTTTCGGAAACTCCCCCCCCCTTTCCCCCCTTTTTTTTCAGGTACGTTCCCAGCCAGAAAATACCCCCAACTTTTTTTTAAACGAAGGCACATGCCCACAGAATATCTTTCCCCTCCAAGCTTTTGCTCATGGTCTCAGGGCATAGACCAGTTACCTACCCGTTCCTTCCCCCCCGGCAATCACTTGTTTTCTTTTTCGCTGCCCTGCTCCCTAACTCAAAACCTTCCCAAGGCCTTATACTCTCTCTCCATCCATTTGTTGTTGATTTGAGCTTACTTTCTTTGTTTTGCCCCCTTCTTTATGGAGGATTCCCTCGCAGCGCCATAAGCTGGCAAGCAGTTTTGATTGAAGGTCTGTTGTCTCCTCCCTCCCCTATAGGGCATGTACTCGAACTCGGTCGTTTCTCTTCTCCTTCCATTGTGAGCCCTCGAGTTCACATTATGTAAAAAGAACACCCGGCCTTCGGTTTTGCCTTTTTTTTTTTTACACGCCTGCTCCCTCAGGGACTGCAGGTTTGTAGAAGTTAGATTGGTTCAGGACCCTCCCTGAAAACCAAGCCTTCCGGACTGCCTCCTTTTCCCCTTCGAGGAGTTTGGCGTGGTGAGTTGTCTAAGGGGCCGAATGAAATCCACGGCCCTACCGTTTCTGCGGGCGATCTGCGTTTCGGCTGCGGGTTTTAAGCCGGACGCCATCTTTCGTTTGAAGGCCCCGGTAAAGTTTCGATTGTTTTCCCTACTGCCTATTTTCCGTGACCTGTCCCCCGTACGTAGTGGGGTCGCAGGTCACCAAAAATTTATCGGGAATCCTTCCCTTCTCTAAGCGGGACCCAACTTCGCCCAGACTCCTTGATCCATATGAATACCTGCAGTCCTCTTTTAATAGTGGCCCCCTCCCAAGTGATATAGGGCCAAAGCTTCTCCTCTTTTAGCAAATATGTCACATGCGAATTCGATGTATAGCACGTCCCCCCTCCCTTAATTAGTGCCCAGGTACTTTTTTTTTTTTCCCCCACATATACGGGGATACGGAAGTGTTTCCCTCTTCTTAGGTTTACCCAACCCCTAATGGTTTTCCTCCTCGCCAAACCTTTCCTTCTTTCTTACCCCTTTCAAGAATTGCTTCCCCGAAGCTCGAGGCGGAAGGACCTTGAACCGTCTGTCCCCCCCCCTCCATAGAACTTTGCACTACCCCGCATCCTTAATTTCCCCTTCCCACCCCTTTTTAGATGGTCTACAGCAGCGTGCCAGGTCGGAAATGTTGAGACACATACAGCTTCTTTCCCCCCTCAATTTTCCGCCCCCCCCCCCCCCCCCCCCCCCGTGTAACACCTCCGGATACTCTAGCAGGAGGCGCATGCCCCGACGCACTCCTATTGTTGGTACCTCTCCTTAGATTTCGAGGGAAGTGGGGAATTTACCCTTTTTATTTTTCTTGCCGTTCGGCTGACCACCCCGTAAGCTCTTTCCGGATGAAAGTGCTCGTTCAGCCTCCCCCTGGTTTCATTCCGTTCTTGACTCTTGGTGTTTTTCGCCCCCAGCCTACCAGATTATTTTTCGAGTTCTGCCTAAACGGAGACCCCTGCTGAATTCCTCAGCCACTCTTGATTCTTGTGAAGCGAACCCTTTTCGGCGGTCCCGTCGGGGCCTCGTTCGGTCATGACCAGCTTGTCTTTCTTCGGCGGCTCCGGCCGTGGAGTAGATCAGCCTCCATCTGCCACCTCCCAATCCCCCGGCTTGGCCGCGTTGCCGTTTTAAACCGAGAGGCACCTCGGAGACGGCAGAACCCGAAGTTAGGTGAATGTTTTTTCCTCCCTGATTCTACTTTGCTGTTCCCCGGTTAGACCGGATAAGGGGAGTTTATCCCTATCTCCCCCCCCCTCCACCACCCTCCCCTCCCCGCGCCCCCCCCACCTCCCCCTCCCTCACCCCCCTCCCTTAACTACTACCCCCCCCCCTTCCTCCCCCCCCCCCCCACCCAAACCTTACACCCTCCCCCCCGCTACCCCCTCTCTCTTTTTCTACCTCCTACCTCCACCCCCCCTCCACCCCCCCTCCCACCCCCCCTTCCCCATTCCCCTCTCCCTCACCCCCTTCCCATTAACTCCCGTACCCCTTCCCCCACCCCCCCTTCCCCTATCCCACCCGAAAGGCTCCCCCCCTACCCTATCGCACCCCGACACCCACCCACCCTCCTCTCCCCCCGCCCCCCCCCCTACTCCTTCCGCCCCCCGCGCCCCCCCCCCCCCTCCCTACCTGTGTCGCTCTGCGGCAATAGATACTTTTCCATCAACCGGTCACACCCATTTTCTTGAAGTTATTATATCCGGAGCGCCCCCCATACCCCCCATTTATCGTCGCCTTTCCCTGATCGTTTTACATCAATCGTGAGAAGTGCGGACCAGTGCATGACGACCCCTTTGGTCAACGTCTCTCATGTACATTTTTTTTGGCGACACTTGGGTTCCGTTAACAACCACCTTTACCAAAACTCAAATAACAGTCCCTAGCGACCCCTTCCAGCTACACCCATCTCTTTCCTTTTCCTTTCCCATTACCTACGGTATCACCCACAAACCGGTTCCCACTGTATCGTGAAAATCACAACTTCAAGAGGGCAAACACCGGGTCCCTTCCTCGATCCAATTGTGTGTTCCCCTCCTCTTTCAGAATGGATTCGTTTCGCCCCACCATTTTTTGGGTTGCCCTTCTACGATCACTTCACCTCAAAAAACTGGGAGACCCCCATGTCCCCTTCCAGCGTTTCTTAGTGTTTCTGCTGAGATCCATTGGACTTTTCCCCCTATTTTCAGCTGTTTGAGCTGTTTCTCTCTTCGCAAGTCGAACTGGTGCCAACACCCCCAGACCGGTCCACCCCTTCGTTTGGATCCGGCCCGCCCCGTGCGTCCCGGTGTTGCCGACATAGCCGTGTATGTCTTTTTTCACCCGTTAAAGGAGTGGGGTTGAGCCCAGTTTTCGTTTTCAAGCCCCCCTCCTGGGCGGCTTTTTTGGTTTTTATGAAGGTCTGTGTTTTTCGTCTTGTTTTTGCGGCTCGACCCCTTCGTTAGCCCACTTTCTGTTGATTGAGTTTATTGAGGTTTTTTTTTTTGTCTCCAAGTTCCGTCACCCTTCCCCCTTGGGACCCCCTCCCGAGCTCGGTCCCGGAAAGAGGGAGGTTTTTATGCTTTTCGCTCATAATACCCCTTTTTCCCCCCCCCCTTCCCTCTGGTTTTTTTTTTCTTGGTGCACCCGTATAGATATGTCCCAGCGTAATTAGATGCCCTTATCACATATCCGGGTTCAGTCGTATTCTACATCGTATTACCAACCAGCTATGCGGAAGTTCTTTTGATGAGAAAGTCGGAGTCCGTTAATGAAAACCACTCCCTCCTTTCTTTTTTTTTTTGTTCCCTACCCTATTGTTCTCGGCTGGAAGAACCTCCAGTGACCTTTATCCCCGACTCCTCCGTAACGTCACAGCTTTACCACAGGCCCGATGAGTCCCCCTCCTCCTGACCTTAGTCCTTTTTCCTCCTCCGCGAGGTATTGGAGTTATGGAGAGAATTACATCGTTTAGAAACTTAAGGAGCCAAATAGCCAATGAATTTGGTTGGTGCGGCTTTGATCACCCATTCTCTCCTTCCTCCTTCTGACCCCCGTATCTTTGGGGGGGACCGTAACCCATTGAAACTGAACTTATGTATCGAATACGCAATGGAATACGGTCCTCGGTAAGTTTCATATCACATTATTGCCTGCGCCGTCCATACCCCAAGTTTTCCCTTTCACGCCTCCCTCTCCTCCCCTCCTCAGTCGGTCGTTCTCCCGCTGAGGGTAGGCGTAACCGAACATGCTCCCTCTTTCAACCCCCCGCGTTTTATGGAGGCAATCAGCGGAAGATCTAGTACCGTTGTTATCCCAAGACAGCCCGCCCCCTATGAGTTAAAAGAGGGACTGTTGAGATTCGTCCTGGTTGTAACAGACTCTTTATATTGATCGTGGGGTGACACCTGCAGCACTCTTCCTTTTGAACGTAAGGTTTCCCCTGTTTCGTTCTATCGATACGGGAGGAAATTCGGGCCCGATATAGAATCCATCCCGTCCCTGTTCCGGCGTTCTTCTCAACCACCCTCTTCCTTTTTTTTACCGCGCCCAGCAGGCCGAGATGATTGAGAGATAATTCTTACCATTTCCCTGTCTCTTTGGGCCACAGCAGCAGTCTTGAGGCCCAACCCCCACCCCCCTTTCCCCGGTGTGACCCTTAGAGGGCCGACCAAAAACACTCCTTCTTTATGATTGTGGACCCGCCCCCTTAGCTTTTATTTCTGCGCGAATTGTAATACCCTTCTTCCCCTTTTTTAAGCCTGGATTTTCCTCTCCAAGTAGCCTCAGATTCTGAAGGGCATACCTATGCTCACACTTTTCTTTGCCGATGACGTTTGTTCCGTCACATGCCCTCATAGACGCACAGTCCCCCGGCCGTTCCGGTCCCTCTCAGCGATTTTTGTAAAGGATCTTTCCAGAGGAGAGTAGTTTCCTGGGGACCCGTCCCTCCGGGAAAATCTTTGAGGTTTCTGTTCCCCCCCCTTTCAGCCCCCCTGGTCCCTTTTTTAAGATTAGATTTTCCCCGTGACGACGAGGCGAGTCATGTCATGACCCTTTTTCCTTTCCCGCCTCAAGCTAATCCGCCATCGCCCCCTCTCCCCACTGGTCGCTTTCCACTTTGTCGGCATGTCGTTGACACCCCTTTTAGAACCCACCAAAAGCAGCTCCCCACGAAACGTGAGCCCTTGGTAGAGTTGCTGCCTGCTTTTCCTTTTTTTTCCTTTTTCCTTCCCTTCCAGGCTTCGCACCAAAAGTGATTGCGACCTGTGACAAAACCGTCCACGACTCCCGTTTGGCTTTCCGGGGTATCGTTTCCCAATAACCCCCCCTTATAAACACTTGTGGTTCCAACTTTTTTTCCAATAGGTAAGTTGGATTGCAGATGGGGGCCCTCCCCCCTTTATCCCCTCTCTAGGAACGCATTCTACGTCCGCTTTACGAACCCTACCGGTTTTATGTCTTCGCCTAAAATGAAGACATTCCCACTTCTTTCCCCTTTTTAATTCCCTGGTCTCTATGTGCTATGCGCGCGAGAATCCCAACACTCCAGACTTTTTTTTATGTTGAAAATTTCAATTCTATCATTTCTCCCACAGTTGTGTTTTTTTTTTGCGTCACTTGGTTCCCAGCGCATTGATGTTTTTCTCGCCCCCCCCCCCCCCCCCCACACCCCCACTACACCTCTCTCCACTACCATCCTATGATAAGTCACCCGTATGGTTTCCGTCTCCCCGTTTTCTCTCGAAGAGAGTTTAAACGGACGGGTTCTACCGCTTTTCCCCCTGATGATTCTTGCCTATTCGCGCGCCCCCTTTTTTTAAGGAAACCCCGTCTGGGAGACCGTACACCTTTTTTCCCCCCTTTAGGTTGCCACATGGTTTCTTAGGTGGTGTCGGGTTTCCTACTCGAACCCCCCGAGCCCAAAATAACGTTTCTTCTTTGCCCATGTTGTCCTTTAGTTACAGGGGTTTCTCCATCTATACTGGGTTCCTGACGACCCCTCGAATGACGGCACCTTTCCCCTTTATCGAGGTTTCTGCTTTCTTTTTTTTTTTCGTGGACACTGAGATCATGCCCCTAAAAGGACCCCTCGCCCCCTTTGGTCTGGACGGTCGATGCGGCGTTTAGCTGGAGCGGGCTTTCCGCTGCCGGACTTCATCGGCGTCACATGAGCCAATCTACACTGATTCAAGTTTCCCCTCTTTTTCCCCCGAACAGGCGATTCCGGTGACGTCACCTCAGACGATCCCCCTTCCTTCTGGCCTTGGGGTCGTTTGGTAGGAAACCGTTCTCGTTCCATACCGGCCTTCCCTTCGTATATGTGCTTAAACGTATGGACCAACTTTCTTCGCCCCCGGTCGTTAGTGTTATTCAGACCTCCCCCCCTTCCCCCCTCTCAACGTTCGGTGACCCCACCCGTTGATAAAGTGCTAGCTACAGCGGCGTAAAATACAAGTCATCTACCTTTCTTCGCCTAAGATCCCTGGAGAGTTCCACCGCAATTAACTAGTGTTCCTACCGCTTTTGCTAACTCTGGGACCTTTGTCCCCAGAAGTTGTTCACCACCATCTCCGGCCTGTTAGGATACCAGCGTCGCGATAGTCGATTCTTTTGTAACCCCAACCGAGTCTTTTTTTTCATACTCCCGCCCTGAACAAGTTGAATGCATGCGTCTATCGGTTTGCCTCCATTTCCCGTTGTCCCCTCTTTCTGCTCGAGGCGTCCCCCAGGCAGGCATTCGGACCTCGTGGAACCGTAACTTCTGAAGTGTCCTCACCCCACGCCCCACATATACCTTCCGGTCGGTACCAGTTCGCATCCTTTACAGAGTCCCGGCAACGCAGCGATGTTTTTTTTCGAACGCCCCTCTCCCGCTTTGGGAACTTGGTTTTGATCACCAAACTTTTCTAGATTTTCCTTAATGCCGCCAGGAAACAGTTTATTACATAGCTTTTTTTTTGGGTATCTGCCCCGCCGAAGACGATTTTGTAAGACTACCTACTGTGAGGTTGCGATTCTTTTCTATTGCAGTGCGTCAACTTGCACCTATGCTGGCCGTGAGCAATATTCTGTTCACCCCAGTAAGATCCCTCCGATTCCTTCCGGATGCTCTTCCCCAAGATTCAGTGCAGGGTCATTCCAATGTTTTTTCTGCCGGCGCCGTTTCTCCCAATATGTTTTTTTTTGACCAAACTCCGGCCCAACCGATTGGCGATTGGTTCTCTGTTTTTCCCCCGAACGGTCTTTTCAATGTCTCGCAATTCCGCGCGATGATTCGCTTGAGAAACAGCCGTCCTTCTGGCCTGTGCGTTACAGCACCGATGTTCTTCCGGCGGCTCCCTTTTGGCACGTGGATTAGATCGGATACCTCCGAACATCTTCCTTTCTTGCCCACGAACCATGATGGACGGAATCAACTTTTTCTTGCCCTACCTTGAGCACGGCACTCACCCTCCTACTTCTGGCATCGCTTGGGTTTGTAATAACCGGACTTCTCCACGCTGTTCCCCCCGGAGCGTATTGCTGAAGAAAATTTTAACCTTGTCGCCGCTCAATTCCAAACATCGCTCCCTCTTTCCCCATTCCCCCCCGCGACACACCAGGTGACCTTTTTGGCAAAGTGGATATATTTAGTCCGGAAAGCACTTCTTAGCTTTTCCTATCTCGGCTTCAATCAACTCCCTTTCTCCCCCCGTGCCCCTTTGAAACTGCTGAGACAACTATTCCCCCCTGCCTCAATTCACGATCAGTTTTACCAATCCCGCTGGGCGACACACCTCCTTTTTTCCCCACCCCCTCAACCCTAAACTTCCCCAATGCCGACCGGCCCACCAGTACGGCCTATTCGAGGGCGTCCCCCAGGACCCTCTACTTCCGGTATTTCAAACCCAATCCGGTTCCCCTTTTTATCCCGGGAAACACCCCCGGCTCCGGCAACCTGGTTCGGCACTGGCTCTTTTTTCCCCGCCCCACCGCCTTTTGTTACCCGGCCCCCCCCCGACGTCGAATTTCTTCGGGGTCCTCACGTTCGCTTTTTTTGAGGGATGACCACGATCCAATTACCCAGATACAAACCCCCTCCAGAACTTTAAATGGAATTCCTATTTTCTCCTTGGAGAGAGTACCAGGTCCATTGACCTGTCTGCTTTTTGTTGTCTCTTTTCATTTTCTTTCTCTAAGGTCATCATAAAAACTTCAACCTGGTTAGCCCATAACCAACATCCCTTTTAGCGTTCCAACCCCCATTTCTGGTGGATTCCGACAATAGCCAGTGCCCACGGTTGTTGCAGAATTGAACTTGCTTGTGTCTTAGAATAAACAGTGGGGAAACAGGATTGGTATTTGCTAAAGTCGTGGAAGTGCGAAAGCGAAGGGCTTGATCGGGGGGTACGGTTTCGCCCTGATGTGAGTGGGTTTGATGTTTGGTTTTTCTCAAAAGTGGTCACCGAGTGATGCTGCTAGAGGTAGTGAGGCAGGTCCTCCCTGTGTAAGACGTCAGGAAGTCTCCATCGGGATTATTGTACCCCCGTACTTCTTTCAGGTACAGAGAGAAGCTTTCGATGGCTGTTATGCTGGATATCATAACGCACTCACCTGGTTTCCTCTTTCTTTTTTTGCAATAATTCCTCGCTATTTTCCGTCAGGGATCCTGCTTCACGGGGTCCTTCTCAAATTCGATCCAGGGTACACGTCTTCCTGCAACCGTTCACAACCCCCAAGCTCGCGGCAGCGTTTTTCTTTCCTGCGCCCCCAAGGTGACGAGGTGGAAATACCACGGCCATCGGATGCGTGGGCCCCGAATCGATGTTCGCGGTTTTTCTTCCTCTCTACTTTTCCCTTGTCCCTGGTAGTTTTTTGCCAATCGGTTTTCTTCCGCAAGGCCCGCCTGACCCCTGCGAACTTCTCCTTCATCCCTCCCCTTCGCTGGGCGCATTGCTGCTAAAATCTCCGTTTTAAGACTGAACACAAATTCTCCATTATTTTGGTGCCGTCTTTGGCCTCTCTCCCCGTTCTTCCCCCGTGCCTTTCACCCGTATCGGCGGGACGTTTAACCATTTGAAACTCTTTTTTATGCCTTTAAGAGGAATCCGGCCTCTTTTCCGTTTTAACAAGCTTCATTAGACCTCCCTGCCATCACTAAAAAGGTGCATTTCCCAGCCCTTTGCCCTCCCTACCGAAATTTTCGACCCCCCTCTTAGTCAGTCTTACCGCCATTTTTAGTTCGGGGATGGGGCCACCCCCCCGCCCCACTCTTCTTCTCATCAAGCGGTTTACTTTGAGGCAATTAAGAGATCTACAAGTTGGTTCTCCAAAAGGTGGCATTTCCCCCGCTTTTTCGGCGACATTCTTAGTTTTGCCTTCACTCGGATTGATTTTTACCGCCCAAAGGCCTTGATCGTTTTTTTATGTTCCCGCAGCCTCTCTTCCGGTGCAGTCGGGTTCATTTTCTCTTTTCCCCTCGGCAGGGCCATGCCTTAGGCAAATTATCTCCCGCACTTCCCTCCCCCGTCTCGGTCTAACCCGTTCGGTTTGGGTAACCCGCCTCCCGCGCGGGAGGGCACTCCGCTTTCTTAACAGTTCAGGGGATTTTAACCGCCGCAGTCTGGGGCCACCCTTGCTTTTTTGACCTCTTTTTTCGCGTACAAAAACAATCTTTTTGCCCTGCGAATTCCGACTCTTAGGCGCCCGTCGCGCAGTGTTGTACCACTTTTCCCTGACCATGCCTAATTTTCCTCCTGAGTTCCGCGACCTTCTCTTAATTGGCGGTCCATGCCATAAATGAGTTACGATGAAGTTGGTTCCCCATTGCCTCGTACATAGACCCGAAGGAAGGCCGTTAAGGAGGACAAGCAGTGTCAAAAGGAGAAACCATCCGTAGTCTCTCGTCTTTTCGCATTATCTCTTTTTCTTCCTCATGACAAATCGGCGGTTTCCTTTTTCCCCCTCGCACTTAATCATTTTTTCAGCCTTACAGCCATTGCGCGTCCTAAGGCGGATTCCTTCCCCTCCGCTAACCGCCGCTCGCCCCGCTTTCGCGATTTTTAATTGAGCGGACCCTCCGTCCCGACCAAGCTCCCAGCCTCCAGTCTTGATCCGGTTTGTAGAGTTTGACTTCTTGGTTTTCTTTCCTTCCCGGCCATTCACACCCCTCGTGAACTTCTCGTTACCCCCCCCGTCCCATCCTCCCCGTTCACCTTGTCGGGTATCGCTTTCCCCTACAGAAAACCTATATCCCGTTGTCCCATTTGTAATCCTTTCGGGCGCCCCTTTTGTTTTTTCATTTCCCCTTTTTTACGCGATACATTTACCGGAACCCAGGGCTCACTTTACCTTCTCCGTTCCTGAACTTCCTCCTCCAAAATCTACCGGTGACTTCAGCATTCTTTTCTGAGCTCCCCCTCCCTCCTCAAAACGCCAGACTTCTCTGCCGAAACCACCTTTCT
>Ga0179593_1380152_pt1 | contig 15252 bp, 16 predicted proteins | sample CZODoug2_1_08_16_FD_185931 | JGI IMG/M metagenome (GOLD analysis project Ga0179593, IMG submission 185931) | Vadose zone soil fungal communities from Angelo Coast Range Reserve, California, USA - CZODoug2_1_08_16fungal (PacBio error correction) | ecosystem: Environmental > Terrestrial > Soil >... | reverse complement strand
GACCTCCTATTCCCCTCCCCATGATTCCCACATTTTTTGCGCGTCAGATCACGTCTTGAAACTTCCTCGCCACTCCCTCGGCATCATCATCAGCTTGAACTTTGAGTATTTGATATTTTCCCTTCCCGTTTTTTTTAGGCCGATTTCTCCAGTCTCCGTCCCTAGGAACAGAGGACCCTCACGGCTGCAGAGCCGACCCCCCCCCTATGATGTTGTATGCAACCCATGAGTCCCTGCCATTCGACGTCGCACGCCTAGTCACCTTGCTTTTCCCCCCGCTTAGCATACTGAAACTCCCTTATCCCCCCCCATCTTTGATCCGAAGTTACGGAGAGATTTTCTTTTCCACAGAGCTATCGTCACCTCTCATAGCACGTGTTAACCCAACCGTGATTGGCAGCCCATCCCAAGACCCTCTCCCTCCCTTTCCTTTGAAAACCGGCCCGTCACCGCCAAGTCCCCCTTTGAGACGTTAAGGATTCCATTCCTGTTCCTTGTACCGGCCGTACCCTCTCGCAGGATCATTTACAATTGTACCTATCCCGCCTCCGCACGCAGTCCCAAGGAACATCCCCCTCTCGGAGGTTTTACCCCCCCATGATCCTGCACCCCCCCATGCCCCCAGTCACACAGTCACAGATCAGATGTCTGCCCCTTCCTTCTGAAAAGCTCCCCTTTCCCTCCATATAGGCCTTATCCTGACGCATAATATCTTCACGCCTAACTTTTTTTTTTAGAAGAGACCCTTTAACTTGGATTTCCGCCGAATATCTCTATCTACCGGTTTCTAGCGAACGCGCCTGACGTAAATTGGATGAGCAGACGTCTCTATCCCGAATCCTCAGCAAACCCACGCTTTCGCACCCGCGTCGAGTCCCCCCCCCCGCCATATTTTGGCCGAGACCCCTATCCCTCCTTCCACTCCGTAAAGAATTCTTCTACCGGTGTTTTTTCTTCTCTCGAAAGAACGATCCGATCACTTTCATGTTAGACTTTCCGTTTGATGCTCCCCCCCCCCATTCCAACTCCCTAGTGGTACGTCCCTCCCTCCTCCCTTTTCAACACGAGAACCTTATCCCCATGACTGACAAGCCGATACTGCCCTCGCCAGCCCACCGTTCTATCCCCCCTAATCCCGCCTTAAAATGAAAAGACATTTCCCCCACTCTCAAGATACAGAATCTACCTTAGCAACCTTCCCCCCAGAAAATTTTCCACGATACCCCCCTAATTTTTTTTTTCCTGTCAATGTTCCCCCTTCGAGAACAGAATTTCAGTCACCCTGTCGGCCCAGCCGAACCCTCTTTCGTTTTCGTTCCCTTTTTTTGATTTGACCCCAAACCCCCACACCCTTCGGCCGCTCCTGCGCGCGAGCCCCCCGATCTAGCACCCCCTTTACTATGATCCGACAGCCTATCCCGGCCCAGTTCACGCGTCCCCTTGCGCTAGTCGTATCCCAGTGCCTGCATGATGACCTGTTATTCTTCCCCTTCCCGCTCGCACGCCTCGTATTTGATCAGAAGAGGTCGTTCTCACCACTGTTCAACTTCCACTATCTCTTCTGTATTCCATAAAGGACCACCGTCTGTTTTTCTTTAATTGGGTCGACTCCCCCCTAACGCCGCGTTCAGCGTTTTCCCTCTTTCTTGTTTTCCATTAGCACGCTTCCCCCCCCTGACATTAGCAATGGACTTTCCATATGACCGTTACCTCCCAACGATCTTTTCTGCAAGTCAATTGCTCAGATTGAATCTTCTCAGGCCTTTAACCCATCCAGCCCATCGCCGCCTCCCCCCGCTTTGATCCCGGCTATCCTTCTTGACCCCGGTGTCCTGTCCCCTTAATTTGTAAGGCTTCAAGGTTCGTCATTCGAAAACCAACACTTTTCCTCTTTCGAAAAATATTGAACGCGACCCCTCCCTTGCGGAACCTCCTTCCTTTAGAACAGACTTTCGTTCCCCCAAGAGCCCGTCTCCCGCTCTCTTCACGCCATATTTTCGGCGCTTTTTAGCCGTATCGACTGAGCTCTGCCCCTGCAAATCTCTCTATGGGAGTGGAATGCATCTAGTATCCTCTCTAATTTGCGTGCAATAAAAGTGCCACCTTTTGATGACAAAAGACCCCCGTCTGCAGTCTTTGACTATAGCCATGCAGCTCTTTCCAAGCGAGATCATTTCCAGTTCCCCTAAGGGGTTCCTATACCCAAAATTGTCTCCCCATTTGCACTCTTTTACGTCGAACACGTCTTTTTTGAACAAACCCCCCCCTTCAGTCGCATTGTTTCGTCTAACTCCTTTTTTCCGAGTACCCTTACCTTCCTCTTTTTCGAGATCGATTAAGTCCCGTTGAAGACCGGTCGTTCCAGTTTTGAAAAGCAACTTTTTCCTTTTTTCGCGTCCCTTCTTTTTTCACGACGACTAAGAAAAATTTTTCGTTTTTCACTCCCTCTTCCATGGGGTTTTAAAGTCACACCCACCTACCGTCCCAGTTACACAAATCTCTCCTTTTACAGTAACTGGTAGTAGTACGACCCCCCCACAGCCCTATACACCCCCTTCCAGTCAGCACCCAACTAGCCGCAATCTTCTTCTTCTAAGAGATTATAAAGAAGCCTTCCCCCCCCGCGACGCGGCCGATCTGGTTTCCGGTTCTCCCTGACTTCCACGAACCCTCGTTTTTATTAGACCATACTTCAGTTCTTCCTTTTTTCCTCAATGCTCTCTCCCTGAATGAATTTTTCACTCCGCTTGCACAGACTCAATCCCATGGCAATAATCGTTGTCCTGTAAGTAATCTGCCCCTGGGATTTGACTCCCCTTTTCTTTTTCTCTTAGCAATTTAGGCTGCATTTTTTCTTGTTTATTCGCGCACAGTCCCTTCCTTCTTTGATTCACAAGTTTTAGCCCCCTCGTCGCGAGCCCTAACTTTCCCCTTTACCCCATAGAACAGACTCCACAGACAGCACTACCCCAGTCTTCATACCTTTTCAGCCGTATAAAACCCCCTGTATTTCCCCCACCCTCAATTTTTCTCGTCCGTATTTTCACAGACGTATCATGAGATATTAAAACCCCCCTGCATCGCGCATGTACGATTGGCCTCAGCCCCCCGGGTCGTCCTTATCCGGTCCTCTAGCAGCATAAGCACTTTCGTCCTCCCCCCCCTTTTCATGATCACTGCGTTACCTGTATTTTTTAACTTGGATGCTCCCTTACACCACCAACCGGGTGAACTTCAAGCGTAAAACTTGTACTCTACCCCCAACCCGTCTCGATAGTCTATCCCCCGTTGACGTGCTTCTTAAGAGTGACTCCGACAAGCTCGCCTTTTATGAACGAAGTTTTCCCCCCCTTGCATTCACTCCCTATCCAAAGCGCTGTTCTCCTACGACGCCGTATTTTTTCAGACTTCCTGAAGAATGGTTGATAAAGACGGCAAATTTGCATAAGATCCTGACACTCTGAAATGAACTTTCTCTCTCTCCATCCGCCCCCCTTTTTCCCTACCCCCCTTTTTGTATGTTTTCACATACCAATGTCTGCCTCTTCTTCCTCCCCCCCCGCTGCCTTTTTCTTGTCGGTCTTTCCCTCAGCGAATCAGTCCTTCCCAGGTCAAAATCTTCGTTTTGTTCTGATCTTCTGTCCCTGCCCCTGCTGAAGAATAAAATAGGATCTTTTTTTGTAATGAAATCCTATCTACTTTCAAAGATAGTTATGCATGATGAATCTTCTTCCCCGTTATTAAAGCCTTTCCTACTTTATTCACTAAACTGTTGGAGAATAACCAACATTACTCCTGTAGAATGTGCCTGAATTCTGTAGCCCCCCTGCGCCCTGAAATTACCTTTGCCCTCTCTTCCAATAACCGTATATCAGATTTTCTCCCCCAAGCCCATCCTATTGTCTGAGAGAATCGAGAAGGTTGATCCCCCTCTACACCACCCACCCATCAAATAAGTCCCCCCCCTACTTATTCCAATTTGCGCTATCTCGCCCCTACCCGCAAGCTTTCTTTTTCTACCCGTGATTTTCGCTGCCAACGTTACTACTTTTAGTTTTTTCTAAGGTTGTTCTCACGTTTTGTGGAATCCACCTTTCCAGGGCCGCCGCCCCGCTTCCTTTTCGATCCGACTCGGCTCGAAATCCACCTTCTTGAGGCTTTCCCGGTTTGCTGCCCTTGACCCTGTACGCAAATCGCACGAACGTTACAACCGTCAACACCCCATCATCGCTGTATCCTTTGCCACCCCCAACTTCTGCGAAAATGATAGGCCTTCAGCCCGTATTCCTGTTCGGGCCTCAGTCTGGAAGTGCCGGAGCAGGCTTTGCAAGGAATAATGCTCCACCCGTCCCCAGCCCCGCCCTCTGCCTTTAGCGTTATGAAACGACCCACCCCAGATCTTCCTTTTTTTTCCACCATAACTCGCTTTGCACTCCCTACTCATGTTTCCCGACGTGATTAATGCCTTTTTTTGCCTTGAGTTTCTTTTTCCTCGGACCGAATTGTCCGGACACACGGTACTTTGCAATCCTATTTTGACTTGCGGATTAAGTCCCCCGTATCTGATTCGTCACGTCAGGGTTCTTCCCCCCCCACGATAGAGTGAAGGCATGACGTCCTTTTCCCTTGACGACCCCCCTCATACCTCCCTAGCTACTTTTATTGCCGAAGCCCCCCAGCTCCGCGCACCTACTCCCTTCATGAATCCCTCTCTTCCTTCCAATTTTTTTTTCTATGCCACAGTTTCCGGTTTCAATCAGATCTGACTACCTAACGCTCACCTCATTCCCCCTTATTCTTACAGCCCCTTTGTCTCACCTCCGCCAGATTTTCCCCTTTCGATGACCATTCCCGGACCATGCGCCCAATAAGTCCCATCCCTCCTCTCTGAATGCTCTCCGGGGACGCTTTCCCCCCTCTTTTATCCGATGGCCGATAAGTCCTGATTCGGACCTCGGATTATTCCATGTGTCCCATTCGCGAACACTGTTGTCCCCTCGCTCACACTATCGTTCGCATGCTTCGTTTAGCCTTCCGTTTCGTGAAGATTGTGCCGTCCTTCCCCCCCTTCCACGAATATAGACGCCACGCAGCCGTTGCATTCAATGTTTTTATTTTTTTTTCCTAAGATCACTATGCCGGTTCACCCTCGCCCCAAAGATACGCTTTTGCTCCTCCTGTCCATGAAAGTAACGAGTAAAACCGCTCCACCTAAAATTTCCAGAACGATTTTGCTGCACGAACGTCACAGACACCTCCCCCTTCATAGCATTCGCACTCTTCTTAGACTTTCCCCCTAGACACCGGACAACCTCGACCCCCCCCTGTTGTCAGTTATTCCGAGGATTTCGTTTTTTGTACCCCAACAGAACAGCGGACAACCCCTCCCCCGACCGTCTCCTATTCGTAGGTTCCTGTCGTTTCCCCCACCCCGAGACCCATTGGATTTTTTATTTCTAATTTCATAGCAGCTTCCTTCTTTTTATGCAGAGTCCCTCATGAACATTTCTGACGTCACCTGCACATCAGAAAAACCATCAACCTACCTCTTTTTTTTGCGGGAGTATCCCTAGAGCAGATCATTTCATGACAGACACTCTCCGCTCTCAACAAGTCGCCGCTTTCCTTACGCCTCAAAAGGAATTTTGAGGATCTTCTCCCCGCCGGTTTATTCTATATTCCCGTGAGTTCCTATCCACTCTTTTTTCTATTTTTTCTTCTAGAGCTTTCATGCCGAGAGACTTTGATCCTCTTTATAGTTTTTTTTCCTACCGTACTGTCCCCCCTGCTACAAAACTGATGAAGTCAAGGCGTTTTCCCTTTCTGATAGCCTCCTCGCAGCTCCTTTCCGCTGGTTCTTTTCTCCGACGATACTATCGGATTGTAAAAGAAAGTGTTTCTCCGCCCTCACCCTGCTTCTTTTTGTCGAGCTAATTCCGGTCCGCCGTTAGGCCCTTGCCCGTTCTGGCCTGTACGGCACACTATGACGCTCCTTTGGGCATTATTACCCTAACCTTGCCGCGCTGCTGGCACTAGTCTTTCATTTCCCTTTTTGATGCTTTTTTCGTTTGCCCCCCCACCCCGCAAACAGTGCCCGCACTGAAGAGTTCGCCCCCTTTTTCTTTGGCTGGCTCCGCTTCTTCTCCCCAATGCAGGTGTTTCGACAATTTGAGAGGTGCCGTTGTTTCGTTTGCAAGGTCTGCAGGCGGCTCCGCTGTTGCATCGCGCCACTTTACCTATTACCCTTTCGTCCACCCCTTTTGACGAAAATAATCTTCCCTGTGCCTGATTTTTCCCGATACGGGAACCTTGTCCTTTTTCTTTCTTTTCATCTCCCATCTTTGATCAACTATCTTCCGATCCCCTTGCGTATTGCACCCCTAATTTTGCCCTACTCCTACTGTGTGCCCATGAAGGGCGATCGTCTGGCCCCCGTTTTGCCTCTTCCCTTCAATGACGATTGCCATGTTCCTTTCGTGTCCGCATAGAGAGACGAGGTAATTTTTCCCTTAGTACATGCATCCTGCTTCCTCGACGTGTTTTGTCCCCTTGCCCCAACAACGCTACTGGGTCGAATCTCCACTGATAATCAGATTGGCCTCCTTTCTGCACCCCCAGGGTACAGATTGGTTCGTTAGCTTGGAAACCTATTCGTCCCTTTTCCCCCACCACCGTACGAACTTCCCCTCCACCGAATTGAGCCCCGTCCCCGGTCTGTTCATACGACTCGTAACCGTTCGCGATAGCATATAATCAGTCCCGTTTCCCCCTCCTGCTAATCTAGCAACCACTAGATTACACTTTCCCCCCGCGAACCAGCACGGTCACTCCCAATTCACACAGAATTTTTTCGTCCCGCCTGCGCTCTCCACCTAGACGCTGACGCCGCCGCTCTCCTCTCCTCTAATCACACCCTCCGGCTCCCATAAACCTTCATTTCAAGCTTCTTTTTTCTCAAATTTCGCTTCCGCCTGTGCTCGTACTGCTGCAGGTTTGTTCCCGACCAACGAAAATGCCCCCCTGCCGAAATTGCTTTACTCCCCCCCGTCTTTCCGCTCTCCCACCTGCAATTATTCTAAATCCCGCCCAACTTCTTGAATACAATTCCCACCCCTCTGTTCCACTAGTTATCTTCGTTGCCAGGATGACTTTCCTTTCAGGCAACTGAGATCCCCCAAGCTGCACACGCGTGACCGTGCATATCTTCTTGTCTATCAGCTTCGATTTTAAAATTAGGCGCTCAAGTTCAACAATCGTGGCCCCTGCGCCTGTAACCGCCGCTTATAGTTTTTTCCATGCCCCACGCAGGCAATAGCATACACCTCTTTTTTTTTTTTTTTAGAAGAGCATAGGCCCATATAAACCTTTCCTTACCCTTCTACCTCCCCCTCACACTGGCCTAACCTATATGTAGTCTCAATTCCTCTAAGTCTTAGTCCCCCCCCAGATGCGTGGAAAGTTTTGCATGACCTGAAGTTTTTGGAAGACTCTGTTTCCCCATTTACCCCCCATGTACCCATGATTTGAAACCCTTCTTTTGAGAGAGGAGCCGGCCCCCCAATCTCCTTCCATTCACCGTTCCACCCTGGTCTCGACCTTATTTATTTCTCCCAATTTCCTGGAGTAGGACGATAATTTTATAGGAAAAATTTTTAACTTTCTCTTTCTCTCATCACTGAGAGCTGAGTGCCCTCAGGACCCACTGATGTGGTTTGGCCTGCTCCATGAATAGATCACCGAGAACAGACTTGACCCCGAATTTTCTTTAAAGTTTGGTAGATAGATCTTGAATGCAACCTTGTCTTTGCCTTGTTCTTCCGTCCCTTCTTTCCAATCCTACGTGTAGTTTTTATCTCAATTGCCTGGAGGTCCTCCTCCCCTTTCCCCCTTTCCAATAGCGCATTTGACTGATTCCCCACCCTGAGTCGCAACTTATTCGTTATGGAGGCCGTCTCCCTCGTGTCCTACGTTCATTTTTTCGTTTCCGACAGATAAGAATGTTTCTCTCAATCCGCCCACATAATTTCCTCTTTCACAGAATCCGATCCTATTACCCCTTCTTCGTGATCCCCTTCATTGCGAGTACTGTGTAGACTCTGCGCGAGTTCCATTGCCTGCCCTGACAGATACTTCATACATGAGTTCCGAGTCCCTTACGCGACCCTCCTTCTTTTTTTCCCTCCACACGTTATTGTCCGAGGCAAACGCTTTAAGCCAATCGGAAAAGCGCCACTTCGGCCCGGCCTTCTCTTCCGATTTGAATTATGTATGAGAAGGCGTTACCTCCTCCCAGACCCCGGATGACGGATGGTCCCTCTTTATGGCAGTGCAGAATATTTAGCAGTTGCGCCTCCCCTCTTCGCTCGTCTTAATCCTCTTTCCCCGGAATTTAACGAATATTTAAAATCGCTCGCATTCCCCCCCTCCCCTTCCCTGGAAGACAGCTTCACGTCGCTTTGTCCATTTTAGTTTTGTTCATACTGATCCAGTTCCATGAGCCCCTTTCCGTTCTCCTCGTCCGTTCCCCAGCGAAGGACGCACATTTTCCCCCGACCTAATTGTTTTTTTTTATGCATGGTATCCTTTTCCCGCAGGATTTCAGGAACTCCCCATGTCTAGGTCGAACGCGCGCGTCTTCCCCCCTCCTCCCCATCATTTGTCTTTTTTCCCCCGCAATTTTCGCTCTCCAACTAAGGAAGAGCCTTCAAGCGGCCCACTGACTTCTTCCAAAGATTAAATCGTCGATGTAAGCCCATCTTTCTTGAATTTGACATGCTCTTATCCCGATTTTTTCTACCTCACTCCCTCCGCCGTTTGTTATCCAAGTCTTTTTTGAACGCCCTGCTTTTTTCGAATCAATTTCTATTCCGTGCCGTTTTTATTGTTTCTTTTTTTGATATGATGCGTTTTTCTTATCAGCCTGCAATCAGACAAACATCTTCCTCCCTAAAGCGAGAGGTTAACAGACCCCCCCGGCCTGATGATCGCGGCTGTCCTTTGTTTCACACTCTAAAGTTTTTTGAGGAGAACATTGATCCAGCACCTTCCCTTCCCATATGCCCGGTCCCTCCTTCGTTACGGGAGACACGCCATCTGTGATTTCGTAATACCTGAGAACGCCCGCTTAGCCTCCCAGCGCTTATCACTTTTCCCTTTTTTGCCATTATTCCCCCCCTTCCCGTTAACAGAGTTCCCCTACCATTTACGAGTCAAATCTTGATGAACCCCTTCGACGCCATTTCCTCATCTCTTCCACACATTTTTTCACCCCCCGAGGTCTGCCACCTGGGTCCTCCCCTCCTGTACTCCTATAGAGTTATTCCGAATGAGATCGCAACAGGCCTCTAAATTTCGACTCGAGAACCCCTTTTGAATTCCTCCTCATTTTTCGTCGTAAAGTTATGACTGCGTACAGAATGGTCCACCCCCCGCCTAGACCGATGACGGAAGCCCCGCCTCTGATTCCGCCTTTCCCAGGACATTTGACCCCTAATCTTCTCACCAGGTGATAAACCCCCAATTCATTGTGGCCGCTTTTCGCCAATCGCATGTCATCACCCCCCCGCCTTCAAAGCATATGTCCGTTCAAAGAGATGAGTTACTAAGCAAGTAACGATATGCACGTCCTCTACTCTGCTCCCTTTGAACCAGTTTTATGTGACTTCCCCTCTCCTCTATCGTTTCTGTCACGACCGTAGATACCACCTTCGAGCACATTCCGCATCAGAAAAGCCCACGCAACAGCGCGCCATCGCCGCACCCCGCACGAATAAGCCTGTTTCCTCTCGAACATTCAAGGCCCACCTCCCCTGTTCTCTCCTTGCTCCTCCTCTCCTTTGACCAATACATAATGTCCCCCTCAGCTTCCCTGCAATGCTGAAAGCCTTCTCCCCACAAAGAAGATGAACCACTGGCTCCTCCCCAGGACTTCACTTGAGCCCTAACCTTCCCTCGAGACCCCTGTTCTTAGTTGCTCCCCTGGAAGCCTCTGCCCCACGATATTGTAGGTCAGCCCCATTTTTACTGATTCGCGTTTCTCCCTCCCCTCGAGACCCATTTTAGAAGCGCGACGTTTTTTTCGCTGTCTTCCACCATATCACCCCCTGCATAGAAGTCGATGATGTTACGCACACGTAATCTAGTTTTTGTTAACCGAGCCGTCTGCCCTCATTTCGATCCCTTCCCGATCCTCTTCTGCCTCAACTAGATCGTAGATGACCCTTAGCGAAATACGCGCAGTACGCAGGTCGACCAATTGTCAACTACACACATGCCTTTCCTTTTTTGTGCCTCGTTTTCCCGATGAACCTTCGGCCTACGCCTGGCCTTGACCTTACCCTTTTTTTCCTCTTTCTTCGGGCGTTCCAAGCTAATGAGACAGCTCGCATCTTTCTGCCGGATCTCAGGAATTATCCATAACCCGGATAGCGCCTACTTTTGACGTTCTTCGCGCCCCCTCCTCCCCCCCCTTCCTGCCTCTCTCCCCCCCACGTTTCTCTTTTCAACCTAGTTTGTTTGAATTGCGGCTGCTGCACCATTGAGGCCTGCGTAATTCCGGCACAATCTTCTATTTCGCCTGAACGCCGCGGTGGTCCTTGACTTTCTCTGTTTTACTCCCTTTCGTTTTAGCTATCCCCCAATGAATCCCTTTCTAGCCTCTGGATTGCAGTGAAATCGTTTGATGCCATTTAATGGCAATAACCCGCCCAGTTCTGCTTCTACTTTAGTTCACTCCTTTTTTTGTTTTTGCCCTGACGCCTTGCAATTCTTCGTAAGAGCTAAGAAGGTCTTGCGTTTTGTTTTTTTGGTGGGTTTGCTCGTTGGGCTTTTTTTTTTGTATAAGTGTACCAGTATGTTTGCATAAGTTTTGCGATGACAATTAGCTTTATAGTCTACATCAGTTTTATATTGACCAACTGCCGCGTAGAATGTTTCCTCTCCCATTTGCCGGGAAGCTATCGAGGGACTCTTTTCGCTTTTCCTACTGGGACTTATCTGATCCCCAGCGCAGCTTTTTTTTAATTGTTTTTTTCAGCTGCAAAGCAGTCACCCTTTTTCGCTCTCCTGCCCGTTACAAGACTCCCTTCTTCTGTGTCTGAACTTCCAATAAGATCTGAACCGTTGACCCCCTACCAAATATCGCCCCGCAACCTTAGTTTTAGGCGACGCCGACCGACAAGCCACCCGCCCGAACTCCCCCCACCCCCCCCAGTCGACTCACCCCCCACTACACCTCTAATGAGGTGGCCGGTCGCCAGCGAATTTCTTGTCCTCCCCTTTTGCCTAGGCGAGCTGAGGAGGCCCCGGTCGTTAAGCCCCACGACCTAGGTGTTTGTCTTCATCCTTTTTTTTTTCCGAATTTTGAACTTGTCCAGCCACTTCTCCCGCACCGCGAGCAGTCTCCTCTTGACCCCTCGCTTCTTACCTGACCCTCTTACCAGTTATATGTTGTTCCCTATCCGCTGTGCGGTTATTTTCCTTCGTTTCTCGTTAGACATGCTTTTTCCTTTATTCTTTCTCGAGCGGCACGATCGGCATGTCTCGAGCCTTTGGATTTCACGTCTGACCTTAGTCGCGCGTCGAGCTCGTTGACCCCCTTAGCCATGATAACACTCTCTCTCGCTAACTCTCCCCCCCCCCTCCATTGTCCTTCACTAGCCTGTAATCCCAACCACAATCGTACGGTTAACTCAAACTTTGCAGAGAAGTTTTACGTCCTTGCACACCTGAACGGATACAATTTGCGTTCATCGTGCCTTTCTTAAGCCTTTTTGGAACGATTTTTCCCCACGCTAGTTCCTTTGCAAGAGCGCTTTCTCTCTCTCAGGAATGAAGACTCCTATCTCGGAGACGACCTGGTGCCCCCGCAGCGCTTGACCCCGATACGAGAGGAACCCCCCTTCGTAAGTAAGGCCCCGGGCTCTCGCAGTTTTATTCGGATATCTCCCTAGTACCTAATTTTATAAGACCTGATTTTTTCCCACGGTGACTCTGACAGCATGCTTTCGACTTCACCCCTTTCTTTGTTAGCCACGTGTTCCTCCCTTATGCTACATAAATCCTCTTTTTTTTGGACGCTCCCAGAAGAGACAAGTTTCCTGGCAGCCCGTCTTTTTCCACGTGACCTAAAGATTCCTCTACACCCCCCTCCGTTGTTTTCGGTAGAGATACCTGTTGCCCTCGACTGCACGTCGTCCCCCTATTTTGGCTAGTGAAGCACCACTTCCCCATAGGAGTGTTAGAAGCCTTATTACTTTCACTTCCCCTCCAAGCTGGTGCCAGCTCGCCCCCTCTCCAGTCTCTTTCGTTATCTTAACTGCTTTCGTAGACACTGTGATCTCCACCTCGGAGCCCCTTGTTTCTACGACACTTCCCTGGAGCCCCGTCTCTGGGTGTAGTTCGCCAGCGATAATTTTCCGCATACCGCGGCGTTATTCGTGACAGATCGCTTTCCCCTTCACTATGGAGAGTTCAATAACCCTGCTGATCCCCGCCCTCCTTGACAAGAGTTTCGTTTTCGTTCTTGACCTTCCGTCCCCCTTCTTTCAAACCGCAATTTGAGTTATAAAAACATACAGTTTTTTTTATTACGGGCTAAACGGTATGCTGGAGTTCGCCCCCCTTACCGCTCCTACACGTCCTTCCTCTCCTTCCCTCTCGCGCCCCCCGTACTATGTCCCCACCAATGACACCCCCTTGCCGTGCTGAGCCCCTCAAACCTTCACGGGACTCCGCCCCCCCACCCACCCACTTTTTTTTTTTTCTTTCTTTTTTTTTTTTTTTTTTTTTTTTTTTTTTTTATTTCAATGTGCAGGTGTCAACGCCTCTCGCTTTCTTGTCCGCCCGAAACAACTAGTTACAATTCTACTTCTATCTGATCCCTCCAATGAGCACTCATTTCTCCCTCCCCAAGTCCCAAAGAAACCAAACAGTCTTGCTTGGTGCCCTCCCCCCCTTTATTTCCCCCCCCCTGAGGTCTAGAGGATTTCGTATGCTAGCTCTTCGTTCCCCGTGGTGCGTCGTTCCCCCTTCGAATGAACCCTGAAGCGACCCCCGCAAGCCCGATCGTTACTTCTCTCCCGCCCCCTCGCTCCTTCCTGATCTCTTTTCCCGTACCTCCCCCAATCTTCTTCCTCCCTTCTCTTATGATTGCCCCCGTTGGTTCTTATTTTTTTTCTTCTTCTTCTTTTCTTCCTGGTTCGTCTTTTCCCGCCAATGCCCCGTGCTTTTCCTTTTATGGGGGCTGTCACCCCGAACCCGTCAAGAATTCCTTGTGCAAAACCAGAGCGCGACCAGGTTTTCCTTCTTTTTTTTCCCCCCTTTACTCCCCCTCCAATTCGCCCCCCTGGATTTTTAGCCCCGTCCTTCCCTATTTTTGTTCATAACCTCCGCGTCTCCTTCCGTTTAGCGAAACCTTGACCCATGTTTCAGAACTCTTTCTGTCCTTCACCAGTTCCTTCCACCGCATGTGTTTCAATCCACTCCCCCCTCAGGCGTCACCCTCGCAATTGCTGTTCAAAGAAACCGTCATTCTATGAGCAGTGCATTGACCCCTTCTCCTCAACCAATGCGATCCCGCTGCTCCGTTCTTTCTTTTCCACCTTCCATTCCAAGGATTTTTTCCCTGGAATCTCGCCACCCCGGGCTGGTTCTCCTCCCAAACTTTTAGTGCGCGCCGCCTTTCGTGGTACGATGTTTTCTTCCAGTCCTTTTTTTATGCCGCCGTCCTCCTGCTTAATTTCGACTGAATCCTTTTTTTCAGGCGAGCCCAAAGGCTCCCCCCTTTCGTTTCCCCTGACCCCTAAAGTCACGGTCTGACTCCCTCCTTGTCCTTTCTTGAATGTACCTAAAGCACTTTCTTTTTCGAGTTTTTTTTCCTTGCCCTCCCACCATCTTAAATGTTTTCCACCTCGATGATGAGAGTTTTTTCCCAAACTGTGGTCAAAACTCCCTTTTTTTTTTTCCCTTCTTATAGGTGACCTAGAAACCGGCCCTCCCAGAGCTTTTTCCTTCATATACTCTTTTTCTTCCTTTGGAGTTTCAGTACTTGAACTGCTCCTCCCCCCTTCCGCGGCAGAAGATCAAACAGGGGACCCTCTCCCTGGTTTGCCTCCTTCCCTAATACCTTCGGCCTGGCCCGCTCCGCCCCATTTTCCTCGATTCCTGCAGTAAGTCCCCCTTTTTGCGCGTTTCTCTTTTTTTCAACTGGGTTTGACCCTACCAGGCATCCCCCCACAAATGTCACACGGCGTTTTTTACGACAACCGTTAGGTTTCCGCCCCTTTTTTTTTTTTCTTTCAAGGTGTACTGCTTCGTGTTGATAAGCCCCTTCCTTATTTTAAAGCGTCGTATCTCAGTGGCTTTTCCCTCTGTAACTGTATCTCGTCATGCTCCGCATTTAAGTCTTTTTCTGCTCGTCCGTATATTTTTTACGAAAAGGTTGTTCTTGTTTCGGCGTTCTTCCATTTTTCGGCACGTTTTGGCCGGTTGGCTCGCGTGACAGACATACTCTTTTTCCCTTTGGACTTACCTCACCCCTTGCCTTTGAGTCCTAGAACTTGCTTCTATCGTTTTCGCTCGACGAACCCCCAGCTTAGCTTACGAAGCTGAATGTTGTATTGTCCCGCCTGAAATCCCACTCATGTGGTTTCTCCTACGTGTTCCTCCCCTTTGAGGGTCTATTCCTTTACCCTGATTACGTTTTCTGCCTATCGGAACTTCCCTTAATAGTCCAAAACTACCTCCGCCAATTTTTAGAACCCCCCCCTTCTTTTTCGCCAGAAATTTATTGGTCTGTTTCTGTTCATTTCATTCATTGGATCATTTTCCAGGTGACACCCCCCTCTCCCTTAGGTGTTGGGTTATTTTTCCCTTGGATTTTGTGTTCCCCCGGTGGTTATAGCACTTCATCGCCCACCCCAACCCCTCCAAACCCCCTTTCACCTTTACCCTCCCCCTTGTAGTGGACCTCTTCACGGGCACACAAATTTTTCCATATCAGTTTTCTGAATTTCTGGGTACCATATGACAGGATGTATTCCTAACTTCTCCCAAGGGACTATTGCTTTTTTCGTACACTCCCTTGTATTTGTTCCCCATCCTCCTCTGACCACCCACTTTTACTTAGAGAGGCGTACGTCACCTGATTCCAAACCCTCTCCTCATCAGTCTTTGTTTTCCTCCCCCCCCCCCCGTCTGTCCTATCTGCTAATGACTAACCCCAATCAGGCAAAAGTCTCCTTCGCAGCAACA
>Ga0179593_1322552_pt1 | contig 15252 bp, 22 predicted proteins | sample CZODoug2_1_08_16_FD_185931 | JGI IMG/M metagenome (GOLD analysis project Ga0179593, IMG submission 185931) | Vadose zone soil fungal communities from Angelo Coast Range Reserve, California, USA - CZODoug2_1_08_16fungal (PacBio error correction) | ecosystem: Environmental > Terrestrial > Soil >... | reverse complement strand
CCGATCCTCCCCCCTTTCCACCAAATCATCCCCCCTCGTGACAAGACGAAGTCTTCCCTTCCTCATTTTCAGCTAGTTTCTAGGCTCCAGATTTTTCTCTCCTTTTTTTTCGTACATCTTTCTTTCTTCACCAATACCTTCGCTATTCCGCTTCTTCTTCAGGAAGCTCGATTGTACCTCTACGCTCGTCCTGCTCAGCGCCCACCTTCTGATGTACCAGGCAAGGTAAGGCCATAGGTGATGACACTTGTCTCCCTCAGCCCTTCGGCATGCACCCTTTTCCATTTTCCACAAGACCTTTTTCAATGGCTCAACCCCCTTTTCTCCTCTCGAATTTCTGTTCTTTTTCCGTGCGAGGACCCCGAAACTTGTGGAAAGGTTTTTTTTTTCAAATCCTTTTTATTTTCCTTTGTAGTTTGTTCCTTTCCCCCTAACTATCTTCCTCTTTCCCCCCGAAATCACGGTCTTCCCTTAGCCTAATTCAGTCTTACCCCCAACGCGATACGGCATCCCTGGCTGGTGCGAGATTCTTTTTCCAACGCTTAAAGCCCTCCTCTCCGCCTCCATTGACCTATCCCTAGCTTTTTCCCCCACCTTATGATCACGATTTCTCTTACCTTCCCTGCGACCTTTCGCCGAATAAAAGACCCCCCCCCTCGACCCCTCGCAAAATATCCCTTTCCCCCCCCCCCCCCCCCCCACCAGTTTCCCTGCTCTTGAAAATAAGCATTTCCACTCCTTGTTCCGATTACTGCATTCATCCGCTTCCCCCCCCACCTTCCCTTCTACCTTCTACTTCACCCCACCTCAATCCCGATCGTAATCGGCGATGCCCCATCACGGAATCTTCCTTTTTTTTACCTGAATAGGTTCTTCGAAAGTCTTTGAGAGAGTCAGTTTGACCCCCCCTTCCCGTGTTCCTAACCTTTACCTTTCCTTTTACCGGCCCAGTCCCGCTCATAATCATCCTCCCCCCACTCCCCCCCTCGATCGTGAGCCAATTAAGTTCCACTCTATGCTGAAATTGTTTTTTTTCTTAACCGTATTTTCTCCCCCCCCCTTCATGAACCAATTGCATTCCCATTCTTCCCCTCTACAACAAATTGTTGGCCCCCGCCCCTCCTCAAGGGTTATTGAGCGCATGAAAACTTCGCTGGCCTCTTTCGGCACTGCTCACCGTGCGCCCGCTCGCTTGCCCCCCTTCTTTTCCCCTTTTCATCCCCCCCTCGTTGTTGTGTGAGATCCTTATTTCGATCGGAATTCAAGCGAGCTGCGCCCGGAGTTGAGTCAGCCCGGGCCTATGGAGTCCCTCCATTCAATTTTGAACGCGTCGTTCGCCTAAACGCCAAGGATTTTTAATCCGTGAGACATGTTTGGGCTTTTCTACTTTTTTTGACTTCTCCTTCTCTTGATCCTTTTCTGGCCCGTCTTCAAACATTTTTCATTCCTTCCTGTTTGCTGATTATTGCGGACTCCTCTACTTTTTTATGAAACGCGGTTGATGGTAGGATTTTCCGGCGTTGGTTTCTTCTTTTTTTTTTTCCTGTTTTAAGGGTGCGATTACTGACGATACATTAGGACCGAAAAAATCCCCACCTCTTCCCTGGATGGTGTCCAATATTTATCCTTTCGGTTGGGGGTTCAACCCGCCCCTAGCCACTCCTTAGCCTTTTCCCGGAGGATCTTCCCCTTTTTTTCCCCTTTTCGCCCGATTCCGATTTTGTTATGTAGTTTTTTTTAGTCAAGGTTGTTAATTTTCTTTCTTCATGAAGCAAGTACCTTTACTGATCCTAGCCAGCCTTCCGGTACGCCTCTCCCCCCTTGCAGGTTTAATATTGCCTTCCTTTTTCCTGCGATGTCGGAGGGTCTTTTTTTTAGTCCCTCTTGGATTTGATTAAAAGAAGCTGGTACTTCCCCTTTCTTTCCTCATAACAAGCGAGACCATTTCTCCTTGGCAATGTTCTGTGTTGGCTCTCTTTTGTTTATTGCAAATTGTTTTCGTAGCACTCCTCTTTTTTCCGATCTCGCTCGCTTGATTGAGCAGCTAGAGTTTGAATTTAGGCTTTTTACCCTGAGAAGATTTTTTTTTTGCTACCTCCCCGGAGAGAACAGTCCTCGGTACTTCCCCTCATCTTTTCCCTTGCCGTTGAACTTCCAATGCGACTTGCGCCTGCCACTGAAAGCCGTCTCCTCCTTTTTCGTAATAGAATCCCGAACGTAGTCTTTGAGTTCCTGTTCCCTCGAACTTGTATTTTTCCCCCTTTTCCTTTTTTCCCGTTGCTTGTTAGCAGACCGGTTGAGCCGAACCAACTTCCCCTTTTGTGTCTGCCGAAGATTTCTTTCCTTGGGCCCTTTTTATCTAGGTCCTCCCCTTTTTTGTCTTTTCACTCTTTTTCTTGCATTGACCCGCGCGTCTTTTCACTTCCTTCCTTTTCCCTAATTAATCGCGCCGTTACAGTTTTTTTTTTCCGAGACCCAAGCGACGTTTTTTCCCTTTTAGATTAGACAATGAAGCCTCGTTTCCCCCCAAATTTTCTCTTGAGATGGAACCCCTTCTTTTTTTTTTGGCGTGCTTTCGTCTTGCTTTAATGATGTCTTTTTGACGAATTGGGCTCATTCTCTTTCTCTCCTCCTTTTTTATAGAGATCCGCGCGCCAATTCGCGTGACATTTTTCCTTCTTGAAAAGCCAGCGTGAAGGAACCTTCCCCCCCTCCCTCTGGTCCCAGCTCGGCTCTTCCTGTCTTCCTCCATTCTTCTCTTTTGCCGGAATGTTTCCCCCCTTCGTCTTTCCCATTGATTTAGCGAGGATTCCTTTTCCCTCCTCGCTCCGTGCAAAGCGATTTTTTTTTTTTCTTCTCCCCAGACGAATATGTTTTTTTAAGACGCCCCCCAGACCCCTTTACGGTGCAGCATTCCCTTTTTTTTCTTTAGGCATCACCGTTTTTTCGTTAGGCTCAACTCATGATAACCGCCGCTTTCCCCCCCTTCAAACAAGTACTCTGACTTCATGGATCCACCTTGTTTGCAAGAGGCTACCCCTTTGACTTGTACTTCTTTTTGATAAGTGAGCTTTACTCCAAACTTCCCCTTTCTTTTTCCAAATGCGCGCCCGGCTCACAGTTTTCTTCACGGCAATGGTTGCGTTCCTCGGTTTCCCCCTTTTTATTTCTATATCCGATTGTTTCCCCGAGGAGACCCCCTTTCTAATAAAAGGCCCTAATAGTTTCTTATTCCTCCTCTTTCTGTGGGGCGCGCTTCGGCGATCCCTTTTTTCCAGAAACTGAAATACGCCACTATTTCCGCCTTCTCCCCCCCCAAGCCCTCCGCTGGATTCACAGAACAAAATCGTTTTATACCCCAGTCAATTTTTCGGACATTCGCTCCCCCCGTCGCCGCCTCATAAAACACAGTAGACCCGCCCCCATGCTCAAAATTAAACTTGGCTTTTCCAATACCAAGTGACGATGAGTCCCCCAAAGGTTCTTTCTGACTGATTACATACTTTCTCCCTTGTGAAAGCGTCCTCCTTAGTTCCTCACAAAACCGCACATCCACAACCTCCTTCTTTCTTTCCTGCATCTCCTCCTTTTCTTCTTCCCCTTGTTTTTATCTTGGATTTTATCCCCTTTGGGAGAACCTTTTCTTAACCCTCTTGATTATTTTCTCCTCTTTTCCTCTTTCACTCGTCCAACCGCCGACCGATCCCCCTCCCACTCTCCATCACATCTGTTCATCTCTCGCTTCCCCATACCCCATCGCCGATGCCCTGAACTTTTCGTCCGCTCTTCTTCGAGTTAAGAGAATTACTCAGTTCCCCACCCCCCCTTCGCTACAACAGTCCCCCTTTTTTCCCCCACCAAGGTTTTGAACCCCTCACAAGCCTGGTTTTTTCAAGTCTACGACGCGTGCTTCCCCCCGAAAAATTCGCGGCCCAATCCGCACGTCCACCGCCTTGACTGACCGCCTCTATTTCCTCTTCTACCCTTGTTTTTTCTCTCGATTTCTTTTGGTTGATCGCTATTCATCCCCGATTCGTCGCGGTTGAGAGTGCCGGGCGTCCTTTCGCACAGCGCCGTTTTCTTTTTTCCTTCCCAGTCGTAATCCTTGTCAAAAAAGCCGGTTGCTTGTTTTTTTAAACCTTGGGATTTCCCTGTTAGGGCTTCGTTGTGCCCCTTATGTGTTTCTGAAGTCTCGACTCCGTTCCCTCTTTCCTTTTAGCGTACCTCAATTCCTTTCCCTTCGATTGGGTTTTCTCTCCCCTCTGAAAGACGGTTGATTGTTTTTCTCTTTTTGATCGCGCGTTTTCGTTGTTTCCTTTTCGGTCCGGTTCTTCCCCTCCCCAAAAAGCGGACAACCCGGATTTTCTTTTATTTCGTCCAAGTTTTTCTACACCAGCCCTCCCAAGTTTCCCCTTTCAGGATCGCAATTCTTTTCTCTCCTCTTGAGCTGATTGGATTGTCTTTCCTTCGTAGGTTAACGCTTTCACTTTTTGTTCATATTCGGCCCCTTTTCGAATCTCGACGTTTTTCTCATGTCGAGAGCTGTACTGAGGTTTCTACCCCTCCTCTTCCAGTCATTTTGCTCTTCCTCATTTTTTCTTTCGACCCTTGTTGGTCTTTGCGGGCGGTTTTTTGACGTGGTCGAGATCCCCTTCCTTTCACGATTCCGGTGCTCAATCCAATGCGAGTTTATGGCCCCTAATTTCTCTTTGCAGATCCCTTTTTTTTTGATGAATTGCTTTCGCTTCCCTGGTCTTCAACCCGGGTCTTAGCAAAGTTTCCCTTGCCTTTTCCGAGCCGGTCCCCCGTCTTTCGTAGAGATTGATTTGGCAGTCCTTCTCTTCCCCTCTTCACAAACGTGAGGCTTTTCTCTCTGTTGATTTCGCATCTGTCATTTCTCATGTAAGTTTCTGTTAACTGCTCTCGACCCAGCGTGAAATTACCCTTTCCTCCTTTTTTTGAGACCTACACTGACTCCCCCCGAGAATTTTTATTAGCCCTTTGCCTTCCCCTTCAACGTCGGCGATGGTGCTCATTTTCCCTTTATGGTCAAGTCCCTGGTGCCTTTTCCGTTTTGTGAGCATGACGCCCGTATTCTTTTCCTTGGTGATCCAGAGACTCCCGTTTCGTTTTTTTTTGAGCAGGGCTAAGCCATTTTTTTCTTCGGCCATAGGCGTAATGGGATTACATGTTTAAACGCATTTCCCTTCTTCACTCCCCCTTTCGAAGCAGGAATCGCCCTGTCCCATGTTCTTGTTAGACATAAGTCTCTGGACTTTTTTCACCCTCTCCTAGACTGTCGCACCCCACCCCTTGTTTTCTTCTTTTTGGGACAAGGATGGCGTGGGGAGGTTCCCGGATTGTTCGATGATGTTATTCTTTTCCTGAAGAAGTTGGCGCATCGGATCTATACCCCTCCGTTTTGGTTGTTTTCAGTTGAAAACCTTCCCCTTTTTCGAAATCCTCCATCCACTCACCTCTTCTGAAACCTTCCCCCGCAATCATGGCCCCCTTTTTTTCCTTTTTTTAGGAATTCTGGCGCCGTCTCATGCCCTTCTTCCTGCAACGTCGCTTAGGTTAGCCCAACCTAGTTTCCCTAATTGCTTTCCCTTCTTGTCCTGCCATTCCTCTCATGTATACCATATACGCCTTCATTTTTTGATGCACCCCAGACTGGCTTCCCCCTGCCTCCCCTCCCCCCCTTGGCCCTCTTCTGTCTTCGGCCTCACCTTCCTTTTTTTTTATCATTCCTTTTTGACCTCCTTCTGTAAAAAGGCCCCAGTACGTCTACCAATTTTTTTCCCCTTATCCCCTCTTCCCCATCGCCGGGACGTTGGTGGTCTTTTTCCAGTGAGATTTACGACCCCATTTCTTCTATGGTGAACAAACTGCGCTCTTCCCCCCTTTTTTTTTCACGGCGCGCGTTCCTTTTACTTCCGGACTGATTGCGAAATCCAGCGGTTTTAGACCCATTTTATAAATGTGTTGGCCTAAAGGCCCTCTATGTTCCTTCCCAACGCGCTCTACGGCATCGGTGGGGCGTTCTTCTATCCCCTTGTGCATCTTTTTTTGCAACATACCTCAGATCCCCTTCCCCAGACAACCCCTGCCCTCTTTCTTTGGGCACAGGAAAAACTGATTTTGATCAACGTCCCATGAAAGGCCAGCTCTTCGCTCTCGGCCGCCTACAAGAAACCACCCCCTGGTCGAAACATCGCTAAATTTCCCAACCTTCCCCCTTCCCTGCTAGACCCCCTCCCTTTTTCTCCCTCGGCTCCCCCCCTGGACTGTCCTACGATCTGGCCAGAAAACAACCTAAGACCCCCCACCCTTCCTTCCCCCCCAACGACATCCCGCTTTCTTTTATGAATCACCGGCCGCATTGCTCCCTTGGTCCTTTTTGTCTTTCCGCCATTTTTTTCTTTTTCCTTTCCACCATCCGCTTTCGCTTCTCTCCTAACCTGAACTTCCGCCGCCAGCGCAAACGCAGGCCTCCCTCCCCTTGACCAAAAAATCAGCGCATCCTCTTAACTCTTCTTTCGACCAGATCAGCAACCCCTCTTGCCTCTTTTTCACCGGTCCTCTCCCGACTTATTTTTCTTCTTCTCCTTTTCCTCCCATGCAACCATTCGCATCTCACTCAGCTCCCAAAAATTTTGGAACACAGAAAACCAGCTTCTTTTTTAAAGATTACGACGCGTTATAGACCCTTCCTACCTAGGGGACGTCTCGTAACTAACTTTGCCCCTCCCCCAGATTCGGCTTTCCTCCCTCCTAACGCCATCTATCTCTTAATTCTTGTGTGTGACTTCTTTCGAGGATACTGCTTCATGTTCCTTCTTTTTTTGACCCCCAGTGCCGGGGTTGCTTCCCTCTTAATTCCTTTTTCCCACTCGTAATCCTGGAAAACAAGTCCCTATCTGGTTAGTGTGTCCCCAACAATGTGTTGTCTTCCTTTTGAGTGGAGATGCGAATTGTTTAGTTTACTTAGCGGGACTCCCGATTTTTTAGCTTTTCCCCCCTTAATGACTCGTGCGCTTCTCATCCTCCCCCCCCGATCTAGGATTGATGACATATTTTCTTTCTTTGGAGGATTGATGGTGGGTTCGGGACGGAGTTTTTCGTGGCTTAACTTGGATTTCCCGGTTCCCCGTTTTCACCTTCCCCCCCCTGCCCCCTCCTTTCCCAGCGGATGGTGTCCCTCCTCGAGCTCACTTCCTGGTTATTTTCCCAAACCGACCCTCGACTATTTCCTCTTTTGAGTTTCAGGTGATGCGCCTTTCCCTTTTTTTGTTTGGATTCTTTTTGGTTTTCGGTACTCTTCCAGTTTTCTTCTGGGCGAGATGCCTCTCGTAGAACGCCTGTTGCGCCGCGAATGTCCGCGAGACCTTTTGGTTCCTGAACTTTTGACCTTATTTGAGCAGATCTTTAGTGGTTCTCCCCCTTTGTTTTTGCCCTTTCCTTTTCTTCGAGAAGCTGGCCTTTCACGATTAGGTGGAATCCACCTTTTTATTCCCAAGAGGATGCGCTTCCTGGCTTGTTGGCGAATTCTTCTCTTTTCTTGTCACGTCTTCTAGAGTTGTTTTGTTCCCCTCTCTTCCCCTCCCGAGCGCGCACCTTCCGTATTCCGCGCTTGCTGATTCTCCTCTTCCCCCCCCCTTAGGCCGACCTTATTCCAGCCCTCTTCTAGGTCATGAATATTTTTCTTCTCCCTTGTTTCCCTGCACGCAGCGACCCTTGCTTGAAATCCAATATTTTTCAGCCTTCGCCCTCCCCAACAGGAAGTCTGACTAGAAATCAACCCCGACCATTTGAAAATCTCCCTTTTTTGCGACAGTTCACTTTCTTCTCTCACTCTTTGGCTTTTCAGGCTATTTTTTTTTCTAGTCAGGATTGGGCCGACCAGTTCCTTTATTTTTTTAGAAGCAGCCTAGGGCCTGCCTTGGGAGTTCTTTTTTCATTTCATACAATGTCTTTTGACGAGTAGATTCAATATCTTCTGTTTTCCGACAATCTTTCCTTTTTCCTCCTCCCCCTTTGCAAGCCGGAATCGCCGTTCCCAAGTTATGGGTTATAGACAAAAAGCGACGTTTGACCCTCTTCCTGCCCGCCTTTAGCCTGAGTGGTTTTTTCAACCCACTTTTTCGATGCGAGCTTTGATCTTTCTGTTTCGGTCATGTTCCCTTCGGCTTCCTCTTCTTTCTTCCTTTCTTTCGTTGTTCGACGAATTGTGCTTTTTTCTATCCTTTCCCTCTCTCCAGGGTGTTTTTTGTTTTTCTAGAGTTATCTTTACCCCTTACAGCGAAATTTCCTTTTCAAAACTTCCTATTTTTCATACCCAGTCCTTTCTTTTCCTCCCCCCGCCATCTGTCCCCAATTCAGGCTCTTTTCATTCATGGCTCGGCTGAGCGTCTCCCACTCCCAAAAATTCACCCCAAACCTTTCTCGTTCTCTTCCCCGAACTGTAGCGCTTCCTTTTTTTTTGTAAGTCGTCTCGTGAAAATCGCTTTTCTTCAATATAAGCCTATGGTTTGCCTACGCGCCCCCCCCCCCCCCCCCCCCTTTATTCAGTGTCCAGAAGGCAAGGATGATGTTCTCCATCTTCATTCGGTCCCACCTTTTTCTCTTTCCTCTCTGAAAAAGGCCAACAATTTCCGCCCCTTTTCGAAAAAATGGGAACCCGCGGTCCATTCGCGCTTCCTTGGTTCTGGGCATTTTATGTACTTTCCCAAGATCGCGGCTTCATGGGGAAACACTTTTTTCCCGGCTTACAACTGCTTGTGGTCCCCTTTTCTCTTTCCCATCGGTAACCTCCCGTACTCTATTTTCGCCCCTCACTCGGAGAATTCTCACCTTGAGGCCTTAAAAGGCCCGCTAGGCGTCCCTTCCCTTCCCTTTGAGGGAGTTGAAAGGATCTACCTCTGCCTTCCCCTCTTCCTGACAATCGCCACAGACCTTCCTATAAGATGTGTGACCGAACAACCCACTCGTGGCACGACCCTTCAAGGCCTTTTTTCAATTAGGTAACCGACACCCCCCTTTCCCCCCCTCGTTCACATCCTTTTTTCCCCCCCTCCAAAGTGTCCCTTTTGCTCTGAAACCGCCGCCTCTTCCAGGTAAACTGGTCGTCGACGATCCTCTTTTTTCATATTCCACACAACACCTCGTTCTTCACCCTAACCTTTCCAGTCACAACCAACAGCACTTTCTGATAACCTTGAATGACTTCTCTTTTTTTTTGTTATGCCGGCCCCACACCCCCCCCCCCCCCCCCCCCCCCCACCCCCCCCCCCCCAACCCCCCCCCCCCCCCACACCAGACCCACCCCCCCCCCCACCCCCCCCCCCCCCCCCCCCCCCCCCCAACCACCCCCCCCCCCCCCCCCCCCCCCCAACCAACTATTGCGCTTCCCTTGATTTTTCCCCCCCCCCTTTTTTTATTTGGTTCCTCTTTTCCCCCTTTTAACGCCAGCTCACAACGCCTCTGACCCCAGACAAAATTGACGCTCCCCGCGTTACCCCTTTCTTCTACCTGCAACAAATCGGATGCAATGACAAATTTTTTCATCTTTCAACCCCATCTTATCTTCCTCCTCTTTAGACTTCCCCTCATCACCTGCCCCTCTTTCCCCCCCCCTTTTGACCCGAACAAGCCGTGGCTTTTTCTTCCTTACGAAGCGTTAGCGCATGAAAAATTCTTGCTACAATAGCCTTCCCTTCCCCCCCCGACGGCTGACCCCGCTCGGATTTTCTCGCCCTAAATTTCAGTGCGTTTGTTTCTCTTTTTTTAGCTAGCTACCCGATAGATGGTCCTTCCTTCTCCCTTCGGGCCGATGGATTTCTGAATTTTCCATGGCGTTAACGTCGTCCTCTTTTTTCCCCTTTCAAAGCCACGGCTTTTTCGGGGTTTAAACTCTTTTCCTTTTTTCTTTAATTGTGATCTCTATTTTCCCTGAATTCGCTTTCCCTCCTTTTTCCTTTCTTACTTCAAAATTTTCTTTCCGTGTTACGCACGACGGATGATCCCTCCCTGACTGGCGCGGCTTTTGGCGGCGTTTCTTTCTTTCGTTTTGCTGTACTTGGACCTTGGTCTTGCAGTTTCGGCCCCCCCCCTCCCCAAGAAAAGCGGAGATTTTACCCTCGGTGTGTCAATCCCTTTAGTTTTTCCCCCCCTGGGCGGGCTTAAAACTCGTTTAACAGAGCCCCCGAAGGTTTTGACTTTCTTCTCCCTATGGTGGATGTCGTGGTTGTGCCTAGTATTTTCCTCCGCTTTAAGGTTGTCCTGAGCATGATCCTTTCCTTTCTGACGATCCCGTTGTCTCCCGAGATTCTCTCTCCTTCTGGGAGTAAACAATGTGTTTTCTCGTGTTCTCCCTTCTTCTTCAGGTTCCTTTCTTCTTTGTCTTTGCCGACGTGGTTGATTTTTTCCTGCTCACGAGTCCCTATCATCCCCCTCCTTTTTTTTTCTTTGAAACATTTTTTATCTCGGCAATGGATGACTGATTTCTTGTTCCTCTCCCACGTTCTTTTTTCTTCCTCCATGGGCTCGAGCGCGTCCCAGCAGTAAGTATGAGATCTTGATTGAGCAGCCTAGCGGGCCTTCCTACCACACTTTCTTCCGCAGATCTTTTCCAGCATAGGCAAGTCGGAGTCTCTTTTTCTTCGACCGCCTTCCCCCCCCCGTTTGAAGGACGGCGTCGCCTTCCCCCTTTTCAGACAACTTTTTCGCATCTTCCCTCCCCCTTTGAAACTTCTCTCTGGAGCCGCGTTTTTCTTTTCTGGTGCAGTACTTTCCTCCTTTTTTTTTCATTCTCTTTGTGGAGCCGAAATGCGGCTTTTCCGAAGCGCGCCTTGTTTTTTCTGCTTTTTTTTTTTTTCCTCCCCGGTTCTTTTGCGTCGTCGCTGCTCTTTACTTCTCCCAATGTTAGATTGAACTTTTTCGAACTTCTTCCCCGGTCCGCCCCGTTTTTTTCTTCGAGACGTTGTCTGGACTTTCCCCGTGTAGCAGAGACTGGCGAAGAAAAACTCCTTCTTTCCCTCTTTCTGTTGGTTCCCCATATGCGGGTTTCCTTCTTTTTTAGGTATGAGATGATGAGTTTGTCAGACTGACTTTTCGATTTCTTTTTACTACCCTTTTTTTCTTCCCTTAATTCTCGAAACGACATTCCTCTCCCCCCTTTCCAGGAGATGAACATTCACTCTTTCTTTTCTATCGGCTTTTAGGCTCAGTCCCCTTTCTTACTTTTGAGCCTGATGTCCACGTATTATTTTCTCCCCCCCCCCCCTCATGAGCTCGGCCAGTCTTTCCCCCCTTCTTTACGTGCAAAGCGCGCGGGTCTCCTTCCGGAAGAGACGCGCAAAAAGCCCCCTGCCCCCCTTTGCTCCAAAGAATGGCCTATTTCTTCCCTCTGCTCCTGTGACGGCTCCAAGGAATGATACTCCCCTTTAAAAGGCCCCAAGTTTGTTCTTCTTTTCCCTCCCCCCCCTTTTCCCAGGGACTCCACCCCGTCTGTTTTTGGCCAAGTGCGAGGTTCCCCCAAAATCGCGGCTTTTTTTCCCCCCTTTTACGGCGTAGGGTTCACTTGCCCTTGAGCTGTTTTGTAACCCTCTTCTCTTTTGCGAAATACCGCGGAGATATGACTTCTTTTCTTAAAATTGACGGCTGCATAATCAAAGCGCTCCTTTTTTGTTTTTTCGCTGCTCTGCCTGCCGCCCATGGTCTGCAGACGTCCTCCCTACTAGAAAGCAATAGACACAAGAAAAATTGCATCACTTTTTTGCTTTTCCTTTCCCAAAGCTGTATTGATTACCCCTCCCTTTCTTCCCCTTCTCTCTCTCCGTCTTAGACCTTACCACAACAAGTTAGAAACCCTCCCTCAATGATCAACTTTACAACTGACATGCTTACCCCTCCTTCTCTAGACCTTATAGATTTAGATCTCCTTCCCCTGAGCCTAAAAACCTTCCCTCTCCCCCCCTCTTAACCACGAAATCCACAAGTCGTCAATCTTTTCAAAATCTTCCGCTTCTGTTTAATCTTTTTCTTGAGTTTTATGCCCGCCCCCAGTTTGGAGGAACTTTTTTTTACCCCCCCTAAGCTTTCCGATGTAACCCCCTTTTACCCTCTTCAACATAAATTCCCTCCTCTGATCCCGCCAAGACAACTTTTTCTAAACCGTCATCTCTCGATCGTTCTTCACCCCTCCAACAAATTCGCCCGTATTCCATGACCATTTTCCCCTTCGAAAGAACGTCTAGTCCCGCGTAGAAGCCCTCCACCATTTCACGTCCTACTTTTTGGTAGAAACCAAATTTCCCCAACCCCCAACTCCAATTGTTTTTCAAGACTTCCGCTCCCAGGAACAAATGAGCGGCCCTTCCCCTCTTTTCCCCTGACTAACAGTCCAGAATTATCCTCTTCTATTCCATGTATTTTTCTCTCCTCTTTGTCTTCTCTTTCGTGTATATTTCGGCTTCCTTCCCCTTCTTCTTTTTTTAGCCGGCGTTGAGCACGTTCCCTTTTCTGGGCCGTTTACTTGGCTTTTCCACCCCCTTTTTTCAATTCCCCCTTTGCTTTTTTTTGGGTCCCCCTTTGGGTCTTTTCTTCAAGTTTGCGCTGGACGAATGGTTCCCCTTCCCTCCTTGTCCTCCCCCGATCGTTCTTTTAAACTTCAACATTTTCGGACCTTGCCTTTTTTTGTTCTTATTCCGTATATTCTTTCCTATTCCCCTGGTGATGGCTTTATTTTGGGTTTGGATTTTCGGGTTTTTTTGAGCGTTCGTTTTCCTTTCCCTCCAAGGTCCGCACAACGAACTGTCCCCCCCTTGATCTTGTCAAATTCCCTCCTCCCCCCCCTTTTTTGGGCTAAACCCGCCCTAGAAAGCCGATTTTTCCCTCCCGGAGGATATGTCCTTTGATTGCTTTTTCTCCTCTCGTTATGTGATTTTCTTTTTGTGTCTTGTAGGACCCTTCCTCCTCTTTTTTCCCGTTTGGGCATTGCAGATCCCTCTCCTCCCCTGTGTTTGTCAGAGAACTTCCTCTATCCTTTACGGGCGGTTTCAAGAGCTCCCCGTTGTTAATTTTTTTCATGTGAGGAGAGGTCTCCTTTTTTTTAGGCTTCCGACGTGTTCTCTGTCCTCATTTTCATTAGTCTTCGTTCCCTTCTTTTTTGCACCAGCTGAGGAGGCCCCTTTTTTTTTTTCCCCCATAATGCTTCGCTTCTGGGTCTATTTTCTCGGTGTCTTTTTTCCCTCCCTTTGCGGATCCATTAGACGATGCCCTTTCGCGCTGATTTTCTCCCCTCCCTTCTTTCTCTGGGACAACGTTACCTAGGATTCTACGCTGTGGTATTTTTTTTTCGTAGAAAGTCGGCTTTCTCTTGAACGCAGAGAGACCTTGCATTTCCCGCCCCCCCTTCTTTTGACTCCTTGGTTCCCTTTTCCACCATGAAGCGAGAATTTTTCTTTCGGAACTGACCACACGGCACTTCCCCCCCCTGCCCTTGGAGCCGCTGTTGGATCCACCTTCCTCTCCTCCGGTTGTTGGACTTTACGGCGCGGGGTGCGCATGGATTTTTTTTCTTTTTTGTCTCCCCTTAACCGGGCTCGGGAGCCCGGTCCTTGTGTTACTTCCAGTAGCATTGCATTGATGGATGAAACTTACTCCCCCTTTTTTTTGTTGTCTTTTCCCTATTTTTCCCTCCCCAGCGCGCTATGCAGTTTCCAATTCTAAGCCGGAATGCCTTCCATCTTTTTCAGCCCATACGCGACTTGACTTCTCTGCGCTCTCAGGTCAGAGCTCGACACGCTCTTTTTTTCCCTTGGCGGGGGAAGGTGTTTTCCTTGAGGTGATGTATGGTGATGATTTCGTGAGTTTTTTTTGGCGGGATCTCTCTCTTGTCCCTCCTTGGTTTCGTTTGTTTGCCGAGCCCCATAAAACGAATCCTCCCATTTTCTGACATCCTCCCCTTCCCCTCCTACATACGTCCCCCAGCCGTTCCCTCTTCCAGAGCCAGTTCTCATGGCTACGGCTTTGGTCCTCCCCTCGTTGGTCTCGCCCCACTTCTTTTTCGCTTTCCGTTTTTTCGCTCTTTTAAGTGCCAAAGCTTGTCAAATATCCTCCTTCGTCGACATGTTTGCCAACGGTTTTCCCCCCTGGCCTTCCCTTTTAAAGCAACGGCCCTCGGCTTCTCGGCTCCTCTTAGTTACAATCAGGCATTGCATGGCTCCTGTTCCCTCCCCAGGCCAACAAGTACCGACTTTCCTCCCCCCTTTATCAACAGCGGATACTGCCGAGTTCCTCTTTTTCTTTCAGTTTTTTCCTCCCCAAAATTCGCGGCTTCACTGGGGATTCTCCCCCAAACCTGGGAAGTTTTTTACCTTTCCCGAGCGTGCCTTCCCCGTTATTCCTATATAGATCGCCAATTGAGACTTTTTCTGCCTGGTAAAATTTTTCTTCCCTCCTCCCCCCTTCTTATACGTATTCGGCTGCTGCGATGCTTCTAAGGCTTGATAATTTGACCCCTTGAATACGCCATCGAAAAATGCAATTCGCAACCCCACTCCCGTGTCCGTGCAGTAAAACCCCTTCAGTTTCTTGATCAACCCTTTCCCTTCCTTTCCCTCTTCCGTCGGCCGCCTTCAAAGTTCCCCCCCCCCACACGTGACCACGACGCACCCTCCTCTTCAAATGAACAACTTTCCTTTTTTCCACTCGCAAGCAGCGACCAAACCTTTCTTTCCTCCTTTGAAATTTTGCACATCTACCTTCCCTCCCCTCCGAGGGCACCACCTAATCCCCCCCTCCCCTCCTCCTGAGGTTGGGGTGTTTTATGCTTCCCCCCCGTCATATCCCTACCTTTCTTTTGGACTGTTAGTCCAAAAGTGTTCTTTTCCCCTTTTCTTTTTCCCCATAAGATTTTTCCGCTTTTCTTTTTTTCCTCCTAACTGTCCATCGCCCGTTAACTGCCAGGCCTTCCCTCTAAATCAGCCAAAATCCCCCCCCCTGTATCAACCCGTCGTCCTCCTATCCTCCACAAATAGCCAAATCAATTCCCCTCCTTTCGAGGTCCCGCTCTTCCCGAGTCGTCACCTTTTTTTTCTTTAAATGCTCCACGCAGCCTTTTTCTCAAACCCCCCCCTTTTTTCCCCAGAACAAAGCCGTGTTTTCTTCGTGCCCTAGTGAGCAGACAAGGAAAAATGTCCCTTCTCTTTGCAAAGGGCACTTTTCCTCTCTTTCCGCAGATCTCCGGCC
>Ga0179593_1376344_pt1 | contig 15253 bp, 22 predicted proteins | sample CZODoug2_1_08_16_FD_185931 | JGI IMG/M metagenome (GOLD analysis project Ga0179593, IMG submission 185931) | Vadose zone soil fungal communities from Angelo Coast Range Reserve, California, USA - CZODoug2_1_08_16fungal (PacBio error correction) | ecosystem: Environmental > Terrestrial > Soil >... | reverse complement strand
TTCCCTGGTGTGGTTGAAGGAACTGGATGTCCTGTCCTTCCCCCTGTATGAGGTTACGGGTTTCGGCATGTCTCTTTCCCGGTATTTGCACCGTTATGGCGGGGAGCTTGAGGGGAGCCAGCCGACTTTTTCACCCACCTTGACCCCACCTTTGACAACACTTTTCTACTTCTTCTTTCCTGGGGTGGTGTTGTTGCCAGTTTTCTATCTTCCTTATTTTCTTCACAGTTGCTTGCATCCGCATTGGGTTTTGATTTACCTTAGTTTGTTTTTCCGTGGTCCAGCGAGTTCCTTTCTTCCAACTCCCACCCCCCCTTAGTACAAACCTCACTGCACTATATCGTAAACTTTTCCGCTGTCATGCCCGTCCTTGGTCCGGCTTGCCTTTTGCCCTTTCAGAATTATGGCCTGCAATTCCTTTTCCTCTTTTTTCTCCTCGAATTCGCTTTGTCGAGTAGAGCCTTCTTAATTCATCCGGCCTTTTGGACTGGGCATCGTGTCGTTGACCCACGCCCGGACCTACTTTCGCGGTGTTCACTCTTCCCTTTCCTGTCCACATTTCCCCTTTGGAATCCCCTATATAAGTTGTTTTGTTTCGCTCTATGGTCCCCCCCGCTAGTGACGCCTGGGGTTCATTTCCTGCGTACAGTGACCCGAGGCTTTTTGCCAACGTTACCCCTCTTCCCCTTGACAAAATTACCCTCCTCCCCCTAATGGTCTCCCTCTTCTGAGTCGCTTCTCCTTCTTTTCGCGGAATGCGCTCCACGTGACATAAATGAGCCATTCCAAGGTAGCTAGTCACTTCCTGTTTCCTTCCTTTTCGTGCCTACGTGTGCCTAGATCTTTTGTCAGTTCTTTCCATGCGTTTTTTTTTTTCGCGTAGGACTTTGGTCGCTTCTCCGATTACCCAAAATCCCCTTTTTCTTATCCAGCGCACCCTCACCAATCGTCCGTTTCCCCTAGATTCCTATATCCCTTTTTCACCCCCCTGTTCCCTCCCGATTGCACTTTTTGTTGGATCAGGGTATTCCCCTGCCGGCTAAGCCGCAGACTAAGCAGCGCCATACCTTTGCCACCTTCCGCAACAGGCCCGACCCCCTTTAGGAAAGTAAGCTTCATATCCCCCCCCCCCACGTGGTTTCTTCTTTTTTCCTGACTTGGTCCACACACTGTTGATGAATGATGCCAGTGAAGCTATCGCATTAGGCCTTTTCCTAGGACCCCTCTTCTTCCGATCGACCTTTCTTTTTTATCTAGTTCCATGATTCAGGAAGGTGAGAATTCCTTGTATTGTTTTTCTTTTGCAGTTCACCGTCCCCTCACGCTTCCACTCCTAACGGGGGCGCTTTGAAGCCCTTTCTCCCCCCGGTTCGATATCGCGATTTGATGACGGAAGGGAGAGATTGTCAAGCAAGGCTTTTTCGCTCCTCCCAGATTCTCCGTCCTTCTTCTTCTTCTTTTTTGCTTCCACTTTTAAAGCATGCCAATTTTTCTTCTTTAAATCCCAGGTAGGATATCTCTTTTCCTTGAATATCGCTTTCTTCCCTAGTTTTTCTATCATTATTGACCCCTGCCGTTTGTTTCCCACCTTTACGTCCGTCTTCCCGCTTTAACGATGTCACTGGTAGTGCTGAACGGTTCACAGAGAGAAGACCTCCCCCTTCTCCTTTTCCCCGTATCTTTTTTCTTTTCGTCAATAAACTCGATCGATCATCTCTTCTTCCCCTCCCTGCTTCATGATCCTTCGGATGGCCCATCTTTGACAAAGCCCTTCCCCGCACTGAGTCATCCCCCCTGCCCCAGACTCTTTTAGCGGGCCTTGATTCTGTCTTTTTTTTTCCTTGTCCCGACCCTCGCCATTCCATGTTCTGGGAACTTCGAACCTTCGTGTGACTATTAAATTTCTGCGTTCCCCTCTCTCCCCTTAGGTTCCCTTCCAACGCCCCATCTCTTATTCTCCCATCTCAGGGAACCCCCCCGGCCCGATCCGAGAGTCCCGCCCCCCCAAGCCACCCCCTACTCTCCTAACATCCCCTTATCACGTTCGTGTTTCAGTGTACTTTCGACCCCTGAAAATCTTCTGTCAGTTTTGCCTGTGCAAGTGATCCTCCAACCTCTTCTCCACGCGTACCTTTTGCGCTTCCGCCCCCTATAGAGGGTGGGTACGCCCCATTTGCCTCCTAGGACCCAGGGCATTTTCTCTCCTTGCCCCGACGGCCCCTCGCATTAAGTCTACCATAAGAGTTACAACACCCCCCCCCCCCCACCCCCCCCCCCCCCCCCCCCCCCCACCCCCCCCCACCCCCCCCCCCCCCCCCCCCCCCCCCCCCCCCCCCCCCCCCCCCCCCCCCCCCCCCCCCAACCAAACACTCCCCCAGATGACCTCCCCCCCACCCCATACACCCCCTACCTTGCTCTTCCCCCGAAAATCCTGTGTCCTTCCCCTTCCCCTGTCCCCTTCCCGATCTCTTCTTTCTTTTTGAATCTATTATTCGTTTTTTTTCACCTGCATCATTCGTGTCCGATTCTTGCGGTCCCGTCTGCTCGGGTGTTTAAGATACCTTACCCCCCTCCTTTGCTCCCCGGGAAATCCTCCCCTTTTAAAGTTATGCCCCCAAACCATCGACCTCTCAAGATTTCGGTCTTTTCTTTGTTTGGTTCACTGCCGTCCCTCCTTTCTCCTATTCGTTGTTGTGTATCCCGGACCCTGACCAACCAAACCCCTAGTCCCTTGCGGGCTTTCAGTATTACCAGTCTCCCCTCCTTTCGGTCCGGGTCATCTTTTTTTCCCCTGATTGAGCCCCTTTGTTAACTTGGGTATGTCAGCTCGAGTTGTCCCAACCCTTCCCCTCCTGATCTATCATTCTCCCCCCTTAACGACTCCCAACTCCCTGGATTCGAGATCTCTTTGGGACTTCTCTTTTTTCTCTCCCATTTTTTTCCAAACAGCTGTGTCCCTCCTCTTCTCCTCTGTTTGACGAACTCTTTTCCCTTCCCCCCCCATATTTGGCGATAGTACTTTCCTGGAATTTAGTTTCTTTCTTTCATTCAGGCCCCCTTCCCTCGTCTTCCCTTTACATGTCCTTCGCAGGAATGGATAGAATCGAACCTGGTTCTTCTTTTCTGATACTCTCCCTGTCTTCCCCCCGTGACTTCCCCTTCCCATGTTTAACACCAGTTTTCCCGTGCAGCACTTTAGTAGAACTAATGATACTTTTCCATGACCATCCCCCTACTGGGAATTGTCTGCTAACTCTTTACCGAGGATCTATGATGACGCGCATGTAAGTGTTCTCCCATATTTGTACTCGACGTTTCAGTCTTTCTCGTTTCAGTTGAATCCTACATGCTCCCTTTTTAACCATACTTTTTCCATTCTGATTTTCCCACCTGCCGGGCTGCTTGTACTCTTCCAGCCCCCCCCACCTTTCCAGATCCCCTCCTTTTCTGTCGGTTCACATTCAGAATCAAAGTATGGAATAGGGTGCTTTCAGTCCTCTTCCATCGTATCATAGCGTTGACGCGATCTTAGACCCTGTCGCGTTGCTCTCCTGAAGGTTTCCCTTTCAGACTCCTCCAGATACTCTAGCTGTGTCGCGATTTAGACTCACACCCACCCCTCTTCCTCCAACATTCTCTTCAGAGGCTTTGAGGCTTTTGGCTCGGCGCTTCCCGGCCCCTTTCTCCGAATATTTGCCGTTTGTTGATGTTTTTCCCCCTGGCGCTGGTTTTTTTCCTAATTCTTGCTACGTTGTACAGCCCTCTCTCTTCCCTGAGAATCATTTCTTTACGCGGTCCAGCTTTATGCGTGGGAACAGCTTCGACCAGCCCTCCACCCCTCCCTTCCTTTGTCCTTCCTCCCTGGCGGCGTCAGACTTCTGTTTGGCCCCCTCCTCTGCCTTGGCAGCGCCCTTCCCAAAAATAAGCTACCAAGTTCCCAACTGATTCTTTCCCGGACAATGGATTTCTTCCCCCGCTTTTCTAGTTATTTTGTGCGGGTTTTTACACGTTTCCATGCTTGTTGCCACTGCTTTCCCTCTCAGGCTACCGCTCCATGTCTCGAATCAGCTTTAAAGGTTTGCTCTTTTTTTTCTTTCGACGAGGAAGGCTTATGTCTGACCCCTTTCCAAGGCCCTTTTCATCGGATGGGTTGATTCCCCCCAAGGATCTTCTCCAACGAATTCCCTCCTTGTGGTTGCTTTATTGAAACCCTCTTTCCCCCCTCCTTTTCTGGGTCTTTTGTCGTTTAAATCCTTTTATTTCAAGCTTCCCTCTTTTTTCGGAGGAGATTTTGAGGTTTCTCTAAGATGAATGTGCTGACACTCAAAACCCCACCCTATTCCCCTCTTCTCCGTTTTTATTGGAATCATCGAGGATTTTCTGTTCACCTTTCCGGTCTCCTTTCTTTGGGTCTGGCACGGAAATCTCTCCGACCCTGTCGTTTATTTTCTTCTTTCTCTTTCTTTCGACGTCCTCAGAGACCCCACCTCACATTTTTTTCTTCATCGACCTGCCAACCCCCATGAACAGCTTCGCTTCCGCCGTCACTTTTCTCGTGGCTTGTCTCCTTTTTCTATTGTGGAGTCTTCCCGTTGTAGCGGACGCCCCCCCTTTTGCCTTTGTTGCAGACCTTTTGACCCCTCATCAGCCATCCAGTTCTATTAGAGAGTTATCGGAAGTCTCCCCCCTTTCCTTTTTCGGGTTACCCTCCGGTTTGCGTTACAAGTTGACGGAAACCATCGCGTGTGCATCTTCTTTGGACTCCTTCTTCCCTTTCAGCTTCACTTCCTTTGGACTACCGACCGTTTTGCTCTGATTGATTCCAAATACGCTAGCTGATCTGTTTAGCGATCCGGCCCCATCTGAAGTTTGGTTGCTGTTCCTTTTTCCACTGCCCAACTATTCCTTGGTCCAAGCGCCCCCCCCCCCTTCTATCTCCGATACTTAGTTTAGTCTCGATCTCTCCCTGCTTTATGAATTAGCGAATGTATACCCTGGCCAGACCGGTTCCAGGAGTTCCAGTTCAATTCCCTTTTATACGCCTCGCCCTTCTATGCTCCTAGTGGTTGGAGGTTGTGAGCAGGTCCGCTTCTACAAATGTGGCGGTGATAGCCGTCTTTATGGCCTCGCGGAAGCCAAAGTCCCACCTCTATGAACCAAACACACCCCCAAAAAAAACCCCCCAAACGACCAAACCCACCAACAAAAACCCCCCCACAACCCCAAGCCCCCCCCCCCAACAACCACAACACCACCCCACCACAAACCCTTTCTTCGATATTGTGCCTCCTCTCCCTAAAGTGCATGATATATTCCACTGAGACGGCGACTCCTCTTTTGACTATTTGCACCTGTGGTGTTTGTTTAGGTAGGCGTCCCCCTGCTGCAGAAGTCTATCCAGAAACGTCCGAGGTGTCCTTCCAACGTTTCCCTCGAAATGTCTTGATCTCATTTTTTGTAAGTCCCTTCCCGCCTCCTGTTCCTTCACCCCTCGGGATAGGTGATCTCTCGCTCACCTCCTATTTTAATCCCTCCAGCCACATGTTTCCCAAAGCTTTCCCTTTTCGATGATTTTCTTTGTTTTCGCTCTTCCATTTCTACGTGACCTTTTGATCGAAGCGGGTTCCCTCTATCAGTTGGAGAAAAAATGACAGCCACCACCGGGGTCCCTCCTCCCCTTTTCCCCCAAGTGCCGTCGTTTTTGCCAAATTTGCACTTTTCCGGGAGCTTTCCCCTTCCCCCCCGGAATGGCTCGCTCCTTCTAGTATTAGCCCTTGTCTGTTTCCCGAGTAATTTTTGTTTAGCCTTACACTGATTCCCCCCTTAGCTCCCCTTCATGATGACCTTTTTCTCAGGGAATTTCCCCTGATCCCACGGCGGCAATAAAAGAAGAAAACCCTCCGTCCAAACAAAAGGGCAGTTTTCTCCAGACATTTTGGAACGAAGACATTTAAGACCTCCTTCCCCTGTACCAAACACCCCCCCATTCGCCTTTTTTTCTCTTTGTCATTGATTTGACATCGATCCTTTTACCCCCCTCTTATATCTGATTCCTCTTGTCCCTGAGCCTCTCTGATTCCTTTTCCCCCTTCTCTTTTTTCACGCCCCTTTCTTTCTCTTTCCTTTTTTTTTTGGCATAAGCGAAGAAAACCGTTTAATGTCATACTCTTTCCCTCTTTCCATTTCTTCCCCAGTTTGATTTTTCTTGTTTCGACTTGTGAAATAGACCTTATTGCACATTTAAAGTTCGTTTAATTAGACACTGCCTTGGGGGCCCTCGTCCTCTTCCCCCCCCTCGTAAAATCTCTTATGAGGTGAACCTTTTTGCACCAGCCTCCCCTTCATTTCCGAGTAGAGTCTCCTCCATAAGGGACCCTTTCTGAACGAGCTTCCCTTTTTTAGTGGTCTCACCTACTTTTTCCTGCCACTCAGAGGTTCGTGGCTTTTCTCATCGCTCCCAGCAACACTTCTTTTTATGCACTGTGTCACTCCCAGGACTGTAGCCGCCGTTCATTTCTTCCCTCTCCGCACCTTTGAAGGCGGCTAAGGCCCTTTCGCTGTTTTCCGGCCTTCTCCCTCCGGCAGAGTTTATTCTGACTTACTGAATAAGAGAATTTTGTTTCTCCCCCTCTTCCCCCACTTTTCTATGCTCCCGAAGTTCCCTCGGCGTACCTTCTCGGTCGGTTCCACCAGGATGCTGATTCATTACCCTCACGACTTAACAATCCGAACTTCTTCTCACTCTCCTCTCTGTCGTTAGTGCTTTCTCGATAGCCTCACCCCCCCTCAGGATTCCCTCTTGCCCCTTAATTTCCCTTTAATCAATGTTAACCCCCTATTTTTCCGTCGATCGATAGTCAAGATGTCCCTTCTCCTTTTTGATTGTTTTCTTGTTCCCCACTCGGTATTCTTCTTCCTTTATTCCGTGTTTTGTGAGATTTTTGATGCACCCGTGCCCCCCCCCCCCCAAACCCCAAAACGCAGGAACCATTTTCTTTCTATAGGCCGTTCGACTCTCCCGCTAGCAGTGCCATTGTCTATGCCCCCCTTTTTTTTTTCCACTTCTTGTCTCTCCTTTTTCTGAGTTTTTCATCCTTATCTTCCGATGTCAGGGATGCGCCCCCTCGACCCATCTCAGCTGTCCCATCCTTCTTCTAGTTCAGTGCCTCCCTGTTTTTTTTTTTTGGTTGTGGTTTTTTATTTTTTTGGTGGGTGGAGTAGCTACACAAGACCCCCCCTCTTCTACTTTGATGAGTCCCCTTCTCTTCCTTTTTACTTTTCGATCAACAACTGTGCCGATCGTTCAGAGCCTCCTCGGCCGCGAGTTGCATTTTTTTTTTCCCCCGTAGTCGCCTCTTCTGTCCAGACCCCCGGAAGGGCCCCTGCCATCACTGCGCCCCTTTTTTCGGCTTTGAGCTCTTTGCGGAAGTTTCCTGCACATGTCAACCCCACACCCACTTGCCCCCGCATATTAGACGGAAGGACTAGACCATCACCTTCCTTTTTTCTGCGACCGTTTTCTTCTCACTCAATTTTGTTCTCGCTTCCGGCTCAGTCTCCTTTTTCCTTATTTACTAGAACGGTATTCCTGATGATTTTTTTTTCCCTTTTCAATTCCTTCTAAGCTTTTTTAGTGCCTTGATTTTTTCATATATCAGTGAGGAAGTTTTGAGTTCCCCCTAATTGGAATTGGTTTCCCCCTTTTTCCTCGTCCCTCCCTTTCCCCTCATTTTTGGTAATTTGCTCATGCCACTTGCTTCCGAGTTTGACTTTTTCTTTTGGCCCGCGCAATCTCATCGCTTAGGATCGGAGTTATCCATTCTCTTTTCTTTGCGCTCCCTTGCCAGTTTTTATTTCTGCTTTTGTACTCTTCTTGATCTCAAGTAATTACCCCCACGCTCCTGACCCCTCCAACCCCGCGTGCTTGTGTTTCTTCTTTCTTTCTGATTGGAGTAGAGGACAGCGTGGTTCTTTATCTTACAGCTTCCTTCTTCGTCCCCAAACGTCGCGGTTTCTGAGGGAGAATATCGTTTGCTTGTTTCTCCTAAAGGTTATGATCCCCGCCTTACCGGTTCTTTGTTAGTGTTGCATCGCTCTATCCCTCAACCCCTCCACCCCCCTTCTAGGTCCTTCCTTAACGTACCTCTTATGTGGCTTCGTGATTGGGATAATCTGGACCTCCCTTCCCATTTCCCCCATTAAGTTCGTCCCTACGCCCCTTCCCCCCCCCCAGGATTATGATCCTTCATGAGCTGAATGCTTGATTAGGGTTTTTCTTTCTCCTCCACGTTTGACCTTCCCTCAGTTACCTCCTCTTTTCCCTCCCTGAAAAGACTCCCCCTCAGAGGTCCCCCTCCCCCCGCTTTCTGCTACCAGCCTTTTCCCCCCGCCTTGAATTTTTCTTCCCTGGGACGGTTACACCTCGGATTGTTTCTTCGCCTTCGGCTCTATTCACCCCAACCGCGTTGGTTTTATTTTCAAACAGCGTTAAGGCCTGCCTACACTTGACCAGGGTCTGTTTTTTTTTCGCGTTTTTTCCCTCCTTTTTTGTTTAGGTCTTTTTTTTTGTCGTGTTTCGCAGGCCTCTTTTGTTTGACATACCCTCATTTTCCACCCCACTGTGAAAATCGTCCCGGTCTTTCGCTCCTATTTGATGTCCTTTCCCTCTTTCGGGCTCCTTCCTCGTGGTTGATTGGGTTTTGAGACTGTCGACCCCTTCTCAGAGCCCCCCCCACTAACATGTCGTCCCCAAGCTCAAGACACTGAAGACCAGAGTTTTGCTTCTGTCAGTTTTTCTCTTTTCCTTCCTTTTTTTTCCTTGACGAGACCCTCCGGTAGCGATTTCTTCGGTGCGAAGGTTTTCCTCCCCCTTCTTGCTCCGGTTCATCCATCCAGCCCTTCGATGAGATTCCCCCGATTAATCTACTGGTCCTTTTAGTTCCTGGAAGTTTCTTTTTTTTTTCTGTCCGAGTAAACGTGCGCTTACCTACCGGATTCTCCTCTTTCCCCTCGCCCTGATGATTGTAATCCACTCTTTTAATCCCTTGTGGTGCTTAGTCTTATCCTCATTTTTTCCAGTTCGATCTTTCTTTCTAGCGTCGTTCTCTCTTTACGTTTTTTTCCTTTCCCGACTTCGGTCAAGTTGTCCTGTTCTCATGAATTACGACGGCTCCGTATCGATCTTCTTCTGAGTCTCTGAATTTTCCCATGCGGGACTGTCTGTCCGTCCTTTGACATACCCCTGCGTCCCCAATGGATACTTTAGTTACTTAGTGACCTGCTTAGGTCTTTGGTTCCTATATGTGCATTATTTTTTCTTTTAATGGGTTTACCTGAACCCCTTTCCTTATACGTCCGTCCAGCCGAGCTCCCCACCTCCCCCCTCTTTTCGTCATCGTTCCGAGTCTGCAGCCCGGTCCGTTTTCAGATCCCTTTCCCCAAGATATTCCCTGCTCCGGTCTTTCCTTGGTGGGTTTCCCCTTTGTCGGTCGACATGCTCCAAAGCCGGTCCCCCGGCAGTCTGGCAAATACCTTTCCCAACGGCCCGAACCAGGCCGAACCCCTGGCAAGGCCCTTTGGCTGTCCCCTTTCATGTTTTCCCTCCACACCATTTCTGTATTCTCTCTCGCTTTGTCAAACCGCGTATTAGATGTACCGCTCCCACAGCCACCTGCTCTTCTTTTGCCGACGTTCTACGTCCAAAGCGCTCTTTACCCCGTTTTCGGTGCGTTCTGGAAGGCCCCCTCTTCTTTTGGGTTGTAATTCTTCCTTGAATAAATTTCCGAAATCAATCTCCGCTCCTTGATTTGGGGCGCTAGACTGTTCGTTAGGTCGTCTTGTCGGGATATTCGAAGTCATTTGCCTTGCCCCCCCCCTCCTTTTGTTCCAAGCTTGGATCTCTATGCCTTTATTCTCTTGAGCCCCTTAATGTTTTTGGAGTTTGGTTTTTAATGAACCTCTGCCCTGCCCTTTACCCTTCTTAATGATTCTTCCGAATATTTTTTTTCCTCATCTTTTTCCCGGCCCCTTTCCGTATGATAAGAGCCAACCCCGCGCTCCAACACTCGTTTTTTTTCGTAACCTTCTTCCCGTGCGCCTCTACAGAGCCTCCCTCATCCCCCTCCCGTTTTCTTCCCGTATCCCCTTTTTTATGACTTTTTCTATCCTCTGATTCCACCAGCTCGCCTGTTCCTTGACTATTTGTTATACCTTCTCCTCTCCTTCCTCTTTTGTCGAAACCGTGCTGGTAACTTTCGCCCCTAGTTCCCGATTGACCTCGCCGCGCAGCACCCCTGCCCACGTTCAAAAGCTAAGGACCCCCCCTCCGAATTTTTCCTGACCTCCTTCCACTTTCCTGTTTGTCAGGAATTCTACCCTGGAGGTGTGTCTTCATTCAGCGAACCCCCGGCAATCGCACTTTCTCTCCCCCTGACACCCGAATCTTTTTTTCCAGCTCTCTTATCCTTTTCTTTCATACAAATTAAGCTCCCTTCGCAGCGCTTCCCTCCTTTTTCTTTTAGTCGCGTTCCGCAGTGAACGAGAGGCTTTTCGCCCCTTTTACCCTTCGACCATTCACCCCTTTCTTTCCCTGGTTTCAATGTTGCCTTTTTAGAAAGCAGGCCAGTACTGTGAGGAGTCGTCCCTTCCCATATTGCGGCTTAGTGCTTTTCCCTCCCTGAAGTTTTGACGGTTCAACGTCTTGCCCGGAACCTCTAGCCCTACTCCCCTTTCCCCCTGTTTTTCAGTCTCTCCCCTACGGCAACAACTTTTGATTCACTCCTTTCAGAGTTCGTTCACCTTTTTTGGCGGCTTTAACTCATTGTGCGATGTGGATTTGCGAAATTTCGCTTCGTTGTCCTCCTTTCCCCTTTCTTTGCCTACATCATGGCTGCGGTCTCGGTCTTTGAGAATTAGGCTTCTGCTTAAGATCACAACGTTTTTCCGCGAACAGTACCCTTAGTTTCAAGTATCTTCTTTTCAATGCAACCTCTGAAAGTCGCGATCGATCTTCTCTCGGTACTACATCTCCTTCTCCATTGTTCCTTCTTTGTGTTTGAACACCCAAACCCCCCCCCCCTTCTATATCCTTTTCTTTTTTTTGTTTGCTGTCTCTCAGCAGCTGCCCCAATAAAAACCCCAACCACGCGACCATGGCCTTTCCCGCTGCTTTCCCTCACCGATCCGTGTTTCCTTTTTTTCTTCTCCTTTTTCCCTTCGTTGTATTGTTCCCCATTTCTTTCCTCTTCTTCTTTTTCAATTATCTACTCTCCTCGGGCTGTCCACATCCTAGGCCTTTCTTCCGATATCCCTCACCGGTTCCCCTTTTTTCCGATCCATGAAAACATTTTTTCCTAATAATAGATCCACATTTCCTTTGAGTGAACCTCCTGCTCCATTGAGTTGAAATCCACTATTCTTGCTAACCCCCCACTCAATTCTTTTCTCCAGATTTCCTTTCCGACGCCTGTGCTTCTCCTCCTCTTCGAAAGTATACTGCTCCTGAACGTATGGCTCAACTGCTTGCAGTCTCCGTCAGTTTCCCCCCCCGCCGCTGCGTTCATTCTTCTCTCCCTTACTTGTTCATCGCCCCGGTGCTCCATGCAACCCCCTCTTAGCGCTTTCGCTATTTTGGGCGAAATACTGCGCGGACTGTGCTGCGCTTCGTTTCCCGAACAGGTTCTTCAGCGAACTTAATTTTTTCCATTCTATCTTTCTCGACTCTTTAATTCGTTTAATGCTCCTGTTTCCATTCCCCTTCAAGTTGAGGATACGCTTTGAAGTGTTTACTTTTAATTTTCAGTAGTCACACCCCTCGGCCTCTGGTTTCTCCAGATCGCCTTCAATTCGCTGTCGATTTTTTCGCCCCTCCTTTTTTATCATTACTGTCCTGGCCTTTATCATCCTGTCCCTGTGAACTGTATTCCTTTTTTGGGCGTCGATGCACGCTCGCTTTATGCGTTGTCCGCCTTCGTTCTGACCAGTCTCTTGCCTTCCCGCGTACGGCCTAGCAGCTTCCGATCCTCTTTGTTGTCGATCTGCTTTTTTCATTTCACAAGTTCACCCCCCAACGCCTCCCCACAGCTGTGCTTTCGTCCGGGTGTTAGGCTTTTCTTGCTTCCCTTTTTTTACATTTCTTTTCTTCGTCCCCTCCTTTTCCAGGGTCATGATGTTGTTGACCCCTTCTCGGTTTTCTGAATTCCGTTTCTTTATTGGTCCTGACTCTTATCTACATGACCTCCTCCCCATTTCACGTGCGCGTCCTCTCTTGCTCCAAAGTGCCACCCTATCGGCCGGCTGCTGTCTTCCTGTTTTCTCCATTGGGCTTTTTGCCCTTGCACGCCCTCACGTCAACATTTCCCAGCTCTACCCCTACTATGACAAGGACAGTCCCCCCCCTCTTTGTTGAGTTTCTGTTTCGTCTTGTTCCCACGTAGCCGAGTGACCCCGATACAAGACATGCTACAGTTCTTTAAAGTTCTTTCCATCCCCCTCACGACACTCCTGATCTGGCTTTGCTTTTTTGCTCCCTCATCACGCCGGTCCTTGGAAAAGTTTCTCCCACGGCTACGTCATCACTAGTCTTTTTTTTTATTGACAATCGGATATCAAGAAGAAACCTTGAAACTTCCCCTGAAAAACCTGTTCCCTCCTGGCCTCCCCATTTTAGAATGGTGATCCTTTCCCACTCCGGGTATTTTCACCGCCTAGGGGTTCCTTTGTTGATAGTAGGGGCTATGACATACGCTCACCATCCTCAAACCCCCCACCCTTTTCCTTTTGTTGAGTCGCTTGTTTTGGGAAGTTCTCTTCCTGTAAAGGCGGTCCTCCCCTCTCCAGGGCTCGGAACACCAGGTCGGGTGGTTCTTTTCTGATTAGCGAGTTAGACGGTCTCCCAAGAATTTTACGCCCCTGCTAGCCCATCCTGATATAAATAGTTTCTCCTCCCTTCCACCCTCATCGTGGTATGGTATAGGCACCCTGAATTGTCGGAATTTTCTCTTTTTTTCCGGCCGGTCGCAAGTGTCAGACATCCAAGCCTTTTCTCCGTCCCCGCCTTACCTTTTACCTTCTCCGGTAACTTTTCTCTCAGCGGTACGGTGTGTCGTTCAACGCACCCCCCTGCTGTCCATTTTTTGACCGCCCGCTGAAGAGGGATAGCTGAATAATCCCCCTCCCCCTCCGTTGTGTTTTGTGCTTTTATAGGTTCCAATCCTTCTGCTGGGGACGATTGGACCTCTGTCCCGTTGATCGCTTCTCCCGGTTGTTCCCCTGCCCACCTCCAGCGCAGCTCCATTACGAGCCTCTATTCTTGACTCTCGATAGCCGACCTGAGGTCTTTAGCGAATGTTTCTTCCAACTGAGCGCCATCTTTCCGCGACCCTAAATGTTCCTATATACGCGAGCACGGTACTCCGTTGAAGTTAGTTGTTGATCTCTCTGTTACTGTGATAGTCATTCGTGTATTTCGAACATTTTTTGCGTGGTATATTACCGCGGTCTCTCTTCCCAATTCCAATGTTCGTCCGTCTGACCGTCTCTTCGAATGAACTTCCCCCTAGAATAGTCTTTAATTTTCTCCAGTTCCCCCCTCCCGTTTTCCCTATCTGTGGGGTTTGAAATCCGGTCGCACATTCGCTTTCCCGCTCCTCGGACGAGTCCGCCGCCCCCCTAAAGTTGCAAATCCTTCTTTCCAGCACACCCTCCCTTGGTACAATTTTTTCCTTTTTCTGCACATCCTCTCTTCCCACAAGTAGGTGTGATGAGCCTTTTTCCCATTCCTCAGGCGTTACTCCTCATAGGCTTTAACCCCGTTTTACCCCATCTTTTTGACGATCTCCCGTCTTTCGTGCGTAGTTTTTCCTTAGGACGGGAGTCAGGTCTGCTCCTTGAGGCCTTTTCTTTCTCCTTGCTTTCACATTAACCCAGCTACCTTCTTTAAATTCTTTTGGCTGACTCCTGGGGAGTTAACTTGTAGATACCGTAAGAGCCTGGAGTGACCCACATACCCCGCCTTCTCCTCCCCGCCCTTTGTCTTAGGGCGTTCTTGATTTTAATCGTTGCTGTTTTCCGCCAAAAGCCCGCTTCACACTTGTACTCTCCACCTTCTATTCTGAATGACCCCTGACTTTGGCCAGAGAGTTTCCGGACTTTCCCCTCCCCACAAGTCGTTTGTTCCACCACGCATTTTCCCAACGCATTGGCATTTAACGGACACGTCAGTCCGGCGCCAACCTCCTCCCGCCGACCTTCTCTTCCTGCCTTTGGCGCTCTCTGTTATAATGACAACATCTTGTCTTGACCGGAGAGAGTCGCTTTCCCCTTAAGCCCCCCTTTCCGCGCCAGTTCTTCCCCAGTCCTTTCTTGCCAACTCCTTCATAAGTCGATTTTGGCAGCCACGCCGACCCCCAATTCCCGTTCCCTTTCGGGAGTCTCTCCTATCTGACCGGTCCAGGATGATGAAGGGTTTTTTCGTCAATCGATCAGCGCATTTGAGACCCCTCCCTTGCTCCTTTTTGCACGGACTCCTTCCGTTCAAAATTGTATGCCTTTTTTATGCTTCCAGTTCGGCCCCAAACGCTCCTGCCAGGCCCTTCCGCTTTGCTATGACAATGAAACTTTAATCTCGCGATCCATGTTCTTCCTTTTTCTTTTAACCATCTCTTCAACGGTCGCGAGCCCCAGCCCCGTGCAGTTTTTTGGCTCCCCTGCGTCATCTCAAAATGCTTCGGTGAACTGGGTAAATGTGCCGTCTTCACACGGAAGTCTCACTCTCCTCGGTATGTAATCAACACAGCTTAGAGGGGCGCGAGACACCCCAGTATTGTACTTCTCATCTCGATTTCGATTAGAATTCTCTATCCGGAACGAGCACAGCATTATTCCCCTCTTTCAAGATTTGGAGTCTTCTCTTCAATTTTCGGAGGTTTCCTAATAGTCTGCTTCTTTTTCTTCCATTATTCGGCTCTTTTGATCGCGCTTCCCCCGGTATTCGTAAGAACACCGCTTTCCTACCAGCTCCCCCTTCGTTAGTTGGGGCAGCTCATCCATCTTTCACCCTTGCCTCGAAACGCCCTTACCATCGACTCAAATATCTATTTTGCTCGATGACACCGTCTGAAGTCATAGAGGTAGTCCTTGTCGACATGGTTTTTTTTTTCTATGTTTGATTGGTTGCACGTATATATACTTCCCTTTATGTGTTGTTTCAGACATTGACCACTTCAAAACCCTCCTAAAGGCTCCCTTGCGTGCT
>Ga0179593_1324763_pt1 | contig 15254 bp, 22 predicted proteins | sample CZODoug2_1_08_16_FD_185931 | JGI IMG/M metagenome (GOLD analysis project Ga0179593, IMG submission 185931) | Vadose zone soil fungal communities from Angelo Coast Range Reserve, California, USA - CZODoug2_1_08_16fungal (PacBio error correction) | ecosystem: Environmental > Terrestrial > Soil >... | reverse complement strand
AAAACTTGATACATTCCCCTCCCCCTCTTTCTCTTAAGCGACCTGGGATCTTGCTGAGAGAGTAAGTGCAAGGACATAAGTCGATCCCACCCTGGTCCCAGATCCAGCCTCAGCCATTGAAGAAACACGCTCCGAAATGGTATCCCGCTGTGACCCTTTGTACATGTTTCTTGCTTACTAGTGAGGCAAGAAAAACGACCGGCTATAGAGGACCTCCTTTTGAAGAGAAGCAGAGTTTAATTTCCCCATTGTGTCGTTTGTCACGTTCTGCCCAGGTTTTCCCTGTTCAGGAACCTTGGAGTTCTTCCCTTCATGCACCGTACATTTGTGGGTTTTTTTTTTTGTTGTGGTGGGGTTGTTTTGGGGTGGGGGGTGGGTTGGTTTTGGTTTTTTGTTGTGGGGTTTGTGGGGTTTTTTTTTTTTGGGTTTTTTGCCCTTCTGTCTTTAACTGAAAAAGAGTCGCACCAATCCTTTTCCCCCCCCATCACACTCTCTCCCCCGTGGGGTTTCCTTCCCTACTGAATTCGTTGACCCCTAAAGATCCCTAACTGGCTAATTTCAGCCTCGTTCCGCACTCCATACCCAAGAGTTTGTGCCTCAACAGGTGAAGGAATATGCCCGGCCTTCCTCCCTTTTGTACTGGACCCCAGTCATTATTTTCTTCGGAGTTATCCCACGCACCATCCACTTGACGATTGTCAGGATCGTTCCAGTCCCAACTTTAGGTATCAGCGATTTTCCCCTAGCTTGAGATTCTGTTCCCGATGCACATAGTTTCGTTGAGAACTTTCTTTTTTTAAGCGTCGATTTATATGTCGGTGTTCGCCCCCCTTTTTTGGATTGGGCCACACCATGTGAAAAGCTCTCCGCCTCCTTCTCTTCCTCAAACCCTCTTGGACAATGCACCCAATCTCTGATTTCCCCCACCTGCCCTCGATTAAACCGTTGCTCTCACTCTTTGCTCTTCTCAATTGCGCTGTCACTTTTTCAGGCAACAGAGGCCTTCTACTGTTAGGTGACCCATTCATTTTCCACTACCTGATTGTCTTCCACGCAATAAGAGATCGCGTGGACTTCTCTGCGCGCCTCCGTGTTTGGAGCAGCGAACCAAGTTTTATCATACCCCCCCCTCCCCTCTCCCTTGTGACTACTCCCCCAATCAGAGACTGCAATTCTAACCCTCTCTTTTACGGTGATTCTGATCGAATAGGTTTCGGGTCTCTCCCCTTCGTGGAGTCCTTTTGTAGCCTCTTCCCACATAGTCAATTTTGTTGGGAGTGGAGAAGTTCCTTCGGTCGACCGCAACCCTTTCTTTCCTCCCTCTGTCCGTCGCGTGTGATTGACGACCGTCCAATTCCCATGACCCCCATGGTTTTTTTTTTTTTGTTTTTTTTTTTTTTTTCTAAGCGTGGGCGTCTCGCGCCGTCCGCCTTTTTTGATTTCCCCACTCCATTCCCCCCAACCAGTGATTAGTGCGACCCCTACTTAGTCACCCCCTTTAGATCTCCGCAGGACGCATTGCGCCCTGCCGCCCCCTTCGCTCGTCAGCACGCCCCGTAACCTTTTTCATCCACTCTTTCCCCCAGGTGGCAGAAAATCATTCGTTCTTTTCTACCGCACCCAAATCGGCTCTTCTGCAGTCGTTCTCGTCCCCCCCGCGGCACGCCTTTTTTTTTATTTTTTCCTGTCAGCGCCGCAACTCTCCTGCCCTTCTCTTCTTCCAGCTTACGTCGGCTCTTTTTTCCGCGGATTCCCCACTCCTTCTTTTCGTGAATAGAATTTTGAGACCCCTTGCACTTCCCCCATCCTCTCCGCACATGCTCGCAATTCTATCACCCACCAGTTTCGCGCACCTTGTGCAGAAGGACTATTGTTCCCTTTCGAAATCGAAATTTTTTTTTCTTTAACCTATTGCTTCTTTTCCCCCTTCCCTGAACCGCCTGCTTGACCTGCCCCCCGCCCGTCCTCGGAGATGTCCTCCTCTCCTGCATCTCCCGGGGATGTTCTCTTGCTTCCAAACAGCTGGTGCCTTCTTTCTTTCCCTTTTCCACGATGGGACTTTCTTCTGAGCATTTAGCTTTTTTCTACCCTGTACTTACCATCTTCAGATATTTCTTGTGTTCTTTTTCTAGGTCGGGTTTTTTGATAGGGACCTCCGCGCAGGATTTCGTGCAGTGGCGTGACGCGCTCTTCACATCCATGTTCCCTTCACGACTCAGCAAAAATCCGCTCGCTTATGGCATCCCCCCGTTTGAGAGTCAGGAAGAAGGTCCTTTTGTTAGAAAGATCTTTCCCTTCTGTGAATGTGCTCCGGCAACTGTCCCAGCCCGATCCACTGTTGCTCTGAGTAATGAGTTTTTTATCGCGTTGGCAGGACTTTCCTTTTTTCGAAACGTCTGCCCCAATTCTTGTGCTCCCTGTAAGTCTCCCCCCCTTTCCAGAGTTCTTGATCACCATCTTTCGTCGATCCCCTTTCGCCCAGATCTGATTTTACCTTGACTCGCTTCCGGCTTTCTTTCACTTTCTTTCTCCGGCGCCGGCAGCATTTTTGAACAGGAAGCGTCACGATTTTTTTATTTCTTCGTGATTCCCCCTAACTAGAATCTTTTTCTATCCTACTGTCAGACGTAACCAGTTTCTAACCCCTCTCCTTTCGGCCGATGCCATCCTCTTCCACCGCCCCTGCCTCTTTTTTGAACCTGACTAGCACCGGCGACGTCTTGCAGCCCTCTTAATTTCCTCTTTTTCCTCCTGAGACACTTGTCAATAACTGGCCTGCTCCCCGTGAAGATTGCGTTCTTCCTTTCGTGATGCTTGACCATCGAGGTCCCATAAAACAGCCCTCCGTCGATGACATGGGTGCAGCTTCTCCTTTGAAGTGACTTTTTTCTCCCTAGATTCTTTTTGTTTCAGGTTCTTTCGTGCTGTCGCGCAGCTGGTTGTAGACTCGTTAATATTTACGCGTTTTGTATGTGCCCTTTTCAACGAAGAGCCTCCTTACTGACGTTTTTACCTCCCTCTCCGTTCAACTACCTCTAGTTAAGTATTGCTTCTTCTTAGAAACACCCGTGGGGTCTCGCCCATTTTTTCCCCCCCCATTCCTTTCCATTCCCCCATTTGCTTTCAATCTTACCACTCCCTGGGTGGTGGATCTCTCTTGTCCCCGCTTTTCGAAAACCCTTGTCCAATCTGGTGCTGAGTCCCATCGCAGTTTTTCTCACGCTTCACGGCGATCTTTTCAGGAGTTTTTCTTTATGTGAAGTTTTTGGACGTTGCATAGTTTTTGCCATCACTAGAAACAGATTATTCCCCTAGGTCTACAACCATCTGCGTCCCCAGACTTGACCCCCCTCCCCCCCAAGAAATAAGGCTTTTCCCCGCCCCCTTCACTTCATGATCCATGCTCCCACCCCAGCCATGAATCTCACGGGCATTGAGGTCGAGTTTTCCCTGCGAATGGTGGCTTAGACTGTCCCTCCTCACTCGGAAGAAGCCCCTTACCGATGGAGTCCTCCCTTGACTGTATCGGATCTTCCCATCTTGAAGTTGCTGCAACACGGCTTCCGGTTTCTCCTGTGGCAGTCTGGGACACAGAGATCCGCTTCCCCCCCACTATTATAGAGGGTTTCCTACAACCCCTCCTCCTCCCCCCCCTTGCTACCTTCCCTCCCTTTTCCCCCTCCCTCTCTCCCCCTCTCCTCCTCCCCCTCTCCACCCCGCTCCTCCCTTACCTTTCGTCTACCTCCCGACCCCCGGTGGTCTTTTTTGTCTTAGTCCCTGGTTCTGCGCTGTTCGCACAACCTGCAGGACGATCTTCCGAAGATTGATTGACCCCCGGTGCTAAGCGTCCCTGGTCGTACCCGGGCTTGTCCCCCTCTTCTCGGGGTCTTGCCCCCGTCGTTTCCCAGGTGACTGGGCAAATTGAGGTCGGTATTTATCTGGGTCTATATCCCTGCACTTGTTTCTGGTTCTTTCCCATTCCTCTTTTCATACTTGATAACGGATGACAAGGCCCCTCCTGACAGAAGTTATTTTTTTTTTTTCCCTTCAGTCTAGTTCCCCTCTTCTCCGAGTCGTCGTCCCCTTGGCCGAGGCATCTTCTGTGCCCCTCACTTTATTTTTTTGCGAGGAAAGTTACTCACCATGCATTCTTTTTTTGTCCACATGTACCCTTCGGGCCCCTCCTTCTTGCCCAGGCCTTGATCTTTGTGTAAGAACTTTCCGCGCGGTGGCGATCCGTTTTCCTTTTTCTCCTCACTTCAGGTTAACTTCTGCCGTTTTGCAAGCCCTTCTTCCTGCATACTCCCTCCTGAAGAACGATCTTTCCCCCGGTATCACGAGGTGACTCAACTTGATTCTGACGAAAAGTCATCCCCAATCTTCTGGTGTTTCAGAATGCACGCTTCCCCCCTGCTGGCATTTTCCATCACCCGTCCACGGTTGCCATTCCCCGATATTCCTCTTGGCGGTGGCTGCGCAGCCGGTTTCCCTTTTTTTACGCTTTTTACCCCTTGCCCCGTTGAAAGATGTGAACCCCCATGCTTGATTGTGCGACGTGTGCGCGCCCGAACGTTCCTCGCCTTTTGATTGACTCCTGGTTTCCCTCTTCGAATTGATTTTTTCGAAGATCAACTTCCGAACTTTTTCGCCCCTCCCTTGCATGACGAAGACACAGTCTTTTTCGCGCCCGAGCCAAACATACTTCCCCCTCTCCTTCTCCAGAAGTAATTGAGGCCCTTTGAGGGGTCCCTTCTGTGTGGCCCTCTTTTTTGAATTGGTAACCGAACGCGGTTCTCTCTCAGCCCCGCCCTAATTTGAAAGTTGGTCGGAGATCCCTGGCGAAAATTAGTCGTTGGAGTTTTTCTGCACTTTTTATTTTTACCTCTGTGTCGTCCTGTTCCGCGTGTTCCGGCGACTTCTTCTAGAAGCGGCATGAAGGATTCCGAGGGCCGGGGATATTAGTGACGTCAGACTCTGTTTCCCCGGTGGAGTTGCCCTTCATTTTTTCTGAGCGCCCGACCCTTTTGCATTGTGAGTTTGGTTTGTTCTTTCTTTTCCTCTGGTCTAAAATCGTGTTCCCCCCCTCCCCGCCGGGAGTCTCAAATCAATCTGAAGTTTACTCTGTTCCATCGAAATCGAGCCCTCTCCTTCTCTCTATGCCTTTTAAACGTTTGCAGCTTCTCCACATATGAGACTAGACCCCGAGCCCCCCCCCTCTTCTTAGCTTTTTGGTATTTCTCTTAAAGTCCATTCTTTTTAGATTGTTGTCTTGAGTCCGCTCCCCCAACGCGATCCTCTTAGTAGCCTCCCCAAGCCAAATCCATGGACAACAGAGAGCAAGCAGCTCTGAAATTTCATTGGTGCAATGCTTCATAAGTTGCTTCCGCTCTCCCCCACGCTGTTGGCTATTCAACTTGTTATTACTTTTTCCCACGTGTGGCCATCTTTTTCTAGCCCTTTTCCTTGCGCTTCCCCTTTTTCCTTGATTTCAGCGGCTGCCCCATCACCCTTCGAACCCCACATCCCTCCGCTCTAAAGACGGTTCTCACCCCTTGGGAATACCGGGGGACCACCTCCACTTGAAGGATTTCAAGGTCCTTCCTTTCATGAGCTAACGAGAATTGCCCTCCTTGCGACGGGATATGCGTTGAGCACTTCAGAATCCTTCAAGACTGTAATCTCCCCCCCCTTTCCTCCTTTTTTCGGTTTTCCGTATTTTCCCTTTAGTAAAAAATTGGGGTCTTTCCCCCCAGGTCAAAGCATGGGTAATTGTAGTTCTTTTAGTTCATTCTTATTTCCATATACCCATCCCCTGGTGCTGCTACATCTCGTGTTCTCTGGGACTTTCTTTTTGCTGGAGTCAGAAGGCAATCAAGGGTTTATGGTGTCGGGGCCAAAGGTTCTTTCCATGCTCTACCCTGGGTGCCTTCCTTTGAACACTGTTGTCCATCCTCTCCCCAAAGACCCTGGGATTTTATCTGTTTTTGGCTTTTTTTTTCCATTGCATGTGACGTTTCCTTTTTGTAAGTTTTCGTTTGCCCACTTCGATTCCTCAAATCCCACCTGATGAATTCACCGGAGGTTTCCCCCGGTTTCCTCTTTCGTTTTTCCTGATTTTGTTCCCCTTAGGAGTTGAGGCTTTCCTCGAATTATTCTTCTCTTGTCCTGACCTTCTTCTCCCCATTGCTTCCATTTTTTTTTTAGACCAGGCTTTCCCTCTCATGGCGTTTATTATCTCTCCCCTTCCTCCTTTTTTTTTTTTTGAGATCCCGGTCCTAGATAAAGTAATCACATTATTGAATCATGCCTCTTCCTCACCTACAAAACCCAACACCACCCCCACCCCCCCCCGAGAGGTCGTTTCCCCAGGTCGCGACTTATGTGGGCCCTCAGTTCTCTCCATTTACTCGCTCCCCTTGTTGGAGAACAAGCTCTTGCCAGCCCCCTCCCCACTCCCCCCCTCCCTTTCCCTGAAGAATACGTCCTTTTTTCTTTCCTCAGTGGGTCTTGCTGCGATAAGTGTAGGTCATAGCCCAGCGAGACGAGAGACCTCGCTCGGTGCCTCACTCAAGGTTTTGAGGTTAAGCATGTCCGTTTCCCCGGGACCAACAGGATGTCACGTACCGTGTCTCCCCCAATTGCATCCCCCCCAAAGCTTTCTCCACCCCAGCATTAAGATGCCTCGAACCCCCTCTCTTTACCCGTGGTTTTCTCGACCTCTTTACTACCTCTGACTCAGATGGACTCAAAACGCATCCTTGGGTCCCTTCTCACGCCCTTCCGACGAAGGCGATGCCGGATGCCAAACCTATGTTGATACCCTTTTCTTTCCTGATTTTGAGTGTTAAAACCTCTATGGCCTTCGGGCATGACACTACATTTTTTTACTTTTTTTCCCCCCCCCCCCTCTCCATTACTCTCCGGCTCCTTGACTCTCTGCTCTTCCCGTCATTTGTTCCATTTTCCCAGTTTTTCCACCCTCTTGGCAAGCAGCATTTAGGTTAGTTTTTTGCAAAAGTCCGTGGCCCCAGCCTCGACCGCACAAGCCTTTCCGCGGTGTATCCTTTATCCCCCGGCAAACCCCAGCACTTTTTCCCCACCACGTTTCCCCTCTCACCAAGTTATAGACCCCCCCTTCTCTACGCACTTCTTTTTTTGTCCTTTTTTCGGCAACACTTTTCTGATTTTTTTCTTATTTTTTTCTCCTTTTGCTTTTGCAACATCATTTTTCGTTCCCCCGTCCCCTTTTCCTTGATTTTTTTGACGGACTTGCGCCACTTGAGCCGCTAACCCCCCTTTTTTCTTCGCCTGTGGACAAGCCCCTCTTACGGCTCTCGGTTTTGTCGGAATCCGCAGATTGGATACGGGCTGTAAGCCTTTCCAGTTCCCGGAATCTTGCCGCGGCAGTCCTTGATCTCTTCGATGGACAGGCGGCTTTCCACGTTGCAGTTCCCTCTTTGTCTGTCGCCGAACCAGACTTTTCTTCGACAAGGTGCGGCGATTTGTTTTTCCCGTCTAAATACCCGTTAAAACTTCGCCTTCACAATGCCAACCAAACTTTTTCTTTTGTTTGTCTCGCCCGTACTTTTTTTCTGCCCACCCATTTTTTCCCCCCCCCCCCCCCACTGTCTTCTTAGGTCTACTACTTACCTAACCTCAATCTACTTCTTTCCCCGAAGACCCTCCCTTTGCTGCCTCCAGCGGACTCCATGGTCTAGGCACTCACCCTAGTTTCAAACTACCCCGGTTTCTTGCAACGGCCCTCTTTTTGTTCTCGCACGCATCTTTCCCCCCCTTTCCCCCCAACGGACCCGTTGTGGAGCCCTCATTGGCCAACACTGGTCAAGCAGTCAGGATAGGGTTCCTTCTTCCATATACGTCGCAGTTTTTTTTTCCTTAATCGTTTCCCGCGATGACGCCCCTGGTCTCTTCTTATTTTCGGAAAATAGGTTATTTTCCCCAAATCTCTCCGCCACCAGGTTGCGCTCGCCGGCCCCCCAATGCTGAATCATTTTCCCAGATCCCCCCCACTTTCCCTTCTTTAACACTCGTCCGGAAACCCCTCCAATTTTTTTTACACCTTCTCCTCTTTATCATGAATTGAAACACCTTTTCCACTCCTGCTTCTCCACGGACACCGCCTCCGCCGATCGTCTCCCTTCCTTTTTCTTAGTGTATTTTTGCTCCGTGATTTTTGAGTATGGGCTGATTGAGTTTAGAGACGAGAAGAGATGGGTTCTGACTCAGATCCCTAGCTTTTTTTCCTTACCCGAACCCTTGTACTTTTTCCGATCCTTTGCTCCTTTTTTTTTTTCCTTCATACCCCGTGATATATTGTCCCCCTTTTTCCAGCTGAGTTAGTCTTTCGAGATTTACTTCTGTCCCCACTTCCCCGTCAATGTTGCTTACGAATCCCTCACATCCCTCTCCTTCCTTGGCGTTTTCTCTCTCCTTTTCCATTGTTAACTCCTCATGATGTGTGAGTTCATCCCTAGGCCCCCCCAACCAAAATTGTCGGTGCCGGCATCAAATGCTTTCGATGCCCCGAGCCATACGATTCTGATCGTGGGGCAATTTTGGAAAGGGTTGCCCACTTCATTTTCATTTTCTGGCAGTTCCTGAGGGCGGATTCCTCAGAGTCTTCGAACCTTTTGGCCACCTTGTAGTTGGACGCCATCCAAGGAGAATACCCCCTGTAACCAACTTCCCTTTTACTAGAACTCGATTTCTTTTTCATTCACTTCGTCCTTTCCTTCTCCCACTCCTCCCCCCCCCCTAAAAATCCAGAGTGCCTTTTATTGCCACCGGAGGTTTCTTCAAAAATGCCCGAGATCCTTCCATTTGGTTTTTTTTGTCTTGATAATCCACGTAACGAAGATGTTACCCCCGATTAAGATAACCCCATTCTGTGAACAGATATTCCCCGCCACTGTGAAACCCTTGGAACCGGAATGACCCAGTCCCCTGCCTTCCCCTTACTGATGGAGGCAACTGTGGATACCTCTGGAAGATTTCTTCCTTTTTTATTCGCCCTTCCACCAATATGCATTCCCCCCTCGCCGCCTCCCCTCCTATTGTTTTACCTGCTCTCTGCATTCGGTGAATTAGACCTCCCTTGTCGTTAGGTTTTTCAGGGTCGGCTGTTCGCGAAGCTTTTTAGTACCCCTTTTTTTGGGACATTTTTACTTGTTTTTGCCCAGGATCCCCATGCTTTTCAGACTCACCCCCTTTTCTAGTGGCCGGACGGTCTTGCGCTTTGAAGCCCCACCGTGTTTTCCTCTCATCTTTCTGAACACCATTTTTGTCTACAGCAATATCTTTTCTCCCCCCTTTTTTGTTTTGGATTATTCTTGCGGCACCCCCTGGTCCTTCCCCAGGCTTGTTCGGAGGGCTTGCTGACCATCGTCAGGGGGACCGCGCATCGATCGGCCGGATTACCTTCTTCTGACGTCCGCCTCTGACGCTTTTGTGCTGTCAATTGGCCCTAGATTAGGCCTCTTTACTGACGTATGACCTCCACGACTCACTTTTCAAAAACACTCCCCCCCCATGACCTGTGATCTTTCGAATTACCTTTCAGGAAGCTTCCAACCCGCAAGAGCGCCCGGGCCTGGATTTGTTTTCCGCAGATGGTGTCCTCCTCATCACCCCCCGGTAGTTTCATTCACGAAATTGGAACGTAAGGAAAGGTGTGCTTCAGATTTCAGTGCTTTTCCAATTGGTTCCTTGCCGTCGCTGTTTTCTTCCCTAAATCGGTTCAAGTAGTTTTGACGGAATTACCATCGTTTTTTTGTCCCGGGGGAAACTCCCTTCCCGCTTAACGGAATTCAGTATTTCTTTTGCCCCCCCTTTCCCAATTCTTTGTTGCCATGACAGTCACGCTCCCTTTTTACCCTCTTCCATGCCGGATGGATGATCTCCTCTTGGCATGACGAGCAGCATCTTGCTCTTCATAAGGTCTTTACGGTTCGGGCGCTTGATGCCTCGCCCTTCCCTTGAAAGGGCAGACCTTCCGCATCTTCCATATGACCCTGAATTCCCCACCTCCTTCGTGGGAGCCCTTTAGCCCGTTCTGACCCGTAAGTTTCCCCCCCCCTTATCAAACGGATTAAGATCGGAGCAATGGATTTTGCCTCCCCGAGCACCTTTTTTTCCCGAGTCCAGGATCTCCCTGTTTCAAAGATTCGGCACTCTGACCGCGGCACCCCTTGTTCATACTAACCTCCCTTCTTTTGCGTCTAAGTCCGTTTTGCGGTCAGCGGGTACCTATTCCCTCCCACGCTCTTTGACGTATACTGCGCGAGGGTGATATCGACTACGCACCTTCTCTCTGCAACACTCCTTCGCTTATCGTTAAGTCAGTACAAGAGTTTTTAGACCTTCCCTGGTCTGAAGGAATTTTCATCCACTTTGAGTGGGCCTCCCCCCAGTCCTACATTGCCCGGGTGACTCCGGCCCCCTACCGGCTACCCTATTATTCGGCATCTCCCTCCTCTTTCCCTGAGCTGAGTCCGTTGTGCGGTATTTTGGACGCTTTATCCACTTGAAGGTCCGGTTGAAAAAATGGATCCCTTTCTTTTTGTGCGCCGTGGCCCTCCCTCCTGTGTCCCCCATCCGACGGAGCACAAGGTCTCCTTCATGGTGGGCACCATGCTCTTGCCGGCCCGGTGGGGATGTCTCTTAAAGTCTTCGGAGTCAATCCCCTGCTCCCCAGGACCACTTTTCCTGTTTCTGCGCGATGATGGCCCCCTTCCTCCTCGTATCTTGAAGTGCAGGACAATTTTTTTTTTGGAAGGGTGGGTCATTTTTGTTTCTACAGCTCCGCGGGCGTCCCCTTTCCGACTTTGTTTTGAAAGTGGGTCCTTCTTTTCTTCTCTCCGGGGCTACCCCTTGTCCTTGGGTTGAAACTAAGTTATCTTTCCTTTCGTGGAGTCTTTCGGTTGGCCGGCTTGCGGCTTTGATGCCCTTCCTTAGAGGGTTAGCCTAATTTCGGTCGTCCTTCGACGTAAGAACGTTCTGAACTTTTGATTTGGCCACTTCCCGGCCTAGGTTTTTCATAATTTTTTCCCTTCTCGTGATCCAACCTCCGGCCGGCAAACATAGATATAGGTCTTCTCAAGCCCGGACTCCGTCTCCATTCCCCCCCCATTTGGACCCCTTTTCCTCCTTGTCCCCCCCCCCCTCCCCTGGCAGCGTTCCGGCAATTCTTGTCCACGTCTTGAATGAGCCGCAACCTCTTCGCGAACCAGGAATACTTTTGTTTACTCTTTTTCCCCCCTTCGCTTTTCTTGGTTTCGAATCACAGTGCTCCCCTTTCAACCGTGTGCTGATTCTTTTCCCCTATTGCGTCGCCTTCTTATTCAAACCCTCTAGTTTGGTTGACTAGCCTTCTTTTTTCCCCAATCCATGTTCTTTGAACATCTTCCCCAGTCGGTCATTGAGGAATCTCTTTCCTTTTCTTAAGCCCCCACTGGCCGTTCAACTTCTTGTTGAGAGCTCCAGCCTGTGGGCTATTTCCGCTCACTTTCTTTGTTTTTTTGAGATCTTGTTCCCCAGTCTGTATACTTTAGACGTTTCAGTGTTTTCAATGTTCCCCCCTCAAAAAGGCCGTCCCCAAACACCCTCTAACTCTCTGTCTGAAACAAAGCTGTTTTCCCAACCTTGTTCCTTTCAAATGATTTCTTCCCATTCTTCTCACTGGCAGCTATGTCAAATTCCTCTTCACAAAATTCCCTGGGCGAAATGGCGATTTGCGATGGGGCCCGTCTTCTTGTTCTTTTTTCCTCTCTTTATCCATCCTCAATTGCTTCCCTCATTCCTGACGCAGTATGTCTGAACCGTGGTAGTTCACACATTTTCTTTTTTTTATTTTTTATTGAGTTTTCTTTTGACTGAGCAGAGCTTGCTGTCCCCGCTTTAGTTTTTCTTCAACGAGCACTTTTCCGATCTCGTGGTTGTAGGAATCTGTGATGGCGAACTGGATTCTTCCTCCCTTTTCTCAAAATGGTTTCCTTTGTTGAGTTCCTGTTTTTCATCCCTCCCGGTGTCCACCTCTGAACCTTTTTCAATAATTGCTCGGATGAGCGCCGGTCGCCCGCCTCACTCTTTGTTTTTTTTACGCACAGCTCTTTGGTGTCACTCGATTCCCCTCACCTTCAAGAATATGCCCATTCTGTACTTCACGTACTGTAATTGGTTTGGTTTTTCCTGATTGCTCTCCTGAGTGAGCTTTCCCACCCTCCTTAGCCACTCTCGCCATCCCATTGTTGAGCCCTTTTGCTCCCTTCTATTCATATCTGCTTTTTCCTCGCTTTTATATCTCTTTTGTTGTGGGATACTATTTTCACAATCAAAGTTTTAGAGATGAGCTTTTTCCTCCCCCCCTTTCTTGCGCGAGTTTCTCAACCTCCTTCTTTTCATCGCGATCCATTTCCCCTTCCTCTTACCGCCGGCCGCAACCCTCAAGAAACCGCCCCGCGATAAGTATCACTTTTTTTGCTGGAGAGGCCCCACGAAACCGCTGATCATTTAAACTCCCCATCGTCAGCATACTGTCCCTCAGCCGAGTTTCGACCCTCTCTCCTTCCCTCCATGTGTCGTTTGCGCATTCTTGTCAAAAGGTTGGTTCCCAGGCCTGAGCTTCACGCAAAACTCACCGCCCGTCCCCTTGGGCCCCATCCCCTCAAAGCGTCCTTCCATCACCCTTCTTTCCCTTTTCCCTGCAACCACTGATCCTTGCCCCCGTTTCGTTCTCGAACATTCCCCTAAGATGTTTTCAGGTCCTCGAACCCCAAGCCATACTGTGTCCACGTTTTCACTCCCATCTTTTCCTGTCTTCCGTCCGGATGACTTTCTCCCCTCTGGATCACAACCATTCAGTTTTGCTTCTTTTTCTTAAGTGCTCTTTTCAACCGCAACTATTGGACGTCTCGGGAGGATCCGTCCCTTGAGGCGAATCGTGAGCCTCCTTGACGCTGTTCATTCACTTTTCTTTGTCATTTTATTCCCCGTTTTTCGAGAACCGTTCTTTTCGACACTCTTTCCCCGCTCGTGCGCCCTTGGATCCCCAGGACTGTAACCTCCCCTTTCCTTCCATCCCGCAAAAATCCGCGTCGTGAAACCTCGTTTTTTTTTCCCTACTCTTCACCCACCCACCACCGGGCTCTGGCCCCCCCGTTTTCCCCAACGTCAACCGATCCATACTTTACGCCGTCTTTTTTCGCAATGTAAGATTCCTCCTTGACCCTCTTTGTTCTTTCGTTCCTCCCATGGGATTTTGAATGCAAGACGCGTTTGTCCGTTCTCCTGTCCAGATAATATCGTGATTTACAACTGAGAAGCGACCCTTTTCCCCCCGATGGAAGGTTTATTTCCCAGCCGTTGTCACTGTTTTTTCCTCCAGTTCATCGCTCCCTTGTTCCCGGGTTTCCTGACTGAGGATAGATGCTTTCCCGGACCTTTCCAGTAAAGAGGTGATATTAAAAGGACTTTCCGGTATTCGATCCCCCCCTCGACGATTTTTTTCCTGCGTCTTTTCCCCCTCTTTCTCCTACCCCTTCCAATTCAAAACTTTGGGGAGTAGCTCATTTGCATGGCAACAACGTTTTTACCCCCCTTTTCTTTTTAGGAGTCCCCTCCCCCTTAGTCTCCCCTCCCCCCCCATCCTTCAGTCGCATCCTTCAGCCGAATGCTCCTCAGGCTCCTTCTGCTTGAACGAACGAAATCTTTCAAAAAAGTGTTTCACCTCCCCCTCCGAAGGTTCTTCTTTTGTCTTCCGCCCGATTCCCACCTTTTCCCACTCTTCCGTCGCGATTTTCGCCAATTCAAAGATGGTCACTGAAGTCCAGGCCTTTCACTGATCCTGATTTCTCCCCCAGATACGTCGGTTGCGGATTTTGTTAACGTTCACTCGGTTCTTCCACTAACGTGTCTGAGAGTAGTTTCGGACGACCTTCGCCCTTGGACATCCTCCCAACCAGAAGAGTGAGGCCCATATTTCCCCCCCACAAGCTTACTGTTCCTTTTTCCGCCTTCTTTAACACTTCTTCTTTCCCCCCCTTCGCACATCGCTTTCGCCATTCTTTAAACGTCGTCAGTGGAATAACATGAAACCACGCACCCATTATTCTCCAAAAGGACCCCTAAGTCCACGAGATCGGGCGTGCTCATCCTTTCCTCTTCTGGTATGTTATGCCGCCCTCCACGCCCTGAATGGAAAGTTCCCCGAGACGCAAATTGTTCTGACTTTCTTCAGATCCCCGCTCTTGACTTTTCCTTTTTTCCCCCCTGTCCGAACCTGCCCGATGCTTAGATCGGGAGTACGTCATTCCCCGGCGCCTCACCTTTCCGTCTTTTTCGCTTCCCTCCCCGGAATTAATTGTGCGTGGCGAGTGCGGATCGAAAACCTGGTCCCACGACCAAGCCGTTCTGATGGGCCCGACTTTTCTTTCTCCCTCTCTTTTCCTTTTCATTTAGCCACGGACATGGCCGGAATGTCATAATGATGGGGAACTCGTCTTCAGAGCCGATTTTTGCCCCATCGCGTGGTTTACCTTCCTCTTGCCCCCGAAAATTTGGACCATTCATGTCACGCATGTTCCATGGTTTTGAGTATTCAGCCTTTGACAAGTAGTTTAGTCTCCCCCCGTCGCCTTTTTCCCTCCATGTCCCTTGACTCTCCTCCGCGGGCCTTTATTAATTCACTTCTATGTCGACGTCGACGCCACTTTAATTTTGTCCAAATGACGCCCTTGTAACTCGGTTGCTGTTTCCTTGCCCCCCCTTCTGAGGTCCCAATGCCCGACTCATGCCTGGTGGTATGCACCTCTCCCTTGCCGAGGCGACTTTCTCATTTGCCTTTTGCACACGATCTGCCCCACTCCATTTACCCGGCTAATCCGTGACCCTTGGACCCCCGAATCAGACGAGTTCTCCAGTTCCTTGTTCGCCACGCGGAAGCTGGCGTCTTCCTTGCTTTCCGGCCCCCCTTACCCATCTGGAAATCTCCCGGCGTACTCTATTTTTGTTTGCAGCATGGTATGTTCCTCCATTCTCAATCCTTCTTTCGTTCTTTCTTCGTTTTTGCGCGCTGACCCCCTTTTTTCGACCTCGGGCACTTTTTCCGATGTGCTTTGCGCCTTTTTTTTCCCTGCGCTTGTCTAAGAAAACGGTTACTCCTCGTTCCCCGCGGTTTGTGGCTTGCGCGTTCCTCCCCCCCCCCCCGTGCCGCTGGTCATGACCCACTGTACCAATTT
>Ga0179593_1636324_pt1 | contig 15255 bp, 21 predicted proteins | sample CZODoug2_1_08_16_FD_185931 | JGI IMG/M metagenome (GOLD analysis project Ga0179593, IMG submission 185931) | Vadose zone soil fungal communities from Angelo Coast Range Reserve, California, USA - CZODoug2_1_08_16fungal (PacBio error correction) | ecosystem: Environmental > Terrestrial > Soil >... | reverse complement strand
GTAAATTCCCTTTTTCTTTCTCGAATGCTTTAAGAAAAAAATGCTGCCTTTTTTTTCAGGCTTTAAAGATGAATATAGCCTCTTACCCTTCTCTACCTCCCCTTTTCTCAAGGTATAGAGTTCTATTAGGTTCAAAATACCCCCCCTCTGCTGCCCCTGAAGGAAAAAAACCCCCCCAAAAAAAACCCCCCCCAAAACCCCCCCCCCCCCCATCCAAAACCACCCCCCCACACAAACCCCCTTCATGCCTAGTTTACCGATCAAGCCCCCTCCTATGCACAAAACCCACCCCCCCCCCTTCTCTCTCAGGGCCAGATACAATGCGCAACTCCCTCTAGTCGTCCCTAAGAAGCTCGTAAAACGACCCTTCTTTTTTTTTTCTCTTGCTTTCTTTACTTCATGTGGGGTTGAGTTTCCTCCCCCCCCTTTTTCCTCAGATGGCACGCATGCTCGAGTCAAGCCTTTCCCTTCATGTATCCTTGAAAAAGCGAGGCATCTGTCTGTCAAGTTGATCATACTTTTCTCTTTCTTTTTTTTCCCTTTCTATTTCAGAGCCGGCCAGTATTGTTCCTTCTTGGCTCTGCGCGCTTAGTATTTATCCCTCCCTCTCAGCCAAGACCTGAAGGATAGATCTCTCCCATGTCGGAAGACTGCTTGCACCTCTTTTCCACTTAGAAGAGAATGGTTTTCCCTTTCCTCGTTTCCTGTTGAGATTCCTTTTTTCCTCCCCCCTTCCTTTTTTCTTTAGTGATGGAAGCCCAAGTGTAATTCTTGTTGATCTTGTTTCTGGATGAGATGCCAGGTATTTATTTTCCCGATTTTCGCGATCGATCGTAGGCATGTCTTTTTTTATCCCTCTTCTCCCCCTTCGGCGATTAAGATCCGGATGGGGCCGAAACCTCCCCCTTGTTTCCAGGAGTAGATAAAGTTTTCCCCTCTTTTTGAAAGATTGCTTTCGTCCATATTCCTCTCGGCTCCCTTTTTTTCTTTTTTAGGTAGACCGAGACCCGTCCTCCCTTCCCACCCCCCCCTAATATTAGATAAAGTTCCCACCCCTTTTTTTCAATCCTGCAGATTGGGCAATGCCCCAATTGCCACTCCCTCCCTTCCTCTGAATGAGTGCGGGAAGCATGACGAAAGACCTTGTCATAAGGTCACCAAGATGCAGGTCTTTCTTTCCCCCAGTCAGCGGAGAAGTCAGGCGTTTCTTCTTTTTTTTTTCTTCTTTTCCTATGCGTCGAAAAATCTGGACTTTTTACCCGTTTTCTTTTAAGGTAGTTTTCGACTTTTTCCCTGTCATAGGCCTGAGGTATATCGTTTTTTTTCCTTTCTTCTTTCTGGGATTTCCTTCTGGAGATTTTTTTTTTTTCCAACTTCAGCACTAAGTGTGGATCTTTCCCTTTAACATGCCAGCAGCCTCTTCAACCCTTTTTCTTCCTTCCAATCAACGCGAGTATCTCTCTTTTTTTTTTTTTTTAGATCACGCCGGTGATGCTCTTTCCCCCAGGTTTTTGCAGAGCGGACTTCCTTTCCATCCCTCTGACGAGAGATCCACCCACTTTTTTTCCAAGTTCAGAACAGCATGAGATCGATTCTCCCTTTTTCCTCCTTCTCTGTTGTCACTACATCGACAAACTCCCCTTTCTCTTCCATTCACCTACATGATCAAAACGTCACCATAAGAAGCCTTTTCTTTCTCCCCCCTCTTTCTACGCATAAAGGAAATCTCCCCTTCTCTTTTTTTCCGCCCTCCGTAACGAACGCCGATTCTCGTCTTCCCCCCCCCTCTGTTTGCAAAGTATGTGCAGACAAATTCTCTTCTCTTCTTTCGTAGGCTTCCAAGCACCCCCCTTTACTCCTTCGTTTTCTTTCCCGGTGGAATAGAGCTGCATTTTAATAATGCGCTTCCGTCGTTCGCCCTTCCTTTTTCCTCGTGTGTTATTAAGAGGGGGTTTTTTTGCCCTTTTACTCTTCTGGTATCGGTCTACCTCGCCTTTAGGTCCTCCAACCGATCCCTATGGACGTTTCTCCTCAGCTCCCTTTATCTACGCCATGGCCCCCCGTCTTTCTTTCCTTCCCTTTTTTTCTTGCCCCCATCCAGGATCTGAATCGCGAACTTTCATTCCCCCTGAACCTCGTTTTGAGATAACAAAAGAAATGACTTTTCCTAATCTCTCGAAGAACCTACCCCCTTTTCCCCCCCCCCTTGCCTTCCAAATAGATACCCATCCCTCCCCCCCCCACATAAAAAATGGAGGAGAGTTAGTGCCCCCCCCCTTTCCCCTTGTATAATTTCATTTCTTTTTTCTCCCACTCCACTACGAGATTTGCAGATCTTTCCCCCCCTTCCTCAAATATCGCGAGACTCCCCTACTGTTGGGAACATGGCTATCGTCTCCCTTTCTTCCCCATTTTTCCTTCTCTCCATACGAGCGCGCGGAAAGGCCTTCTCCACAATCCTTGAAGGATATTGAACCCCCTCCCCCTCATATACCCTTCTTTCTTTTCCCCTTTCCCAAAGCGCCCCGCCCGTTTTTCTACTGCCTCATCCCACAAATAAACCCGCCTTTTTTTTTTTTTTCTCATGCGTTGCCAATTGATGTATGAAACGGTTCTTTTTTCCCCCCCCCCCCCCCCCCACATGAATACAGATCCTCCCCACTCAGGTCGTTTTACGAGCGTCTCTTCGCTTTTTTTTCCTGAAGTATAGAAAGGAGGAAGATTTCTTTTTCTCCTTCCTTCTTTTTTTTTTTTTTTTGTTTTGGTTTTTTTGGCATAGCGTTTAAACTTCATTGTGAGGAAAATGACAATAAAACCCCCCTTCTTTAAATCCCCTTCATGGAAGGTTTCTTTGTTCTCTTCTCTTCCCCTTTCTCCCCCCCATAGAAGCTATATAACATGGCCCCCTCCCCCTTAGTCATTGAGCAGGGGTAATGGTAATAGTATCTCCTCTTTTCCCTTCTTTGTCAGATAGCTAAAATGCAGCTTTTTCTTCTTACCCCTAACTTTCACAAGGATTATAAAAATTTATTATTACACCCTTCCCTCTCTTTGTTGTTGTTGCTCTCCTTTCCTCCCCCCCCCCTTTCCCTCTTATTTAGATATTGTCCTAAATTTATGAAAGTTTAGATATGCTGTCTATTTCTTCCCGATGCTATCGCTATTACACACGTCTCCTCTTTTTCTTCTATTTTCCCTTTCCTTGGTATAGAGATTCTTATTAGGTCCCCCCCCCTCTCTCCCCTTGAAACCCTGTGAAGAAGTTATCAGGACCCCTCTTTCCTTGTCACACAGACTAGTTTTTTCCCCTCTCCCCCCCCCCCCTTCAGACGCGATGCAAAAACAAAAACCTTTCTTCCAACCCCACTATAAGTTATAATACGTCAGTCACCCTTCCGAATTCATGCTCGTAAAACGACCCCCCTTCTTTTTGCTTTTTTTTCTTCTAATTCATGTGGCCGTTGTTTCCAATTGGTCAACGGCAGGCCGCGATCAATCCTCTTTTGAGTTTTTGGGTATGGCGTTGCCTCCTTCCTCCCCTGCGAGGCGCATTGGTCTGAAACACACTTTATGATTTGGCTGTTACAATCTCTCTGTTCGTGGTTTCCTAGAGGCTTCAACTTTTTTTCTCTTTTCTCTGCTTCGATTTGTCCTCGTCCCCCCCCCTCCGTATTTACGATGAAATGTGCCCACTTTTTTGCCTGATTTTCCTCCTCCTTTGAGCAGCGACACTATCCTCTACCTCGCTTATGAAAATATTCGATTCCGTCGTTCTCCCCCCTTCTTCTTCTGATGGAAGCCAAAAGTTGTAAGGCAACGAACTTTCTTGAGATGGGTTATCTATGGAAGATGTTTTCACAGGCGTCGCTTTTTCTTCTTGTTTTTTTTTTTTTTCCCCGCTCTTCCTTCTTGTACAATTCGGCGATTCCCTCCCCTTTTGGAATTTTAGAAAATAAATTTTTCCTTTTTTCCTTTTTCCCTCACCCAGGATGGTGTGTCCCTTTCCTTTCTCCCTTTAGAGCTTCCTATACCATGAATTTTGGCGTCTTTTCGCCATTAAGATGCTTCCACCAACCCTTTTCCCCCCTTCTCGCAAGCTGCGCCTCCTTCCTTTCCATGACAAATTGAACTCTCCCCTGTTTTCGGGGAAAATAAGACTTTTTCCCTCCGCCGGTGTTGTCCTTTTTCCCCTTTTTTGCAAACAAGAGCAGTTCTCCTTAGAAGCGAGTTCGTTAATTGTCAACCTTCCTTTTTTCCCTAAAATCTGGAACGAGCCTACAGATCCTCCTGCTTATTAATGTTAGTTTAGACGCTCTCGTATGAGGTAGATAGTGTATTTTTTCTTCTCCACTTCGATGGCGATTTCTTAATGGAGATGATCTCATTTTTCTCCCCGCCCAACACTTCCCCTTCCCCTCTTTGAGCATGCGGAAACATGTCCCTTTGTCCACCGTCATCAACGAGGTATATCCTCCTTGTTGGTTTTGGCGAGAGACTCTCCTTCCTCTTCCTTTTTCCACAATGTTTGAAGAGCCCGTCAGGAGACAAGAGGACGATCTTCCCCCCTTCTTTTGATTTGGGGGGCGGTGTTTCCTCTGACCGAATGCTATCAATCTCCAGGTCTTTCTTCTTTTCCGAAATGCCAAAATACAAATAGACTCCTCCGAGAGCTCTTTTCCCCCCCCTCCCCTCCGTTACTACTACTAGCGATCTTTCTTTCTGCGTACTCTCACAAAATTCCCCTGCCACCCCGCCTTACTTTCCGATGACTGGGAACATCTTCTTTCTCTCCCTCCCCCCCGTGCATATTGGTTGCAAAACTTCTTCCCCCTTCCGTCCCTTGAAAGATATCGTCGCTTCCCTTTTTTCCTAAGTCCCACGGGGAAATAGGATTGCCCCCCCCCCTTTTTTTCTTTTCTTCCTTCGTTCGACACTGCGCGCCTTTTTCTGAGGATTTTTTTTGGAAGCTCTTCATGGGATTTTTGTCTCGGTTCTAACTCGCCAAATTCATGTCTTCTCCTCTCTTCCTTCTTCCGAAAGCATCTTGCACACCATTTTCCTCCTGGAACAAAGGATTATGGGCTCCTTTTTCCTGCCCCATCCAGGATCTGTCCTTCTCCCTAATTCCCCTTTTTTCGCCAACGACATGCCCTACGATTCTCGCCCTCTTCTCCCTTCCGCCCCCTGTAGCACATAGACCAGACCCCCTTTTTTTCCTTTGCTTCCATCATACTCAACCTTGCTCCTTCTGAATTCCAAAAGAAACTACTCCTCTCTTTGCAGAGCGCTGTCCCCCTTTCGTATTAATTTCTTCTTCCCGATGTTGATGCAAAGCAGTCTATCCGCCCTTTCTTGCCTTTTCTCATATTCAGTTTTCGTCCCCTCCTCCCTCAACCTACGAATTTTGCTTCCCCCTATTCGAACTCTCCCCTGGCCGTCTCTGAAAAATCTATTGTCCTCTTTCCCCCCCAGTATGATTCAACTTGACGAATGTTGTTTCCTCCCGATAAGACTTCTAGAAAGCCCCCCAGATGGCTGATTCTTTTCTGATCGTCTCTCTCCATTGATTGAAAAGGGTCTCGTCTCCTCCTACCCTACATGCGGAAAAACTCCCCCCTTTTTCCTTTTTTTTCCGAAGCGTCTCTTTTTTCCTTTCCCTCTCTCCGGAGAAGAGGATTGGAGCATGGATCTGTCCCTTTCTCGTCTATGAATTAGATTTTTATGTTTTTTTCTTGGACACTGCCATCAACACCTCCCACTTTTTCCTGCTCTGTGAATATATATCTGGAACCCTCTCCCCTGGCGACTTCAAGGGACAGGTCAATATTTCCTTTTTTCTCTATAGCAGATATCTTCCTCTCTCCCCCTCCTCTCCTTCCAAACTGCGCATTTTTCTGAACTGCAAGTCCCTCTTCCCCATCCTTATTATAACTTGATATAGTAATATATCTCTTTTTTTTTTTCATTTTTACCTTCTATAAAGTTATAATCCTTTTCTTCTCTTCTTTTTCTTCTTCCTTCTTGCAGTCAGAAAAATGTTCCCCCCTCTTTCCTCCTCGCTTAGTATTAACAAATGAGTCTATTCTTCTTTTTCCTTTTTTATTCTTCTATTAGGTTCAAATCTTTAGCTCCCAAGTTTACCCTTCCCCCCTCCGGCCGGAATTTATAGGACAAAATTTTTTTTTTTTCCAGTTACGATAACAAGCCCCCCCCTTTCCCCCCCCCCCAACCAAAAAAAAAAAAACCCACTCCTTCTCCTTTCCCCCCCCTCCTTTCCCCACTTCAGAACACGAGACTTAAACCAGAGCTTTTCCCTGAGGTTTTTAGTATGAGTGTCCGCATTATGATCCTTTCCTCCCCCCCCCTCTTTCCCCCCGAGACCTTTTTCATCAATGGCCCCGCCTTCCCCCTTCCCCCTCCATCTGTTGAGTTGTGGGTATGCTGCTTTGGCTAGCCTTTTCTTCGTATGTTTCAACAACATTAGGTCAAGTTTCCCTTTTTCCTTTCCTGTTACCATCGATTTCCGCTCCCGGTTCCCCTTTTTCTTGTTCGAGTCGATGAGGCCCCCCCCTTTAAGGGTCGCGCGCTTAGTATTTGATCCTTCCGCCCAGATGAAGATTCTTCCTTCTCCCTTATAGATGCTTTGAATCCATCGTGCTTTCCTGGACTAGAAGAAGAAGCATTGTTCCCCCTTCCCGATCTTCGTAGTGGCTGTTGGCGCTTCCTTTCTTTCTAAGGTTTCTCTTTTTTTTCCACGGCCCTCCAGTGTGTCGTTTATATGTGCTCCTCTTTTTTTTTCTCATGTTTTCCCCTTCGTCGAGTTTATGCGATCGCTCGTAGGATTCTTGTGCTTTCCCCTTCTTTTTACAAATGCGGCGATTCAGATCCTTTCTCTTTTTCTCATGTTCCCGACAATAATCTGGTTTCCCCCTTTCTCCCTCTGCTCCCCACCAGGGATGGTGGGCCAGATTCTTTCCTTTTTCCTCCTTACCATGAATTTGCGAGTATCCTTCTCCATTTAAGAGCGTCCCCAACCTCCTCTCTCTTTTCTCCCCCTTTTTCTGCCCCGGACGGAAGCCTCATTCTTTTTCCTTCCCTTTTTCTTCCTTCGTTTCAGAATCAGAGGAATGGGTGCGGGTCCTCTTTCTGTTGCTACCGTTTCAACCAAGATGCAGGTTTCTTTTCTTTTCCCCCCCCGTCAGCGGAATCAGGCGTTTCGCTTCTTCTTTCTTATTTCCTTAGCGTCGAACCTTTTCTCACGCTTATTAATGGGTTCGTTTTTTCCTCGTCTTTGACTGGGAAGAGGCTCTGCTGTCCCCTTTCTTTCTTTGCTCAACTAGCTCGATGGCGCTTTTTTTGTTAACCCCGCCCCCTCTCAGTGGGATCCTCTTCCTTTAAAACAGAAAGCCGCTCTTCCTGCACCCAGAGAGTATACTTCCTTCTTTTTTCTTTCCTCCTCCTCCGGTGTTGGTTTTTCTCTATCTCCCTTTTTTTTCCCTTTGCACAATGTTTGACGCATTTTTCCTTTCCAATTTCTCCCTTCTAGGAGATCCACCCCCCCTTCCTTGGGCGGGGTTCAAAAATTTTTCCCTTTCCATCGATTCTCGATGTTGAGAAACCCTCCCCCCCCTCTGTTCCCCCTCTCTCTGAGAGAGAGCGTTCTCCCCTCTATAGATCGGTAAAGATTTTCTCCTCCCCTTCCTTACCTCCCCCACAGTTGAAATCGAAGCGCCCCGTCTTTCTTTTTCCCTCTATGTCTAGAAAAAATACATTTCCCACTGACAACAAAAGTCGTCGAAGCGCTCTTTTCTTTCCCCCCTTCCTTCTGTCTGAACTAAGACCCCTGTTCTCCTCTTCAATACTGCGGCCCTTCCCCCCTTTTCCTCTTGAGCCATTGGTTTGTGGAAGCTATCATTTCTTTTCTTTTCCCTTTTCTTTTGTTCTCGTGTCTACATCGCCAACTTCATTGTTCGTTCTTCCTATGGACGAAGGCATCTTCACACCATCCCTGGTGCGCCCTTTTTTCTCCAACCATGATTGGCGCACATGATCACAGCGTTGCTCCCTTTTTTCCCCTCCCTCCCCCCCATTGTACAAGAAGATCTCGCCTCCTTTCTCATGCCTACGATCTTCGCCAGAACCTTTCTTTCTCACATCCCAAACAGCTCCCCCTTTCCTCCCCTTTCTTACCCGTCGTGCAGTAAACTTGGGGTTCCCATCCCCCTCTTTTTTCTATTATTTTCAGTATTTAGAGACTCCCTCCCACTTCCGCAGATATTTGAAGAGCGCCCTCTCTATATTTCCGTGCTAAAATATTCTCGCCCTCAAGGGAATGGAGTCAAGCCTTCCTCTCCTTAATCTCCCCAGTTGATTATAACCTACTTTATTTGTGGGACGATTCTCAATACCTTCTCTGACGGAGGAAAAGCTTTTCCCTCACAGCGACCCAAATAATGGAAGGATTGCCCCCTTCTTTTTCTCCTTTCCAATAAAAGTATGATTCAACTTGACTAATTTTTTCCCCCTTCCTGAGTGTTAAAATATTCCCCCCAGCAGAATAAAAACACCCCCTTTCGAGCTTCGTGCAAATTGTTGATTACCCTTTTTCGGCCCCCTTCCCCTCCTACGAAGTCCGAAGAAATCACCCCTTTTTCTTCTTTTCCTCTTTTTTTTAGTTCCTCTTGTTTCTGAAGTTGAGTCCCTTCTCCTCTTCTTTCCTCGAGTGTGTTTTTTTTGTTTTTGTTTTTTGGCATTTTCTTTCACTAGTAATGTGAGACACTTTTCCCCCTTTTTCGGATAAAGTCGGCCAGGCCTTTCCCTTTTCTCCTTTTGAACCTAATGAAGCTCTTCCTTTTTTTTTTTGTATAATAGAGCAGGGTTCCCCTTCTTTAACGCTCTCAATAGGACCCTCTCTTCCCTGCATTTTCTGACCTTCTCTCCCTTTTAAGAGACCCCTGATTATAAATTTATATATTTACCTCCCCCCCTTTTTTTTTTGTTTGAGCGAGAGTAAATATCTCCCTTTCTCTTTCCCTCCCAGGGCTCGAATTGAAGTTTTTTTCCCTTTTTCTTGAGTTGTTAAAAGATGACTATAGATATTACCCCCTTTTTCCTTGACTGTCCCTGGAAGTGGGGCCATGGTCTCTCGCCTTCCCTGCTCCAAGGTTTACAGATATAGAGAACAAGTCCCCCCCTACCAGTGGTTTTGGTGATGGGGTTCCCCTCCCCTTTTTTCCCCCTCTAAAATTAGAATTCAGCCTCTCTTTTCTCCCCCCCCCAACACACTCGACGTATCAGGGCCAGATCCTCCCCTTTTTTAACACGCACCTAAACCAGAGAGTCCCGACGCCTCTTCCCCTTTTTTTTATTTTTCTTTTTTTCCGCATGTTTATCCTTTCATTCTGTTTTCCTCTCCCTTTTAAATTGGCAACGCATCCTTTTTCTGTGTTTGTTCTGCTGACATTTGATAGAAGTCCCTTTTTCCCCCTTTCTTCCCTGCTTGGTCTTAAACAACCATTCTCTTCCTGGATGAGACCCTCCCCTTTTCCCCCCGAGCTCCGTATTGTGTCGAGTTTTTCTTTTTTCACGTTGTCAGTCAGCTGTTCGCGCGCTTCTTCTTTCCCCCCCCCCCTGTAGGGTAGAGCATTTCTCTGTGCCCAAACAGTAGGCCTTTTGAATCCCTCTTGCTCGCTCCTTTCCTCTGCAAATATCCCCTCTCGCTCTGCCCTGATATTCGTAGTGGCTGTTGAGATTCTCTTTTCTTTTTTTCAGTTTATAGCAAGGTTGAGTCTTCTTTTCGGCAACGAACGGTCCTCCATTTTTTTGGTATTTGGAGGAAATGTTTTCCAAGGCGGTCTCTTTTCCGTAGGCACTGCTCTTGATTCGACGTCTTCTCTCTTTTTTCCCCGATCCTGGATGGGGCCGAAAAGTCACTCCCATTGTTCTATAAAGGGAGCTGCTTCACCTTTTTTTCCAGAGCTTTCGTCCTCGGCACTCTTCCCCCCCTGAATGTGGCAGGTAGCTTTTTTCCTTTCCCTTTTCAGCATGAAGACTTCCCTTAAGGCTCCCTGTCTCACCCACCGTCTCGCCGGTCGCCCCTTCTCTCCATTTGGGCCATTGCCAATTGAAAATCCCTTCCTTTCGGTTTTGCCTGCCCTACGAAAGCCTCTTCCTTCTTGCCCCATTTGCAGCACATAATTTTTTCCCCCTTTCTTCTTTTTCTAGGAAAATATTTTACAAGCAATTTTTTCCCATGTTCGGTACGCGGATTTCCTTATTTCCTCCCCTCTTCTCTAGTAGTAAACGGATTCTTACTGGTTCGGTTTCCCTGTAGGTGAATGGAGAGGCTTTTTTCTTTCCCTATGGAGTGATAAACTAGCTTTTTTTTTTTGAGATTGATAGCAGGGGTATTACTGGTTGACCCCCTCCCCCCCCCCTTTGTGGATATCTAGTAATATGATTTTTTTCCGGACGCGATTCAAAAATTGTCCCCCCCCTTTTGCATTTAAAAGCGGTATCTCTCCCTCTTTTTTGTTGTTGGAGAGATCCCTCTTCCCATTTAAGCGGATTTCCCTTTCCTTTCCCCAGATGACGATGCTCTTTCCCCCTTGTGATTTGGGGGCTTTTCCCCGCTTCTATCAATCTCCAGGAAGAAATCTCCTTTCTCCCCTTTTTCCCCGCAAAATACAACGTATCCCCTTTCCCCCCCTTGAGAGAGAGCGTTCGAAAACGCCCCCCTCGATGTTTTAGTCTCGGATCCAGAGTTTTCCTCCTCTTTCCGCTTTCCTGAACACAAGTGACAACGAATCTCCCCTTTTTCTTGGAAAATATATGTCTAGACCACCCCTCTTTCTTCCTCCCACACAGTCGTCTGATGAATCGTCTCCCCCCCCTTTTTTTCCTTGAGTCTGGAACTAGACCATTATGGCATGGCACAAATAATGCTTTTTTTCTCTTGGTGGGTGGACCGTGCTCTTACGCTGGAGGGTTTTGTGGACGGTTTTTTTTTTTTCCTTGGTACTCTGAGTGGTCTGGTCTTTTTACCTCCCTAACCGATCTTTCCTATGGCTTTTCCCTTTTCCCCTTCCCCTGTGAGCAGCGAACTTTATCTACTCCCTTTTTTCCTTTTCTTCACACTCGTGATCTTTTCGCCCCCTTCCTTCTAGACTCATCAACAGACATGCTACGATCTCCTCCCCTCTGGGAAAACCAAACATGCGTCAATAGATACCCAGCTCCCCCCCTTTTCCTCGAAACAGAAAAATGGAGGATTTTCCCTTCACCTTGGCTACTATACTTTCCCCCTTTTTTCACTCTCCCCAGCCACTACGAATCTTTGCCCCGTGCTTTCTTTTTTTCTTATTAGTGCGATGCTCAAATTATTCTCGCTCTTTTCCTGTTGGCCAGTTCTATCGTCTCATCTTCAGTCTTGCTTCCCTTTCCTTCCCCTCCCCAAATTACAAGCGCGCGGCCCCGCCGTTTTTTTTAAGACTCATCGAACGCGAACCCTTTTTCCAGCATTCTAATCCATTCCCCCTCCCCTTCTAATTTGGTTTCAGACCAAGGTCTTCCTTGTTCCAAGTAAATGACTTTCCCCAATAACCACCCCCCTTCCCCCTTTTCTCTTCTTCTGTCTCGAGAAGCATGCGTTCCCCCCTTTTTCTTCGGAAGATTGAGTCCCACTACAACCCCCCCCCCTTAGAAAACGCAGAAGAAACCCCTCCTTTTTTATCTTTTTTCGTCGTTGAATCTCGGTTTCGATCTCTGTTCTGCTTTCCTCGGTATTGGAGCATTTCTTTTTTTTTTTGTTTTTTCACTAGCGTATGAATTAGATTTTATGGCCTCCTTTTTCTTTTTTTTCCACTGCCTCACACCTCCCACTTTTGTCCTTCTTTTTCTTTTGTGATCGAACTGCTCAACCTCCTCCCCCTAGACCTGCCCGAATTCCAGGACAGGTCCCTTTCCCCTTGTTTCCGCTATAGCAGCTTTTCCCCCTCGACAGAATAGCTAAAATGCAGCATTTTTTTTTCTTTCCTCATACTAACTGATATAACTTTATAATTTCCCCCTTTTTTTTTTTGTTGAGAGAGATGAAATATATAAAGTTATCCTCTTTTCTCCTTTCTCTTTTGGCAGTCAGAAAAATGCTGCAGTTAGCTCTTTTTTTCCTTCAAGTCCTTAGACTTTACACCCTGCTCTCTTCCCCTTCCCTCGGGGCCCCTTGGTAGAGAGCTTCTCTTAGTTCAACGCTATGACTCCCCTTTCGAGCACAAATGAAACATTTGCCTTTCCTTTCGGTGATTGCAGTGTAATCACATGACTAGTTCCCGCCCCTCATGCGACGCTATGAAAACCCCTTAAGTATCATTTCCAAGATTACAATTGCGCAATACCTCTTTCCTTCCTTCTCCTAAACCATCGACTTCCGACGAAGAGAAGCTCGAACAACTCCCCCCCCCCCCTCCCTGTATGATTCTGTAATCATTTTTTCTAGACTTTTTCATAAATGGCAAACGCATGATCGATCCCAGCTTCCCCTTTTTTTTGTGGTATGCTTTTGCTTTGCTAGAAGGCATGTTCTCTTTGACCCCTTCTTTTTTAAACAAACTTTTCTTTTTTCTCTGGATTAGAATGGGATGTCCCCCTCCTTCCAGTATTGTTCGAGTTCGATGAGTCCCTTTTCCAAACTTCCGCTTTATTGCCCCTCGTCCCAAATAGGAGGGTATGCCTCCCCTCCTCCTCTCTCCATGTGCAAAAACGTAGGATAGACTTCTTCGTGATAGAGAGAATCCTTTTTTCTCTAAGCAGAAAGATGTTTTCCCTCCCGATATTAGTAGTGGCTGTTGAGATCCTGTCTTTTTTACAGTATAGCAAGGTTGAGTTCTTTTTTTTTTTTTTTCTTTCCTCTTTTCCTCGGTTTTCTGTTTCTATGTTGATCGAGGTTTTTTTTTCTCTAAGCAGTTTTTACAGGAGTAGAGTTATGCGATATACCCTCCCCGAAGTCTTCGAGAGCTTCGTGCTAAAATTCCCCTCTCTTTCTCTTCTTTCTTTTTGGATCCGTTGCCTAATCACTGGTTTCCATTTTTCTTTTTCTCCCCTTTTTTCCCCTTATGTTGTAAAGATGCTTTCGTCCCTAGGCCTTTCCCATGCATGTGGCGAGTAGAACGTTCTTTTTTCGCCTCCCAAACTCATATAAGCTCACTCTTCCCCCCCCCCCTTTTTCACTCCGGAAGCCGACAGTATTTGGGCCATGCCCCTTTTTTGTCTTAGTTCAGACTCAGAGGAATTTTTTTTTTCCCCCCCTTCAGACGGTTGTGCATTTGAAGACCTACTTTTTTCCTCCAGGTCTGTTCGTTTTAGACATATATTTTCCCACTCTCCCTCCCCCTGCTTCGATTGTCAACTTGTGTTAGAGTACGCTTCCAGAGTCCTACATCGCTAGTAGTAACGGCTTCCCTTTTTTCCTCTTTTCCCTCTCAATGAGGTGAATGGAACTCTTTTCTTGTATTTTGTCGATGTAGTGATCAACTCCTTTCCTTTCATGCGGGCTTTGGTTGAAAACCCCCCAACTCCCCCTTTTTTCCTCTCTCGTAATCTTGAGCATGCCTTTCCCTGAAGATATTCAAAAAATTGTGCACCGTTTCCTTTTCCCCCTTCCTTTTCATTGTAAAAATAATAAGTGGTTGTTTTTTCTTTTTCCCTAGCGTTGATGCATGTGGAAAATGGTGCACACTTTTTTTCAAGAATGCTAACCCCCTGCCTGTGAGTGGGGCGGGGTTCCCCTCCCCCCCTCCTGCTTTATAGCAATATCCAGGAAGAAATCCGCCCCTTCCCCATCGACAAAATAACCTTTCTTCCAACTAGCATTGAGATTCCTTTTTTTCTCTCCCCCATTAATCAAGAAGCCGTTACTACTCTCCCCTCTTCGCATAAGGAAATACGCGTCTTTTTCCCCCCCCCCCTCTCCATCCAAGCCTGATTATCGCCTGACTTTTTTTAAAATATCTGCCCTTCTCCCCTCTTGGTTGCAACGCTTTTTCCTGACTCCTCTTTCGTAGGCTTCCCGCACCCATTTTTTCTCCCCTCACTAAGACCACGGTCCTCTTCCCAAATACTGCGGGAGTACGTAGTTACTCTTCAGGATTTTAAGAGGAGGGTTTGGTTTTCCTTTCCCTTTTTTCCTCTTCTGGTCTCGGTATACCTCTCCTGCAGATATACCGATGCATATGGCCCTTCCCCTTTCTTGGTGCTCCAGCGGAGAACTTTATATACTTTCCCTTCCCCCTTTTTCGCCCCCTTGAGACACTCGTTGATCTTTTCCCCTTCTCCCTCGCAGAATTGATACAGTCCTTTCCTCGACATTTCTCCCGATTCTAATCGCAGACCCTTGGCACACATTTTTCCAATAGATAACCCTGCTCAACCCTCACCCCTCGAAACACTGGAAGGACCGTTAGTTTTCTTCACCTTTCTATAATTTCAGTATTTAGAGACTTCTAGGAATCTCAAACAGTCCCCCCCTCCCCCCTCTTTTTTAAAAACAATGCTTTTCCTTTTTTCGCACCCCTATGGATCAAGAAGTCTATCACTCTTTTCTTTTCCTTTCGTCTCATCTCAGTCTGCTTCATCCCCCCTCTTCTCAAATACGAAGCTTTTTTCCCCCCCCCCTCCGCCCACGAACTAGAACAATCCTTTTTCCCTTTCTCTTTTGGTACAGCCCATTCTCTCCCTCCCCCCTTTTGTTAAGGACAAAGCGACTCGCCCTCCTTTTCCTGCATACCCCCACAATAAACAGATGATGATTCGCTTCTTTATTTTTCTTCCTTGCTCAAGTTCTCGGATCTTGCGTCCCCACAACCCCACACTTCCCCTTCCCCCCGGAAAAGAAGAAAAGAAAACCCTTTTTTCTTTTTTCTATGGTTTAGTCTCGTGTTATGAAGTATGAGAGCCTTCTCCTCTTTATTGCCTGATAGTAGAGTGGGTTTTTTTTTTTTTTTGTTTTTTTTTCCTGAATATATGTTTATGGCTTTAATTCGTCATTGTGATGACACTGCCATCACACCCTCCCCTTCCCTGCAGGTTTTTCTTTGTGCTCGATATCTGTTCCTTTTCCCTTTTTCTCACCTTGCCCCCGAATTCCAGGGACATTTCCCTCCTCTTTGTAATCGCTATAGCAGCTTTAACGCTCCTCCTCTCTTTCTTTTCAAACTGCAGCATTTTTTTTTTTCTGAGCTATTAAAGAATAATAGCAAAATG